>Ga0115005_10005314_pt1 | contig 10198 bp, 7 predicted proteins | sample ArcOceMetagenome_FD_87163 | JGI IMG/M metagenome (GOLD analysis project Ga0115005, IMG submission 87163) | Marine eukaryotic phytoplankton communities from Arctic Ocean - Arctic Ocean - Greenland ARC118M Metagenome | ecosystem: Environmental > Aquatic > Marine > Oceanic | place: Arctic Ocean...
AAGAGTTGATCCTTGGCAAGAAAGTAGGTTGTCATAACCACTGCGACGTGTGAACTCCATAAAATGTTGTCCAAACGCCTCAAGAACGTCGTCTACCGAAATTCCCAGCACCTCGCTTGCAGCAACAACTAGAGATACAGTGCTTTCATCGCTATAAAGCTTATGCCTCACGAACCCGTCGTCTGCTACTCCACAGCCCGCTTTAGCTTTCACCTCATGCCATTTGTCGACGCCGAACTTTGTGACTACAAGGGATTCAGTGCAATCGTTGATCCATCCAAACATTTCGATGAAAGATACTGGACTGGGGTCAAATAGAAGTAAGCAGCGGCACAACTCTAATAATCGGTTATTTGTCGCAGCGATAGGCCTAAACAATTACTGATGCAGGTGATTTTTAAGAATTTGGAGTTCGCTGTGCGTCGTGAACTGTGAACCAGCACTTCCTTTCCTTATTAATGGTCATAAAACACCTGGTCAATAGTGACGAATTTCATTGATTGTCTTGGTCTAAGTACTTATAAGTTAATAAGTATTTGTCGTTAATTTGGTTTTATCTCCTGTCAGACATTTAAAATCATCTTCTTGTTAACTGTTCTTTACGGACGTTTCTTATTCGGAACCTGTAAAATGATCTTCTTGTTTATGTTCTTTCGGAAGTTTCTTTATGTCGGAAAGTATGTACCTACATCCGTGATTGATATCCAACATGATGCGTAAAAAATAGTAAGAAGGCCCTACCGTACAGTACGCTTGAGACAAGACTCAATTTGAAATTGCCCTCTGTTCCGAACCTCTGAGCTTGCTCTGAGTCTTGAAGAATTTGTTCGATTTTTAAAGAACTGGTGGTCACCAACTTCTGTGAGAAAAAAAGGTTCTCAAACAAAACCTGCAATTCAATCATACATACCAAATCATACTTTGTACCAGGAGTCGAGTACCGTACCGGTACACGTGTTCAAATGTGTCAGATCATCGAAAGATCAGAGCTAAATATATTTAGAGAACCATCCATATTTATAAAGGCAATAATTCACTATCATACCGTTTTTTGTACCGGGTATACACATACTCGTAGTACAGTACCGGTACCGGTACACGTGTTCAAATGTGTCAGATCATCGAAAGATCAGAGCTAAATTCGAAAATATATTTAGAGAACCCTCCTAAAAAGGCAATAATTTACTATCATACATATCCATACCGTTTTTGTACCCCAGTACCGGTACACGTTTGAACGTGTTCAAAGTTTCAGATCATCGAAAGATCAGAAGATCAGAACTAAATATATTTCATCCATATTCTATTTTAAAAAAAAAGGTTCTGCAAGAACTCAAAACCTGGAATGATAAACAAATGACTGAGAACTCGGATAAATAAGTCCTACAGATGACGTCATAAAGAAGAAGATAAATAAGTATTTTGAATTTAGATACCGTACATACTCGTACATACAGTAATCTTACACAGTACATGTATTTGGGTTAAGTATTTTGTCCCTTCTTTTTCTAATGGTTGAATCAGTCAACAGAGCCCCCTCTTTGTAAAATAATTCAAAGATCTGAGGTGATACTGGAGAAGCATATCATCAACGTGATGAATTGCCGAGAGAAGAAGGTAACCAGGCTAGCGGTGGTAACGGGAACCGCCATGGTGGTGTCTCTCATGAAGAATTTTCTCCAGATCCTTCTCGACCTCTTCACTCTCCAAGCTGAGAATCTCAGCCTTTTGAATCTGTAGCCAAGCCCTCACCTTGTGACGAGGTGGTGCGTTGGGATCATTCTTGAACGAGTCCCTCGCGTGAGCCAACATAGCATTGTTTGTAAAAATTATATCCCCACGTCCAAGAGTGTCATGGAAGACGCAAGCCTCGTCCAGTTTATCGTCGAGCACATCCATTGCAATCCGGAGAAATGTGGGAACCTCCCAACCAGTTTTCGCATGACCTGTTTCTATCCAATAGCGCATATAGCGAAAACGCATACGATCACCCTCTGAGACATAAATTGGATACGAGTTGTATCGGATTCTCATAGCAAGGACGTCGCTGGTTCGGCCCATGACAGTTCCCATCGACACTGAGCCCAACCCTGCTCCATTTTCAAGGACATCACGCGGTATAGGACGTGTCATCTCATGCATTAGAAACTTAGGCATGACTTTGGCCATGTCATTGTAAACGTTGCATGCATTCGCGAACCTGAACTTCCCTCCTTCGGCCGCAGGGGAAATGCACATCAGACCAACAACATCGTATACTCTGTCTTTTGAAGCACCGTCAGTATGCCATCCTGCTTCCGAATCGGAAACAGAGAAGAGTACATTATCGTTCCCCTCGTCCGAGGCGTCTATATTGGAACTCTGTATCGATAGAGGGTTAGTATTCAATTGGTAGGCTAGAGTGAATAAGACGGTAGAACGATCAAGTCGCTATGCAGTTCTTACCTTGACATCAAAAAGCCTCCCCCTTGCGCCTCCGTCGACAGTGCCTGTCATTGATGAAACCGTTGTAAAGCGCGACGAATATTGAGAAAGATGTATCCAATGAAATCAAAGGTCCATCAGATTTATCAAAGAATAATTGTTACTTACCAATATGTCCACAAATGAGATAATAAGCAATCTTGCTACAGGCGGTCATTTGTTCGAGGTTTTCAACACCTCCAAGTTTGTTCATGTCTAACCCCTTGACTATGACCGCGCCAGTCTGATGCAAAAGCTTTGTACGAATTCTTTTGCAAAATGGCTTCAATGCCCTGAATATAACAGGATCTACATCACGACCTATTTCTATATTATCTGCATTCAACCCTTTCTCATAACACTTCAGAGCTGCATCGCAGACCTCGGCATTTGCAGCTTCGGGTAAGACCACCTGCGCAACGTTTGCGAAGTTGTTTAGCATAGTCCTATTCCAAGTCAGCTTTTTTGGGAGCAAATCGATCGACGATGCGCTGCTAATCGTTGCCGACTTAGAATTACTTCCAGGTTTTCGAACCTTGATGACAAGAAAGAGAGGGCGGTCGTTGAAATCGGAAAAAAAATCCGGATTCTCCAGCAAATCCTCTGGTGACACCCTTGGTTCCTTCAAGTCAACTAAATTGAAACCACACACCTTCGTGGCGTTAATGTAGTCTTCAAATACTTTGAGATAGTCCCTAGAACGACGCGAGCAATTGTTTCTTATTTGTGAGTAAAGGCATTTTGCAGATTTTGAGAATAAACAAAATATTGAAGGACTGGGGTACGTACCAAGAGTCGATCTTTATACCATTGCTCAATTTTAGGCGTCCTTCGAGCTGTTTGTCACGGAGGGAAAAATATCCTTCCGATGTGTTATCCCGGGATGGATGAGGAACGGTAAACACAAAGTGCCCCCCTGGTTTGAGAAGGGAATATACTTGCTTCAGAGTTCGATTCATAGCTGCTATGGTCATACTGTTGAATAGTTGAACGGCAACAGCCAGGTCAAAAACTCCGACATCAAATTGAGCTCCATGCTACATGCAGAATTTTTGAAGAAACATTAGGAACACGAAATTTAGACATGAATATCGATACAAACAGCAACCAGATCTCACCATCAAGTTCAATTCTGCAGAATGTGCCAACAGTGTCTTTCTAAGTTCTACTGCATCCCCAACAATGTAATGTTCTTCTGATGCCTTTTCCAAGGAATCTCGAGCAAACTCGATCATTTTGTCACTCACATCAACGCCAATAAGTTTACGAGCGCCCATGGACTTCAACCGACGACCTATATATCCTTCTCCGCACCCGACATCGATGACGGTTGATCCCTTCACATGTTCTCTGCACATGTCGAACACTGCGGGATTGGAAGTGAAGTCGCCGAGAACATGTGGTTTATCTCGTCTCCAAAACTTGGCCTGTTTATTGTAAAAGTCTCTAGCAGACGACCCAGACTCGCGAAAATCGCACTGGACTCGCATGGCGTCATAAAACTTTACTCTTGCACGCAATATCATATCCGCATTCTTGAACAGGCTGATACGTTCTTCTATGGTGTTGCAATTGTCAACCACAATCTCACGAAGCTTTTTTGCATGACCGTCATCCATATCAATATGAAGAATGAGGAAGCGCGCATCCTTGTTTGAGATATCACAGCTATTTTGCAACCCCTGCAGAAGCCGCCCGTACAACTTGGGTACAATCAGTTCAGATCCAAAATACAAAGCGGCAAGTTGACCAATCTTGCCATCTGCAGAGACCTTCTTCATGGCATCCCTTTGAATAGACAGGATGTTCTCGGGTACGAAGTCTCTGTATGAGCACCGGATTCTCTGCTCTAGATCATCGACCAATTCACGGAACAAATCTGTGTGAGGGATGTTGACAACAGAATCCCTACTGATACCCATGCTTTCAAGTTCAGCGATCGTCTCCTCGTCGTAAATGCCCATTTCCTCTCTCAGGTTCTCTTCAAGAATGTCTTTGTGCTTTTGCTTGTCTAAAAGATCGCGTAGTCTTTCGACAGCAGGTATGAACTCACAGTTGAAGTTCGAGTATGCTGCAAAAAATCTTACGAGTATATCAAGCGTTTGTTCTTTACCGAAGGCAGCTCCTGCTAGGTTCTGTAAGAAATGGTGTTCCACTGCGTTGTGCGTTAAACAGTAGTTCTCAAGTTTTGCAACGAAGTCATCAGTTCCAACCAAAGCTGGATCGAAAAGGTTGTAGTTGAAACTATTGCAAGTTTCTACAAGAAGAAAAGCAGGATTAGTATGTGTTTCTAAACAAAGGGGATGGCGAATAATATACTAGATAACTCACCTGGTATCCTAATATCCTGAGTTTTGTTTGGTTTCAAGACAATGACCTTGAATTCTTCACGATCAATGGTTTCAGAATTATCAGTATCAAGCAATTCAAATAGCGCACAAATCTGTTCCTCGGTGGGTGGTTTTCCGATCAGTCTATTCAACAACAAAGTTATTTCAGCCTTGTCCAGAAACCCATTGTCGTCGACATCTAGTTCGTTGAAAATGTCATCAATATATTGCATGAGAGCATCACCGGTTTCATTGCCACTGTCAAGAAGATGATAAGGCTCTGATATGTACAAAGCAAGCATGTCATCAAATGTTATCTCTCTCATTTCTAATGCTCTAGCGGCCGATTCGGGATTTGCATCGGACACTTCACTCAAGAGACCATTGAACAGACCAGTTCTGTCACGAGAGTATCCCATATCATCTAGTGTGGTGTTGAATCCTATTCGTCATCAGATTTGTCAGAAATGAATAATTGATAGCGGTATAACATAACAACACCTCCAGTTGCTATCTAGCTTACCTTCCTCGTCTAAAGCATTTTTGTTCAATATTTGAAGATGGTCGCTAAAGTCTTGAAGGGACAGCCTCGCTGCTTCGCTCAAGGCTCTTATATCTTTGAGAAATCGGGTTTGAGTCGACGGCACTCTGAAAGTTGATACCATATCATCGACAACAAGAGCGCTACTTGTAGAAATTATATGTTTCGTTCCCCTGTTACGTGTAGTAGGATCTACATCTTCCCGTTTGTCTTCGCTTTGGTTTTCCACCTTACGTTGAGAATAATTTTGTTCGCTTCGGATTTCTGATGCCATTTTTTTCAAACTCATTTCTGTACTTTTTTGTAATAGTCCATTGTTTGCGCCACTCGCAACGAATGAGTGCCGGGAATGCATTCGAAGAGAACGCAGTTTTTCACTATGCCTCTTTGTTTCTGTCATTAGAGCTTTGAGTGCAACTTTTGCCACGGAGGAGATATCACTCGTAACTGACGCATCATCATGAAGAACTTCTCCCGCTGTTGCCTTTTTCTTACTGATCCCAAACTGTCCACCGAGTTCTGTATTGGCAGATATTTCAGCGCCCTTGATCCACTCACAGAAATCACCAAATTTGAAGTACCCTTTCCCATTTGATTTCATGCCGTCAAAGCCAGCATCATCCTCATACCGTTGCTCAAGAGCAATAAACCCTGTACCTCTCAATTTTTCGCGTCCTTCAGTCCACTGATCTTGACTCACGCCCTGACTCCTATCACCGTACCCGATTATCCGCGAAAATGCCTCTAGCATCCCTGCATATACGCACAAGTACACATTCAGAATACGAAAGTGCTGGAAACAAATGTAGTCTCCATCCTCTTGCGAGATATGCCTCTTGAAATCTTTAGTGGCATTATATGCAATCTCATACGATGGTAGAAATGCATTGAATATCTTATCACCGAGCTTTGCTCCATGGTCCTGTTTTAATTTCAAACGTATAAACGTCTCAATATCTGGCATGCTTAGTCGACCACTTCGCTTAATGTCACAAGCTTTGAAAGCTGACTTTCTGATACCAACATACCGTTCGTGCACCTCACTCTTCTTCCCTGCGAGAGGTTGAAAAGATTTGATGAAATCCTTGAAGTTCTTCGCAGATGCTGTAAGGTCTGGTGAATATATGTTTGATACTTTCATATCAATTGAAACTTGATCTTCGGATGAATCGGATTTCGTGGTAGAATTTGTATTACGAGTGGCAGTAGTTTTTAATGAATTGTCTAGTGGGGCTGTTTTTTTATCAATGCTTTTCCTTTGGTCAACTGTGGCCTGAGAGTTGTACATACTAGTAAAATGTTTGCTGATGGAAGACACTATTAGGGTCGTGTGTTTGCGTCTGAGAAATTGGTTTTCATTTGCATTGGATGACCACACAGTTTACTTCATTTGCTTTGACCTTTAACTGGGGGGACGCGGGGGACCGGATGGAGACAGCGACAGCTCTGTAGCGGTCCTACCTTACGTGGTTGGTGGTGGAAATAGCGCTACTTTCGTGGACAGATTTTGAGGCCAGATGACCCGAAAAACCTGTCTCAACGTATTTGTCCCCTCCGTGCGTTTTACTGCGAAACGCCTAAATTTATCAAACCAGAACAAAAATACTGAGTCATCATGAACTCCCCCGAAGCGCAAGACCTAAAAATACACTAGAACTGAAAAGTCAGGGCGTTGCAAGCTGAATTTCGAGGGCCCGCACAAGCTAAAATAGTAAATATTAGTTGTTATGACAATAACAATGTTTCATTTTCCTTTTAGACCGCTATTACTCCGAACCGCAATTAAGTGAGGCCGGTCCCGCCAGCGCGTTCTTCGACTTTTTTGCATGATGGAGGAGAGTGTTTCCTGTACTTTCAGGAATGCAATAATAAAGATACAGGAATACGTGCATTTTACACGGAACAAGCCACCAATCGCAACACTTATTATAAAATAATAATTTCCATGAACCCTTTATAATTTCGTGTTCGTGACCTTGTTTGTCAAAGAGGTTGATCTGATCATTGGGCATCTTTGCTCTTCGAGTAAGATCAAATACGAATTGAGGGCGTTGGTCGCGTTGACACAAATCCTGGAAGACCAGTCTTGTAGGTATTTCCACAATGTCCTTTGACGTATTTGATTTTTGAAGTCCCCTCCATCCGCTCCTGCGCCTGGTCGCCTGTACCGTATGATACACACATGATTTCTTTTCTCATAAGATTCGTTCATTCGTTGCGGCATACATTGATCATATTCGCAATTTCAAAATTCAGCAACTGCAATATTACACATTGAGAACGCACCAGCTTACTCCAGAACTCCGCCAAGATTTATGACGCCCACAAAGTGCAATTTTCGCGACTCTCTGATTTTATGTGTGTTTTCAAATCAAACACCACACGATAAATATTTCATTTCCTATTCCTATTCCTATTGAACCGAGATAGGTATTACTATACTAGCACATCTCATGCAATTTCAGATTGATTCTATTGTACGTCTGCGTGTAGCCCGGTTTACAAGAAAGTTTACACAACAACTAAGTTTTCATATATTTCCTCTTACTGTTGCGGTTTCCTAAGTTTAAAGATGAGATGCAATGGACGATCCTGAACAGTCTTAAAAAAATCAGGATTCGTCTCCAAATGTTCCTCCGTTACACCAACTTCCCTGATATCCTCAATCTGGAACCCTGCTTCATGGATGGCCTGCACGTAGTCATTCAAGGTTTTGTGAACGCTCATAATATTCAACTTAGCTCCATCAATAGTAGATATTTGCCCAAAGATCTTTTCGTTCCTCGAACTATAGTACCCTTTCCCCTCGGAATCCAAACGGAAAATCGCATCTTTGTCATGACAAAAAATCATGCTGGGATGTGGCACGCTGAACACAAATACGCCATCTGGTTTCAAAGCTTTGTATATTTGCATTATTGCGTCCGCCATTTCGATGGTTGTCAAATAGTTGAAAAGAAATACCGCAATAGCAACATCGACGGATTGTTCCGCACTATCAATTCCGAGGTATTCGCGGTGCTCATTCATTCCCTTTAAAAGATCACAGCACGGCACCGGATAAAATTTGAATCTACAATCCCCTTCCGATGTTGCAATCGCGCTTTTGATCATTTCTTGAGATATATCACTTCCAATTACTTTGGATGCACCTAACTCGACAACTTTACGAGCACAATATCCTTCTCCACAGCCGACGTCTAAAACGGTTTTACAACTATTATCCTGAGTTATTGTGCTTTTTAGTTCTGAAGAAAGCATATCGAAGACGACAGGTCGACCAGTAAAATCACTAAGGCAGCGGGGTTCCGTTCGGACCCAGTTCGAAGCCTGCTTGTTATACATTTGTCTTGAAACCGCCGAGGAGGATGAGGAGATATTCTCTTTATTGCTTGATAATGTATTTGCCCCATAATTCTCTCCTCCGCCGCCACGAAGTGTATCGATTGCTAAATATGTTCGCCTCTGATGGAGAGCAGTAGAAAAAATATCGCTGCCGATAACAGACAGTAAACAAAAAACAACGCATGTATGCATGATAGAGTTCACAGCTGCTGGGATTTGGGGCGTGCTGTATTGAGAATAAGTCCCCAAATTCAAAAGACGCTTATTCTGAAGGCGAGGGCGTTTCTTGCGATAGTAGTACCTCAGCTACGGGCATCTTTGGCATCTTGAAGAATCTTTCGAAGAATCAAATCGCTCGCTATCACGTCGGCGTGGCCACCCCATCGTACGCCGCTCGCTCCTTCCTCGCTATCGCATGCATGCTTCTCGTATCGTATCGTATCGTATCGTATGTAGTAAGCCCTGATTACAAAAATAGTCGAGACCTGTCGCAGATTTTTCAGCGATTTGTTTGGATAGGAATTTTACACAAAACATTATGTCTTCGGCGAACCAGGGCTATATTTATCTCATTTCATTTTGACCCCGATGCCCATAAATCTCTCAACCAGCACCCATACCAGCAACCAACAACCAACAACCAGCAACCAGCATTCAACATGTCCAGTAAATTGTTTCTTTTCTTGTTGACGGTACTTGCTTTTGCAACGTATAACTGTGGCGCCGAATCATATCACAGCCAACAAATAAGAAGGAAAGTACATCAGAGAAGACTTAGTTCAAAGGCACCAAGCGCATCCACGAAATCACCAAGTTCCACGAAATCACCAAGTTCCACGAAATCACCTAGCTCATCCACGAAAGCACCACAAAAGCTAAAGCCCGCCGGTATTATCTCGAACGATGGAATCGAGACCTCTCCTAGCCTCTTCGCTGCAATTGGAGCTTTAGGAATTACTGCATGTGTAATGATGTAGATGGACCCAAGCTGGAAATGTGGGCATTCAATCAACAAGTGACTCCTGGGCCTTTCTTTTGTCGAAGAGATGAAACTCTACTACAGTAGGAGTACTCTATATGGTGGTGTATCTGTTTTTATAGAGACAAGATATTTATATTTTTAAAACTAGTGTACACGAACGTGTCCACGTATTTTTAATAAAAAAGAAGTTTATTACATTTTGCACACTCTGTCTGGTAATACATACTTCACGGTACAGTACCGTGTCTTTATAAAACTAAATACATTATAAGTACCGCGTACACGCGTAGTATAAATGTATTTGTGGGCAACGTCTATGAGATATACCACAAGACCCCGAGATAGAGCAGAAGGAGAAAATAATGACAGTTTTTCAGATATCTACTTGAAAATATACCGAATAAAACTCGATTGTTTGGCAATGGAATACGGACCTTTAGTGGAAGAGAACAATGGAACAACCGTAAATAAGGAGCAGAAACAAGTACGAATTCATTACAGACATTTCAACGATGCCAAAAATGGTGTTGCGAAGCT
>Ga0115005_10005315_pt1 | contig 10197 bp, 8 predicted proteins | sample ArcOceMetagenome_FD_87163 | JGI IMG/M metagenome (GOLD analysis project Ga0115005, IMG submission 87163) | Marine eukaryotic phytoplankton communities from Arctic Ocean - Arctic Ocean - Greenland ARC118M Metagenome | ecosystem: Environmental > Aquatic > Marine > Oceanic | place: Arctic Ocean...
AGACACACTCTGGCGAAGACATTGCACTGCATGCCAAAGGACCAGGAAGCCAGCTTGCGCAAGGCGTAATAGAGCAAAACGTTGTTTTCCACTTGATTAATCAAGCGCTTGGCCTTGTAAACGAGTAAGTAGAGATAAGAATATGAACCTTTTTAAATTAAGTATAATTGCGGTAGCAGTAGCAGGTCTTTCAGCGTGTAGCTTGGAAGGCGATGATGGCAACGACGGCGCACCAGGTGTTGATGGCGTTGATGGTCAAAACGGTTTAACAAGCCTTACCGTTCAAACTGAGTTGGCGGTGGGCGATGCTAATTGTCCTAATTCAGGCGTGCGCATCGACTCTGGCTTAGATGCAGATGCTGACGGCACCCTTGTCGATTCTGAAATCACTTCAACAAGCTATGTTTGTGTTCCTGGTGTTAACAGCGTTAGTAGCAGTGAGCTTTTGACTAGCTTAAATAACGAGTGGTTTGTAGCCGCTCAAACCGAAGTGGAAAACAATAAAGCGGTTTGGATGAATGCAACTTCGGGTGAAAGTGCTGCTTCATCAAATGCGGCGTTTACTGCCACGGTTAATTCTCGAGAAGAATTAGACGCTATGGTTGCTAATCTTCGCGGTAAAGCGAAAAATGTTATCTTGTTTGTCGGTGACGGCATGGGCGTTTCAACGGTTACCGCAGCTCGAATTTTAGACGGTCAAATGAACGGTCTTGCCGGCGAAGAAAACCAGCTTAGCTTCGACAAATTCCCCTTCTCTGGCCTTTCAAAAACTTATAATGTCGATGCTCAAACACCAGATTCAGCGGGCACTATGACCGCGATGATGAGCGGTATAAAAACCGATGTCGGTGTTATCGGGGTTGACGAAGATATTGAGCGCGGCGATTGTTCAACGGTTGCGGGTAATGAGTTAGTTACGGCACTTGAACTTGCAGAAATTGCAGGTAAGTCTACTGGCATCATTTCAACTGCCCGTATTACACACGCAACACCTGCTGCAACTTACGCTAAATCTGCTGACCGCAACTGGGAAGACATTTCGGATATGCCAGAAGCAGCGGTTACTGCAGGCTGCTCTGATATAGCCGACCAGCTAATTAATTTCGAAGCTAACTTGGAAGCAAACTTCGAAGGCTTAGACGTTGATGGCATTGAGGTGGTAATGGGAGGCGGACGTCGTCACTTCTTACCTCGCGACGAAGCGTTTAACAGCCCGGATGCAGCGAGCAGCATTGAGGGAGATCGTACAGATGGACGTGACCTGACTGCAGAATGGCAGACAATGTATGAAAACGGTGTGTATGTCTTTGATCAGTCTGGTTTCGACGGCTTAGATACTGAAACCACTGAAAAAGTGTTTGCTCTGTTCAACGAATCACACATGCAATACGAAGCCGATCGCAGTAACGATATTGCTGGTGAACCGTCTATCGCAGAAATGACAAGCGCAGCAATTAAGGTATTGGATAACAATGAGAAAGGTTTCTTCCTTATGGTTGAATCTGGTCGTATTGACCACGCTCACCACGCAGGAAATGCCTATGGTGCGCTTCACGACACTATCGCCTTTGCTGAAGCCGTTGACGCTGCTGATAAACTTACTGATGATGAAGATACGCTGATCATCGTAACGGCTGACCACGGGCACGTGTTTACCATTGCGGGTTACCCTAAGCGCGGCAACCCAATTTTAGGTAAAGTGGTAAACGTAGGTTCAGATGAAGCTGCTACAGCTGCCGACGGTACGCCATATACTACTCTTGGCTACACCAATGGTTTGGGATTTAGAAACCTGGGAGACGTTACCAATTCAGACGCGTCTTATTTAGCAGGCCCAGACACAGGTCGTAAAGATATAACTGATGTTGACACAACAACACCAGGTTATCACCAAGAAGCATTAATTCCGTTGAGCTCTGAAACGCACTCGGGTGAAGACGTAGGCATTTATGCGAAAGGCCCAGGCGCTTTCCTTGTCAACGGTACCAACGAACAAAGCGTTATTTTCCATGTTATGGACTTTGCGGGAGACTTCGTTTCTCAAGCAGAAAGTGCAATGGAATAAGTTTTTTAGAAGTAAAAACAAGGGCGGCCTTCGGTCGCCTTTTTCCATGTAAGTAAGCAACATCATTCACTGTAGGATTTAATGAATGAAATCACACAAAGCCCCTATCTTTGCTTTTGTACTTTTTTCTAGTTTGAGTACGCATGGCTTTGCTCAAGATACAAAGAGCCATTCTGCCATAGACGTATCACCTGAACTTGTTTGCGAGAAAAACGACACAAACCTTCACGCAACTTACGAGATAAGCATTAAAAGCCCATCAAAAGACCCAAAGACCACATCACTTCATTTGTGGCGAAATGCCAATAATGTGGCGCATGAATATCCTGCGACAAACGTTACTGAGTCTTGGACACTGGTTCGCGACCGCTTTATCAAACCTACACGATATTTCGATGCTCACGAACGCGCTATAGAATATCAGCCTGGAGAAACTATCCACGGTAAAAAAGAGACGGATTTTTCCTACCGCTATCAGCTAATAAGCGACAAACTCATTAATGCTATGACGCTAGACAAAAAAGACGGTAACGGGTGCGACACCGTGGAATACTACTCACTTGAAAACACCCAAGGTAAATTTACACTCAAGTGGCTTCCCCACCTCAAGTTGGTCGCATTTTTTAGCGTTGATAAAAACGGTTTAACCAGAGAATGGACATTAAAAAACATTGATTTAAATGCTAATACAGAGGCCTTTTTTTCAAAACGACGTGACTATCAAAGTACAGACTACGCTGATATTGGCGATGATCACACTGACCCGTTTTTAACTAAAATGGTCACGCAGGGATTTATTGAAGCCGGAGCTAGTGGCTATTACGACGAACATGGCCACAGCATTGGTGAAAGCCATTCTCACTGAGAATATACTGCCTAATAAATGAATGGCCATGAGGCTTACATGGCCATTTAATGAGGATGCAAAAAGGTTTTGTTACAAACTATCCCAAAGTACATAAGTTATTCACTGGCTTAATTTTTGTTCTATGGTATAAAAGAGCAAAATGAGCGACTCATCATGGATGGTGTAAATGACAGATGTACTTCTTTCCCCTGCAAACTTTTGGTTCAGCATCGCGCTATTCGCCGTTTTCTTAGTTTTTATTCTTGAGCTTATCAGCACCGTTTTTGGTATGAGTCTTTTGGGATTAGGCGACGACTTTGCCGAATTCGATGGTGAAGGATTCCTTAGTACATCTTTTGCCAGCTGGCTAAATATAAACAAAGTTCCTTTTCTTGTTTACCTCATTGTATTGATGACCTTTTTTGGCCTTTCAGGGCTAATCATCAACGGTTTGAGTGCAAGTATACTCAATACAACATTCCCTTCACTTGTCTCAGTTCTTTTGGCCTTTGCGCTTGGGTTGTTTATCACGGCAAAAATCGTTCGGCTGATTTCAAACTTACTCCCCAGCGTCCAATCCAGCGCCCTTACTAGCGACGATTTTCTTGGCTCTGTTGCTGAGATAACCATTGGAAAGGCAAGTCGGGGAAACCCCGCAGAGGCAAAGTTCACCGATCATTACTCGCAACCTCATTTTGTATTAGTAGAGCCATTTGAAGACCATGAGCTTTTCTCGCAAGGAGAGCGCGTAATTTTAGTTCAAAAAAATAAACACAGCTGGTTAGCAACACGCTACCAATAACCTAAAAAGAGATAAAAGTATGGATACAATTCAACCATCTAGCTTGCCGTCAATACTCTTTATTGCCGGTGCCATTGTTGTAGGGCTCATTGTTATTGGCCTTATTTTCGCAAAACTCTACACCCGCGCTACCAAAGAAACCGCCTTTGTAAGAACGGGGTTAGGCGGCGAAAAAGTAATAAAAGATGGAGGTGCCTTAGTACTGCCTGTTGTTCACGAAATTATTCCGGTGAACATGAACACCCTTCGTATTGAGGTAGAGAAAATCCAGAAAGACGCGCTTATCACCAAGGATCGCATGCGCGTTGACGTAAAAGCTGATTTTTATTTGCGCGTCGCACCGAATGCGAGCGGCATCTCAATGGCTGCGCAAACCCTTGGTACACGTACCACACGTGCTGAAGAAGTTAAAAAACTCATGGAGTCGAAGTTTGTTGACGTACTTCGTGCAGTAGCGGCTGAAATGACCATGACTGAAATGCATGAACAGCGCGCTGACTTTGTTCAAAAAGTTCAACAAAGTGTGGCTAACGATCTTGAAAAGAATGGTCTTGAGCTAGAATCGGTAAGTTTAACAGGCTTCGATCAGACAGATCTTCAGTTTTTCAACGAAAACAACGCCTTCGACGCCGAAGGTCGTGCTCGCTTAACCAAGATCATTGAAGAGAAGCGTAAAGAAACTAACGATATTCAGCAAGAAAACCGTATTCATATCGAACAACGCAACTTAGCGGCTGAAAAACAATCTCTTGATGTGAAGCGCGATGAAGAAGAGGCTCGCCTAGCCCAAGAGCAGGTGCTGGCCTTTAAACGTCAGGAACAAAAAGCTGAGATCGCCAAGCAGCGTGAAATGAAAGAGCGTGAAGAACGGGAAGCGGAAATTGCGAAAGAACGGGCAATTGAGGCTGCTGAAATTGAAAAGTCACGAGAAATTGAAACGCAAGAAATCGCCAAGCGCCAAGCGTTAGAACAGGCACGCATTCGCCAGCAGCAAGAAGTAGAAGTTTCGGAACAAATCAAGCAGATTGCTGTTGCAACTAAATCAGAAGAAGAGTCTGCCGCCCGTGCGAAAGCGGCCGAAGCTGAAAAACAAAAAGTAGAAAAAGAAGAAGCGGTACTGACTGCTAGATCTGTAGCTGAAGCTGAGCGTAAGAAACAAATTGAAGTTATAGATGCACGCAAAGAAGCGGAACGTGAGGCGGTTGGTATCACCGTTGAAGCACAGGCTAAGAGAGAAGCTGCAGAAAACTCTGCTGCCGCTATTCTTACTGAAGCGAAGGCCAGTGCTGATGCCAAAATGCTTCAAGCTGCGGCTGACGAAAAAGTGCTCGCCGTTGAAGCCCAAGGTAAACAGGCGCTTTACGAAGCTGAGAACACCCTTAAAACTGAACAGATTGAACTGCAGAAAGCCCTTGCAATGCTTAAAGTATTGCCTGAACTTGTGGCAAACGCAGTTAAGCCTCTCGAAAATATTGAAGGTATCAAAATACTGCAAGGCTACGGTCAAGGTAGCGGCGCAAAAGGTGAGCACACTATTGCCACAGCAGGCGGTGGTTTAGCTGAACAAGTAACGCAAGCCGCGCTAAGCTATCGCGCTAACGCCCCTTTGGTAGATTCTATGTTACGTGAAGTGGGCTTGGTAGACGCCGACACGGGTACGTTAAGCGATTTAGTGACAAGCAACAGCGATCTGCTCACTAAGGCTAGCACTGTAAAACCAAAAACGATTGCAACACCTGTTGAACAGAAAAAAGATAACAAAGCGCCTGAGGCGTCGCCCGCGGAATAAGACTTAAATTTAGAAACCGTTTAAGAATTTACGATACTACACAGTACCCGCTATTAAAAGCGCCCTCAACATTAGGACATTCCACTTGTTGAGGGCGTTTTTTGCGAACACTATTCCTTTATACCAGTCCGCATAGATCATTACTCACAAGCTGCAAAAATTATTTGTAAGTAGTAACATGATGGTTACCATTACGCTCCCGGCCTTATCAACATAATATTTACACCCGCAGCGAAGGGGTCACTGAAATTAGAGGAGAATTTTCATGTCATCCATTCCCGAAAAACCTGAAAAGCCCCTAAGAGACGACTGCTGTGGTGGAGGCTCATGCTGCCCCTGTATCTGGGATGTTTACTATGAAAAGCTGGCTAAGTGGAAAGAGGCTAAGCAAAAACAAGAGGATGAAGTCGCGTCGAATAGCACCGGTAACTGAAATACGATACAAGCTATAATAAGAACTAGCGGCGATAACTTGCATTTTACACTGACACAAATTCTAAAATTAACACCAAGCCCACATTTTTATAACAAGCATCACTTTTGAACTTCTCATTTACAATTTCCCGTTGTGCTGATAACCTATCTTAATCGATTAAGAAATAATTTGATTATTTTCAGTTATCATTAAGAAACTGTTAGTAAAAGTTAAAGAGTTAAGCAAAGCCCGTTATATGTTCTGCTATAAACCATCAAGACTGGTAGCGCTTAATTTAAGGTAATGCACGCTCGCGATATATTTGAAGTACGAGTTAGCACATGCTGAATTTTGGAGAGTTATCATGTCTATACGCAATGGCGTTCAACTAATCACCTATGCAGACCGACTAGGTGATGGCAACATCGAGAGCCTTACAAGCCTTCTTCAAGGCTCGCTAAATGGCTTATTTACAGGTGTTCACATCCTACCCTTCTATTATCCCTATGATGGTGAAGATGCTGGCTTCGACCCTATAGATCACACTTCCGTCGATGAGCGGTTGGGCGACTGGGACAACATCAAGAAGCTGGGAGAGTCGGTTGATATTATGGCCGACCTCATTGTTAATCACATGTCAGGTCAAAGTGAAGCGTTTAAAGATGTGTTGAAAAAAGGTCGCGAGTCTGACTATTGGCCACTATTTCTTACTAAAGAAGATGTGTTTAAAGGTAGTGACCAAGCGTTAATCGACGAACAAATTGGGAAAGTGTTCCGCCCTCGCCCAACACCGTTTTTCAGCGATTATGAGGTAGGTACAGAAACTGATTCTCCTGAAACGGTTCCGTTTTGGACTACCTTTACTTCCAACCAAATCGATATTGATGTTGAATCGCAATTGGGTAAAAATTATTTATCTTCTATCCTACAATCATTCACTGAAAGCAACGTTGATCTCATTCGTCTCGACGCGGCAGGCTATGCAATTAAGCGCACAGGCACTAACTGTTTTATGCTTGAAGAAACCTTCGAGTTTATTGAAGAACTTTCAACGCGCGCACGTTCGATGGGTATGCAGTGTCTGGTAGAAATTCACAGCCACTACCAAACTCAGATTGATATTGCTGCTCGTTGTGACAGCGTTTATGACTTTGCACTACCACCTCTGGTTCTGCATACGCTATTTACTAAAGATGCAAGCGCACTGGCACATTGGTTATCAATTTCACCTCGCAACTGCTTTACAGTTCTAGATACGCACGACGGCATCGGCATTGTTGACGTGGGCGCAAGCGGTGACAAGCCGGGATTATTAAACGCCGAGGCGATTAATGCGTTGGTGGAACAAATTCACGTTAACTCTAATGGTGAGTCCAAAAAAGCAACAGGCGCTGCCGCCAATAACGTCGATCTCTATCAGGTTAACTGTACCTATTATGATGCGCTTGGCAAAGATGACTTCGCTTATTTGGTGGCGCGTGCCATTCAGTTCTTCAGCCCAGGTATTCCTCAGGTTTATTACGGTGGTTTACTCGCTGCGCAAAACGATATGGAATTACTTGCTAGAACCAACGTAGGTCGTGACATCAACCGTCCATACTTAACATCTGCTATGGTTGAAGAGGCAGTGCAAAAGCCGGTCGTAAAAGGCTTAATGCAGCTAATTAACCTTAGAAACGAAAGCCAAGCTTTCAATGGCGTTTTCGACGTAAGCTACAGTAATAACACACTGGTACTTACTTGGAATAAAGACGGCGATATGGCGTCATTGACCGTCGATTTTAACAATATGAGTGCCACAGTAAACACTGTCGCTAACGGCGAGGAAAGTACGCTGTCTGTCGGATCTTTACTTGCCTAAACCGTAAATAGATGGGTAATTAACCTCAGTAATAGTTGTGGTTCGAAAAAGGTGCGTGTGGGGAAGTTTTTCCTATACTCACCTTTTTGTTTTCCTCACATTGCGTAATACGCAGCGCCTAATACACTTTATCGCTGCCCCTTAAATTACCTATGTTCATCATGGTAGGTTCTGCCCCAATCACATAGTTGGCGCAAAGTTGGCTCTAGCGTACGACCTAGGTCTGTAAGTGAGTATTCAACCCGTGGAGGCACTTCAGCGTACACTTTGCGATTGACCAACCCATCACGTTCTAGTTCTCTTAACTGCTGAGTAAGCATTTTCTGTGTAACGCCCTGCAAACGCCTACGCAATTGACTAAAGCGCAGCGTTTTATGGCACAAATGCCATAAAATTACGCCTTTCCACTTTCCACCAATTATTTCTAACGATACAGCTACGCCACAAACATACTGAGCCGCGTCATTTTCTTTTTCCCCAATTTTCGCTGATTTGGCATTAATAGAATCTACAGTAACAATACCGTCGTTCTTTTCTGCTCCAAACCTGGTTAAATTCGCCGTCATAGCAATTCCTTAAAAAGCAACACAGCCGTTGCTGCTCTTGTTTTTCACCAATGCAAACATCACTAAGATAATTTAGAGAAACTAGCGACCACTTCCATTAGTATCTTTTAGGGTACTACCCTACTAAAAAGTGCATACTTGCGCAAAGTATATATATTGTCACAATGGTAGCGTTACTTTCGACCAATGGAGACAGGTATGACATCGTTTAAAGCGTTGCTAGTAGAAAAACAGGAAGATAAATCGTTCACTCGCCGTATCAAACAGCGTTCACTTGATGATTTGCCAGAGGGTACTTTGCTCATTAAGGTGCAGTATTCGTCACTTAATTACAAAGACGCCCTGTCAGCGACAGGAAATCCCGGTGTTAGCAGAAACTTTCCCCATACCCCGGGTATAGACGCTGCAGGCACAGTTGTATCCTGCGATGACAACAGCTTCAAAGAAGGTGATGAAGTCATTGTAACCGGCTATGACTTGGGTATGAACACGGCGGGAGGCTTTGGCGAATATATTCGAATTCCGAGCGAATGGGCGGTGGCTAAACCCGCAGGTTTATCCTTAAGGGAGTCTATGGTGATAGGCACTGCAGGTTTTACTGCTGGGCTATCTGTTCAAGGTTTAGTTGAACACGGTGTTACACCGCAAAAAGGTGATATTTTAGTAACAGGTGCAACGGGTGGTGTAGGTTCTGTCGCGGTCGCATTGCTCGCCAAAGCGGGTTACTCAGTGGTGGCGTGCACAGGGAAAAAGAAACACGAGTCATTCTTAAAAAACCTCGGAGCAAGCAAAGTAATAACTCGCGATGAACTGTTAGAAAATAAAGAACGCCCCATGTTGAAAGAACAATACGCGGGCGCTGTCGATACGGTGGGTGGTGAATACTTAGCGCAAGCCATTAAGGCTACGCAATACGGCGGCACAGTGACATGCTGCGGGCTTACCGCTTCTGCCGATCTAAATGTTAGCGTATTTCCATTTATCTTGAGAGGCGTTTCATTACTTGGCATTGATTCTGTACAGTGCCCTATGCCGCCTAGATTGAGATTGTGGGACAAGCTTGCCAGTGAATGGAAGCTCGATTGTCTTGATGACCTTACAGAGGAAGTAAACCTAGAAGCCGTGAATGAAAAAATAGATGCCATTTTAGAGGGGCAGATCTCAGGCCGTACGTTAGTGAATTTGCAAGCATAGACCTTGGCGTCAATTTATTCTCTCCTATTCACCATCAATAGTCGCAGGCAATAATATTGCCTGCGACTAACCTTCTCTTAATTAGAAGCCTTCCAAGACGAGTTTACCGATAGCCCGCCCTTCTTCTAAAATTCTGTGCGCTTCAATCAAGTTTTCAGCGTTAATTTTACCTAAGTGTTTTCCTACAGTTGTCTTTATTTTTCCTTCATCAATAAGTGATGCAACATGAGTAAGTAAACGACTTTGCTCAACCATATCATCAGTTTCAAACATTGAACGGGTAAACATAAATTCCCAATGTAATGACAGACTTTTTTGCTTAAGCTTTGCCACATCCAAGCTTTCTGGGTCGTCAATTAACGCCAATCTACCCTTCGGCTTCATGACTTCCACATAATCTTCAATGTATTGGTGTGTGTTGTTTAAACTCGCCACATGAGTCACTTCACCAACATTCAAGACTTTGATTTGCTCGGCCATAGGTTTACTGTGGTCAACTACGTAGTCGGCCCCTAACTCTTGCACCCAGTTTTTTGAACTTTCCCGAGATGCAGTAGCGATCACGGTTGCGCCCGTCAAACTCTTAAGTAGTTGCAACATTATTGAGCCAACACCTCCTCCTCCGCCAACGACAACACCCACTCCCTCCCCTACTCCC
>Ga0115005_10005319_pt1 | contig 10192 bp, 5 predicted proteins | sample ArcOceMetagenome_FD_87163 | JGI IMG/M metagenome (GOLD analysis project Ga0115005, IMG submission 87163) | Marine eukaryotic phytoplankton communities from Arctic Ocean - Arctic Ocean - Greenland ARC118M Metagenome | ecosystem: Environmental > Aquatic > Marine > Oceanic | place: Arctic Ocean...
ATAAGTAACTGGTCAATATTAAATATAGTTTTTGACGGTCTATTTTTCCGCCATTTTCTCCAAAAAAATAATTCCAGACCATAGGGTATGCAATGATTTTTTTGAAAAAACTAGCAAAAAAATTCCCTCGTCAAAAATCTATATTGAATAATGACCAATTACTTAAAAGACCTTTCCAGTAAGTTGACAGACTTTATTTTTTTAATGGAAAAGATAAGGCGTAATTATCTTGATAGTCAGTTGATGGGGTTCAGGGAGACGGCGAGGTTTATTTTAGTTAATTTTGGGTTTTATCGGTTTTTAATAATCTATATATGGTAGATTTTCCAATATTTAACTTTTTAGCTACCAATAAAACATCATTGTCATATTTTTCCAAATAATGATAAATGATTTGATGAATATATTCTTTGATCGACATTTCTTTATCCAAAAATGATGCTCTACCCTTTGGACTATTAAATTGGATATCTCCTTTTTCGATAATTTTTTCTTCGGAAAGTGCCCCTGCCAAATCAATGATTGCTTTTAATTCTCGAACGTTACCATGAAAACTATAACTGATCAGTTTTGCTTTAGCTTCCTTAGAAAGGATCTTTAATGGAAGTTTATTTTCATGGCAAAAGTTTTTTAAGAAATGTTCTGCCAAAAGAAAAATATCGTTTTCACGATCTCGCAAAGGTGGCATCTCTATCGGTAAACCAAGCAATCGATAATATAAATCTTCTCTGAAGTTTCCCTTTTCGACTTCCATTGCTAAGTTAAGGTGGCTGGCTACAATTAACCTCGCATTGAAGGGAATATTTTGTGTGCCACCTACTCGAGTTATTTCTCTTTCTTGGAGGGCACGCAAAATTTTAGCTTGTAGAGAAATTTCCATTTCAGCAATTTCATCTAAAAATAAAGTTCCATTATTGGCCATTTCGAATTTGCCAATTTTGCGGGTGGATGCTCCTGTAAAAGCTCCTTTTTCATGTCCAAATAATTCGCTTTCCAAAAGCTCTCTAGGAATAGCAGTAACATTGACTGCGATAAAATTTCCTTTTTTTCTATTGGAACTATAATGAATGGTTTTAGCGACCACTTCCTTTCCCGTTCCGGTTTCGCCTTGGATGGTAACTGAAATATTGGTTTGTAAAGCTTTCGAGATTAACTTTTGCACGCGAAGCATAGACTTGCTTTTGCCAATCAGGTTTTTATTGATGTCATATTTATCGCCCAATTCATCTTTAAGGAAATCTACTTCTTCTTGCAGTCTGATTTGTTTTTTTAAGCGTTGAACGGTTAGCAGTAGTTTCTCTTTGGTGTCATCATCTTTAACAATGTAGAGATAGGCACCGGCTTTCATAAAATCAACGGCAACTGAAATTTCAGGCTGTCCAGAAAGGACAATAATTCCAATATTTGAATTGTATTTTTTGATAGCTTCCATCACATCATTACCCGTCATGTCAGGTAACGTGTAATCCAATGTTATCATGATTGGATTTAGATAAAGATGATCTATACATTCTTTCCCAGTTGTAAATACATGCACCTCGTGTTCTGGATCTAGCTCCAGGACATACTTAACTATTTTTATATATAAAGGGTCATCCTCTACTATAAATATCTTTTTTGGAAAAAATTTTCTCTTCATCAATTAGTATGGTCAAAAAGAACCAATTTATTAGTCTGTGTAACTTATTTGAATTATAAATATAAGGATTATGAGTTATAAAAAGAAGAGCAGTAATATTTTAACAACGGAAGTTATTAATAGGAGGCTGAATACAAATCTAAGGAATAATATGAAGAATTGATAATATATTTTATAATTGATTCTCAGTGATAAATTTTCTTACCACAGATATAATATATCTTATGATTATTAATCGAAATTAGACTATTAAAATAGTCACAATCGGCAATCATTTTTACAAAAAAAAATATGAAATATATTGATTTATTTATTTGGAATAAGTGTAAAACTCTTTAGATGAGTTACTTACAGTTGGTGAATATTTATAACGTAATTTTTTATTTTTCTAGTAATATTATTTTGTGGTTTTTGTACGATAAAAAAAGTCACATTATTTGTTCCGTTGATTGCTGTAATTCCATGGGTCAGACCTTTTTAGGCAAATGATTTGCATATCAATTAAATATAAATAAAAACCTTCCCTTCTAGTTTCTCTCCAAAATAACTAGATGTATTGTTTAAAACACTATTCGAACATCTCTTTTTTAGTACTATTTTTTATAACCATGAGATATTAGCGTTTTGATTTTTCTCAAAAATCAGAATGATCTAGTAGAAAAAAATAAAGAGAATGTCCAAATTTAACGTACTATCGCTAGGTGAATTTATTCACAAGGAAGGAATTGATGTTGCCCTAGAAGCATTTGCAGACTTATATTATGATGTTACTTCCAAGCATCAAAAGCAAATGAAATTAATTATGGTAACCAAAGGAACCTTACAAGATTATATTGATAAAAAAGCCAGTAATCTAGGCATCAAAAAAGTAATTGAAATCATTTCTTGGAGCGAACAAGAAGAGATTGAAAATTGGTACAAAAATGCCTCGGTGATGTTACTGCCATCTATGGATAATATTACTCGACTTATTGTAGAAGCCTTTTCATTTGGCTTGCCAGTTGTTTGTTACGAATCAGCAGAATTAGAAGATACGATGGATTCATCCTGTGGCATGATGATCGAATATGATAATTTTCAAGAAAACGTATTGGAATTTTCGGATGTTTTGAGAATGTTATATTATGATCCTGAGGCTAGAAAGATTTTGAGAAAAGGAGCGTTTAAAAAATATGAAACTCAATTTTCTTGGGGCTACACAGATGCGGCTTAATTAACGGTTAATGCTTAACTGTGAATGGTTAATACCACTATGGTATTCCCAGCGGTGTTAACCATTCACCGTTAAAAAAGCTTAATCTTGCGTAACTCAATTTTTTAAAGAAAACTATTACAGATGCTGGGTAATTAGAAAATAATTTTTTGCAAAAAAAGGGAAAGGCACAATCTTGAAAAAGATTGTGCCTTTTTTTAATGGTTAATGGCGAATAGTTAATACCACTATTGTATTCCCCACGGGGTTAACCATTCACCATTAAAAAAGCACTATCTTGCGCAACTCAATTTTTAAAGAAAACCATTTCCATTTTATCCAATGCCATATACCGTAACCATTCCATTTTTCGCTTTTAAGTTACATTATACAACTGGCTCTCCAGGATTGACTCCTATGCACGATATGGGCCTGATGCGTTTTTCACAGTCCCTTGAAAAAGTAGCGAAATCATTTGCCTCTGAATACCAAAAACATGTTGCCAATAAAGGAAAATTAAAAGATATCTTGGATTATTGGCAAAAGGGTAATTTTATCAAATCAAAAGTTTTAGTTCCAATTCCAAAGTCTAGAGACGGGTACTCCTATCCAGATCTTGAATTAGAGTTTGATTTTTTTTATCAAAAAAATGAAAGAGGATTTTGGTGCGTTGTTCCAGCCTTAAAATTGGAAGCATTTGCAGATGATGAAAAGGAACTGGAAAGTACATTGATCGGGATCATTCTACAAGATTTTATTAGGACTCGAAGATTGAATTCCGTTAGTGGAATTGTTGATGCGATCTGGTATGACGAAATAGAATTGTTGCGGCAGAATATGGAAATAAAATTTCCTATACCTGCTGAATTGGATAATACTCAAGAACTGCAAAATGAAGATTGGTTACCCAAAGTGGCGACTAAGTTAGTGGTAGATGAAAAAATAACCTACGGACGAGTGTCCGAATTGAATCGCTTAATTCGAACGATGAAGGGAAATTCTTTTCGAAATGTTTTACTAGTGGGCGCTTCAGGAGTTGGGAAAACGGCTTTGGTTTGGGAGTTGGAACATCGCAGAAAAGAAGAAGATTTTCGAGGAGAAATTTGGGAAACGAGTGCTTCTGTTTTAATCAAAGAGTTAACTCATGATACTGGCTGGCAGGATAATATTATTCCTTTGGTCAAAGAATTGACGACTAAAGGAGATATTCTTTTTGTGCGAAATTTATTAGAATTATTCGAAGTTGGAAAATATCAAGGCAACAGTATCAGCATTGCTGAATATTTATTGCCCTATATTAGTCGAGGAGAATTGACGATTATTTCGGAATGTACTGATGAGGAAAAAGGAATAATTGAATTACGTAGTTCGAACTTTCTTTCCAGTTTTGAGATCATTGCCATGGAAGCTCCCCAGGATGATTTGGAAGAGATTATTTTGAAAAAAGTAAAAAACCTCTCGTCCAAAAATAAAATCAAAATCGAAAATGAGGCTATTGAAGAAACGATTCGGTTGAACAAACGGTTTACTCCCTATTCTGGTTTTCCAGGAAAACCGATTCGGTTTTTAGAGAGTATTTTACTCAATCAAGTGTCTGCCAAAGAAAGAGAATCAATGATTGAAATTTCCAGATCAGAAGTCATCGGTCATTTTTGCGAAGAAACTGGAATGCCTGCTTTTATGGTTGACCCAGTTATTCCGATGCATCCTAATCAGATCAAAGCTCAATTTAATAATTCAGTTTTTGGTCAAGAGAGTGCGGTGGAAAGTGTGGTCAACATGTTGAGCACCGTCAAAACTGGTCTTTCCAAAACTGGGAAACCAATCGCTTCTTTTCTTTTTGTCGGGCCAACTGGAGTTGGGAAAACGGAGTTGGCAAAAGTACTTTCGGAATTTATGTTTGGGAGTCGCGACCGAATGATTCGGTTTGACATGAGTGAATATTCGAGTTATGATGCGGTGAGTAAGTTGTTGGGGGCTGGTTTTTATTCAGATGGATTATTAACTTCGACCGTTCGGCGAGAGCCGTTTTGTGTGTTGTTATTTGATGAAATCGAAAAAGCGCATCCTGATTTTTATGATTTATTATTACAAATGTTGAGTGAAGGAAGACTGACGGATAGTCGTAGAAAATTGGTGAATTTTTGTAGCACCATTATTATCATGACTTCCAATATTGGCGCTGCTGAAATGCAAAGAAGAACCATCGGCCCCGAAAATCAAAATCATAATAAAGAAATTTCGCAACGCTACTTACGAGCGGTGCAAGATTATTTTAAACCTGAAATTTACAATCGAATCGATCAAGTAATTCCTTTCGAACCACTTTCTCAAGACACCGTGCGCTTCGTCGTAGAACGAGAAGTCGAGGCGCTCAAAAAAAGAGAAGGCATTCGTTTTCGAAGAATGGATCTGACGATTGAAGAAGAGGTGTTAGATTATTTATCAAAAAAAGGATACGATAGTCGATATGGTGCTCGGTATTTACAGCGAGCGTTGCGACAGGAATTGATTATTCCACTTTCCAAAAAAGTCAATGTTTTTGACTTGGATGATCAGTTGATTGTCAATGTTTCCATGAAAAATAAAAGCATCGAAATTATAGCCGATGCAGATCCATTGGGGCTAGATTTGCTTTTTGAAGAAATTGAAAAATTCGATTATGCCGATTTGACGGGCGAGTATCGAAGACAAATGCAAAAGTTCCAAGCAGGATTTTTGTACACGCAACTGATGAGTGATTTGGATATTTTAATTAGGAAAAAAGATAAACAGGGAGAAAAATTTTGGGAAGAAAAAGGGAGAGCTGAAAAGTACTCCAACTTGCTCAATTTAAAATCCGAAGTTGAAATTCAAGAAATGGCCATAGAAAAATTAGAAACAAATTTTTCTTTAGCCTGCATGGAGTTGCAAGGATATAAAACCGAATGGTCGGACAAATTGGAAAAGTGGAAAGAGGATTTTTTTGAATTGAAAGTGAGAAATTTAATGCAATCCAATCCTATGAATGGAAATGGACGAGTTAGAATTTATGGAAAAAATATCCAACCGGTGATGGATTTTTATGTGGCGTTTTTTATCAAAAAAGGATTTGAGTTTTCTGTACAAACGGTTTGGTTTCGAGACAGTTTTTACAATGAAGAAATAGAATTGATTAATAAAAAAGGTAAAGTAAATGCCGAAGCTCGAAAGGAATATTATGTGCGAAATTGGGTGGATAAAAGTGATGAAAATTTAGCTTCGGAAGAAGCGCAAGATATTTTTTGCGGAGTTGATTTTTTGATCATAGGAAGGTGTCCCAAGTTATATTTGGAAAATGAATCAGGCATGCAACGATGGAAAGTGGCACCCAAGGAAGAGTATGTGTATATTTCAGAAGTGGTAGAGATGAATGCTCCCTTCCCTGAGAATATTCATAAAAAGTCTTTTTTTGAATCTAAAAATCCATTTAGAATTGTTGAACCACTATCATTGGAAGACAAGAATCTGAGTATTAAAAGAGAAGTGATCAGAGGCAATTATTTGGATCTGATTATTCCTATTCTGGATAAGCAATTTGAAGTCTCGGTAGATTTAGCGGTTTTATAAAACGAGGTTAATCTTTCAAAAAAGTTATATTTTATATGATGATTTTTTTTATATTTTGAAAAATTAGTTTAAGTTTGCAGATCATAAAAAGAGAAGAGCCTAAACCTTCAAATTATACTTTTCCACACTTTATACATATCACCTAATTCAAAATCCGATTTTCACACCTCGTGGTGTGGCAAAAAAACATTTCATTTATTTTCATAATTGTACTTTCAGGAGTTCGCTCCTTCAAGATATTTATCCCATTTTGAACACATCCGTCACCTAGCAATGTAGTCTCCTACGCTGGGTGGCGTTTTTTTTTTGGTTAAATGAATAAATAATATCCAAATAAGTACAAATGATTTTGCAACTAAATATTTCTAGGGAAAAGATTTACGAGTAGATCCGTTTCAATTTTCGCAACAACTTCAACATTTTGATATTCACCGAAGGACTTACATTAAAAAAATGACCATTGATAGTAATCCAATCTTTCTCTCTTTTGATTGAAGTGAGTTCATGAAAAAAAACTTTGTTAGCTTTTTCGAAATGTGCTTTCCAATAAATTCCTTTTTCTGTCAATGAAAACCCTTCCTTGCAAGAACCAAAAATAGTTTGATCCGCAATCAACATTATTCTTTCATCCTTTTCTGGAAATAAAAAAGCAACGCTAGCATTTCGCAGTTTTCTCACCGGCATGGTGATAAAGTCGATGAAGAAATCTTCTTTCTCGTTTTTCAGTTGCAAATAATCTAAAATCAATAATTGTAAATCTACTGTTTCTTTTTTCGCATCATGATAGGCTAAAATTTCCTCTGATAATTGAGTCGAATTTAAGTCCTTACAAAAAAGAATAATGAAGTGATCTAGCAAGTTATTAAAATTGAAGGAAATCATCTGATCAACTTTTAGTTGCACATTTCCATCTTGCTCCGCATGGATAGAGTAGGCCTCTTCCGCCAATTGATTGAGTCGCACCTCAAAGTTTTTCCCAAAATCAGAATCATAAAATCGTTCTAAATATTGGTTATGCTTTTTCAGATCTTGCTCTTCTTGAATCTGTTCCCGAAAATCCTTGAAAAAATATTCTTTTAAATCAGGTGCAATGGAATTGGTCTCTTTAAAGTTGATTGAGTACTGGGCATCGTAAGTTTCCCGAGGTGTATTTTTTTTTGAAAAAAAATAACCACAAGATTTGCAAAAGGCAGCCTTGGGAGGATTGGAAATATGGCAATCTGGGCAGGTTATCGTTGCTGCAATAACTTTAGTTCCGCAAATGTGGCAAAAGCGGGCATCATCTAAAATGGAAGTATTACAGTTAGTACATTTCTTCATATTCGCTGCGAAAATAACTAAAATTTGAATAGGAGTCAGTTTTCAAGTCATCCCCAATTCTCAGAATTGTCAGGAGTTAGAGCTTTCGTGTATTTTCCAAAGATTTGAATAGTAGTTCAATCTAATAGCTGCGAATAATACCAAGTCTCTGGCTCCTGACCGAGATCCCGAGAATTCGGGAGACCAACCTGATTGCCTGATCCCTGATTACCCAAAAAAGGGTATTCGCTGTATTTTAAATAATAGACATTTGTAATATTGAATCAAAGAGTTTAACTTTACAAAGAATTTCCAGAGCCGATCTAATAATCCTTTTTACGAACAAATCTCATTAACCCATGAACTTGAAACGTCATTTCACCATACGTTACTCCACCCTCTGCGTATTCCTATTTATTTTATCTAATTTTTCGATAGTTGTTGCTCAAAGATCTGTTGGCGGAACTCCCATTAGTTTTTTGTCAAAGAATCAATCTGCTTTTTCGAAAGAAAATAAAGCGGTAAAGGTGCCTGCCTTAAATATGACTCGGCTAAAAAAAGAAGATAAAGAAAATAGCTCCAATCGATTCGCTGCTCCGGTAGATGTTAATTACACTTTGACTAATTCTGGTCAATGGGTAGATTTAGAAGATGGAGGGCGAGTTTGGAAATTAAAAATCAAGGCAGATAATGCACTTGGTCTTTTTATTTTTTACAAAAATTTTTACTTGCCTAATGGTGCTCGATTATTTGTTTATGATGAAAATCAAAAACAAATTTTAGGTGGCTATTCTTACCTTAATAATTCTGATGCTGGAAAATTTATGACAGGAATGATTGATGGCGAAACTGCGATCATCGAATATTACGAACCTTGGTACGCCAAAGGTCAAGGCCGATTGGAAATCGATCGAATCATGCAAGCTTATGATCGAGAAAAAATAGTATCAGATGATCCCTTTCAAAATTATACTGGATTTGGAGAATCTTTGGCTTGCAATATAAATGTAAATTGTCCTTTAGGAGATGAGGTGGAAGATCAAAAAAGGGGAGTAGTTCGAATCTTGACCGTCTATAATACGGGAATGGGTTGGTGCTCAGGATCGTTGATTAATAATACCAATAATGATGGTACGCCTTATGTTTTGACTGCGAATCATTGTGGATTTTTAGGAAATAATATTGCAGACTTTGGACTTTGGCGATATGATTTTAATTATGCTTTTTCAACTTGTGCCAATGAAACTGATGAACCACCTTTTCAATCCATCTTAGGAGCCGAAATTGTCTCAGGATCAACGGTATCTGATTTTTTATTGTTAGAACTTTTTGCCAATGTGCCTTCTTCATATAATGCTCATTTCAATGGGTGGAATAGATTAAACACTCCACCTCAAAGTTCTACACAAATTCATCACCCATTTGGAGATGTGATGAAAATAGCTGTTGATACTAATGAATTAACCAGCTATCCATTTATGACCAATTGGGGAGGTGGTGTTATTACTCCAAAACATTCACATTGGAGGTCTACTTATGATTTTGGAACGATTGAAGGAGGTTCTTCGGGATCGCCTTTGTTTAATCAGAATGGATATATCGTGGGACAATTACACGGAGGGCCTACTATCGTTTGCGATAATTTAATCACTTACGATGGAAAATTTTCAGTCTCTTGGGACGATGGAGCAGATTCGACTACGAGGTTAAAAGAATGGTTAGATCCGACCAATACTGGATTTACACAATTGGGCGGAATAGACAATCCAGCATTGTCCAATACTTCAAGTGTTTTTGGAAATATTCAAAAAGAAAATGGAGGTTCTATTCAAAATGTAGAAATGCAAGTAACCGGTTCTTCTTCACTTACTTTTAATAATCAAGCAGATGGAACTTATGAGGCGTTTGATTTGACCAATGGAAATGATTTTACGGTTACCCCATTTAGAAATGACGACCATCGAAATGGAGTAAATGTTTTTGATTTAGTATTGATGAGGAAACATATTTTAGGGTTGGGTGATCCACTTACGCCTTATCAAATCATTGCTGCAGATGTAAATAATGATGGGAGTGTAAATATATTCGATATGGTTTTTGTGCAAAAAGTTATTTTGTTATTGGATCCAGCTTTTCCAAATAATAACTCCTGGAGGTTTGTGCCAACAGCGTTTAATTTTCCAGATCCATCTGATCCTTTTTCCGCTCCATTTCCAGAAAGTACTTTTTACACACCAATTTTGACAAATATGCAGGATCAAAATTTTGTGGCGATCAAAATTGGAGATGTGAATGGTTCCGCTAACTAATTAGGAGTCAGCAGTCAGACTGGGCGCTGTGCTTTCGGTCAGGAGCCAGGGGAGAGGGAATATCGAATACTAAACTCTTGGGAATCCAAAAAGCTGTGGACTACTAAGATTTAAATAAAAAAAGAGGTGTTAGTCCGTAAAGACTAACACCTCTTCTTATTTTAA
>Ga0115005_10005320_pt1 | contig 10192 bp, 8 predicted proteins | sample ArcOceMetagenome_FD_87163 | JGI IMG/M metagenome (GOLD analysis project Ga0115005, IMG submission 87163) | Marine eukaryotic phytoplankton communities from Arctic Ocean - Arctic Ocean - Greenland ARC118M Metagenome | ecosystem: Environmental > Aquatic > Marine > Oceanic | place: Arctic Ocean...
GTTGTTTAGTTAAATTACTGGTTTATAATTACTGAAAGCATATAAGTAAGAACAACAATTTTTAACTTTTAAAAGATTTTATTAAATGCATAAAATATATAGGCTGAATTAAATGAGTTTAAACTTGCGTTGTTTGGTAGCTATTAATTTTAAATTTGCCATACCATTTTCAGTACTAGAATCTTTTTACTTCTAAAAGCACTAAATTATTCTCGTTTTTTTATAAATACTCAATAAACAAGCTATAATATTCAAAATGTCATTCATTTATTAGGCTTTGTAGATCCGACCTACGAAACACTTAATTAACAGATATCACCAAAACTAAATATTTAATTGGTTAAAACCTCTAGTTTTAGTGCTATCTATTAAACAAGCTGACATAGTTTAATGTTTTTATTAATAGGGGAAGTAAATTGTAATTGAAGTTATATTTAATTTTTATTTTGTAAAATTTATTTATGATATGTTTTTTTGAGTTATTTTAGATGTTATTGTTATATTTCTTTTAATTACGTTTTTTTCTTTCGTAAATGGGATTTGAATCCATTGTTTTTATACAAATACTTTTGCTTTCAAGGCAAACACTTTAAACCACTCAGTCATTTCGCTTAAAAGAAAAAAACGTAATTAAAAGAATTATAACAATAACATCTAAAATAACTCAAAAAAACATATCATAAATAAATTTTACAAAATAAAAATTAACTTCGATTAACTTAAAAATATGGTCTTCTCTATGCGTTATATAAAAATATATGTAATACAGCAACTTAAATAGTATTAATTATAATATGAAAAATCTAATGTCCACCTCATCAATACATTGAAACAAATAAAAATATTCAGACTACATCTACAAAATGTCAATATCAAATTGCAGCTATCAAACCAAAATGATGTGTAGTTGTAAAATGACCTAAAAAATGTCGTATTAAACAAATAAATAAGATTATACCTCCTATTGCTACATGAAAACCATGAAAACCCGTAGCCATAAAAAAAGTAGATCCATAAACACTATCTGAAATACTAAAAGGACTTGATCAGTACTCTTCTGCTTGAAATAAAGAAAATATATTACCTAATAAAACAGTAAAAAATAAAGCAAAACTAGTTTCTGAAAACATAGAAACATTTGTTATTGATTTATGAGCTCAAGTAACACTTAAACCTGAAAGTAATAATATTACAGTATTTAATAAAGGTAAGCCCATAAACGATATGGTTTCTAACCCTTTTGGAGGTCATATACCTCCAATTTGTATAGCAGGAAAAATACTCGCATTAAAAAAAGCTCAAAAAAAAGAAAAAAAAAACATTACTTCAGAAACAATAAATAATAACATACCATAAGCAAGTCCATGTCTAACTTTAAAAGTATGGTGATATTTAGACTCAATTATAATATCATGAAATCAGCTTAAAAAATAAAACATGAATAAAGGAAAAGTTATATTTAATAATACTTTAGACGTGTAAAAATCGTTACTCAACCTAAAAACCACACTAATAACAGTGGTAAATAGAAATAAAGATACTAATAATGGATAAGGGCTTGGATCTACTAAATGAAAATTGTGATTTTCCTTTTTAAGAGCCAACCTATCTGTTTTTAAAAAAGCCTTCGAAATTAAAAAAATTAACATTAAATCTAATTATTTTTTTGCGCGGCTAACCATAAACCTAAAGTTTCTAATGTGTGTGCTTGTAAAACAATAGGCATAAAACCATGATTTACGCCACATATTTCGGAGCAACTTCCGTAAAAAACACCTTTTCTTTTAATATAAACATTAGTTTGGTTTAACCTACCTGGACAAGCATCTAATTTAACACCTAAAGAAGGTACAGACCACGAATGTAAAACATCTGCAGAAGTAATTAAAATCCTAATATGTACTTTTATAGGCAATACTATACGAGAGTCGACTTCTAACAATCTAAGAGCTCCAAAGTGTAAATCCTCTTCTAAAGTCATATAACTATCAAAACGTAATATATTTTTAATACTAGTTACATGATCTCCATATTCATAAGTTCAATATCATTGATGACCTATAGCCTTAAAAGTTAAAGCAGGTCTAACTACTTCGTCAATAGCATAAAGTAATGCAAAAGAAGGTACAGATATTGCCATTAATATTATACTTGGGAATACCGTTCAAAGTATTTCTAAGCTTTCATTATGTGTTATTTGTTTAAAACGTTTAGTATTATTTTCAAAAAAAATAACGCATTTGGCCATCATTCAAACTACAAACACCACCACAATAATTAAAAAAAACATTATATCATGGTGTAAATCAATAATACCTTCCATTATTGGAGAAGCCGGATCTTGAAAGTTAATTTGGTATGGAACAGCAGCATCTTTTTCATTTAAAAATTTTATATCCGAAAATATAAATAAAGTATTTTCTTTATTGTAAATCTCGTTTGATTGAAAAGTTAAAAATATAAATATAAAAAAGAAAATAGTAGCTACAACTGACAAGTTTGATCCAAACGAACATATAAAGTTTCACGACGCATAAGCATCAGGATAATCTGGTACTCTACGCGGCATACCTGCTAAACCTAATGCATGCATAGGTAAAAAAGTAAGGTTAACGCCTATAAAAAACAACCAAAAATGCAATTTTGCGTATAAATTGTTTACAAATACACCAAATATTTTCGTAAATCAATAGTAAAACCCAGCAAATATTGCAAAAACAGCTCCCATTGATAATACATAATGAAAATGCCCTGTTACGTAATAAGTATCATGGAATGCTACATCTATACCTGCATTTGCTAAAATAACCCCTGTAACACCACCAACGGTAAACAAAAAAATAAATCCTAAAGTAAATAATAATGGAGTTGCCATAGATAAAGAACCACCTCACATAGTAGCTAATCAACTAAAAATTTTTATACCAGTGGGTACTGCTATAATCATAGTACTTGCCGTAAAATAAGCTCTTGTATCTACGTCTAATCCAACTACAAACATATGATGACTTCAAACTATAAATCCTAACACTCCTATAGAAAGCATAGCATAAACCATACCAATATAACCAAAAATAAATTTTCTAGAATATGTTGAAATGATATGGCTGATTATACCAAACCCTGGGAGTATTAAAATATATACTTCTGGATGACCAAAAAATCAAAATAAATGTTGATATAATATAGGATCACCTCCACCTGCTGGTGTAAAAAAGGTAGTGTTCAAATTTCTATCGGTTAAAAGCATCGTAATACAACCTGCCAATACTGGTAATGATAACAGCAATAAAAAAGCAGTTATTAATATAGATCAAACAAATAAAGGCATTCTATGTATATACATACCTCTTGCTCTCATATTAAAAATAGTACATATAAAGTTTATTGCACCTAATATAGAAGATACACCCGCTAAATGTAAACTAAATATAGCAAGATCAACAGCTGCTCCAGAATGTGATAAAATATCACTTAATGGTGGGTAAACAGTTCAACCTGTACCTGCTCCTACTTCAACTAAAGAAGATAATATCAATAAAGTTAATGCTGGTGGTAATAATCAAAAAGATATATTGTTTAGTCGTGGAAATGCCATATCCGGAGCTCCTATTAAAATAGGTACAAATCAATTTCCAAAACCACCAACTAATATAGGCATAACCATAAAAAAAATCATTACAAACGCATGTGCTGTAACTAAAACATTGTAAAGTTGAAAATTACCTAATAAAATCTTGTTACCTGGTTCAGATAGTTCGAAACGAATGATCACAGAAAAAAATGTACCTATGATTCCACTAAAAGCTCCAAATATTAAATATAAAGTTCCTATATCTTTATGGTTGGTCGAAAATAACCAACGTGCGTACGAATTTGTGTTACTGCTATTAAACATTGAAAGAAATAAATTATTGTTGTTGTTAAGTAAATTCATTGTTAAAGGCCTTCGCAACTGCTACTGTTCTAAAAAAAATAAAAATTTTGTAAATCAAATTCATTTGTTTTTAGTTGTATTAGGTTTTTTCTGTATAAGTATAGATTGACTTAAAAGACCTAATTTAATTAAAAACCAATAAATTGACCATTTGTTATTTCGTGAAATGATTCTAGAAATTAAAGGTTACTGAGTCATTATTAGTATTATTTATAAGTGCATCTGAAGATTTAAATTTAGTTCTTGAACTAGAGCAAATGGATAATCTAAGAATAGGTTTTATTTTTCTAAGCCTTTTATTAAAATTAACGATCTACTTCACCAAAAACGATGTCTTGAGTACCAATAATAGCTACAACATCAGCAATTAAATGTCCTTTGGCCATAAAATCTAAAGCTTGTAAATGTGCAAATCCTGGAGCTCTGATTTTACATCTATATGGTTTGTTACTTCCATTACTAACTAAATATACACCGAACTCTCCTTTTGGTGCTTCTATTGATACATAAGCTTCATTTGATTTTATAGTAAAACCTGAAGTAAATAATTTGAAATGGTTAATCAAAGATTCCATAAAGCATTTCATTTGTTGACGGCCGGGAGTTGTTAGCTTATTATTACCTAGTTTAACTAGTCCACTTGGCATTAAATTTATACACTGAAAAATTATATTTAAGCTTTGTCTCATTTCTTCAATACGAATTAAATACCTATCGTAACAATCGCCTTTAGAACTTACAGGCACAAGAAATTCGAACTTGTTATAAACCTCATAAGGTTGGACTTTTCGTAAGTCTCAAGGAACCCCTGAAGCACGTAACATTACGCCACTAAACCCTAAATTTAAAGCCTCTGTTTTAGAAACAACTCCAACGTCAATTAATCTTTGTTTCCAAATTCTATTGTCAGTGAGTAATTCTTCAACTTCATCTAATCTAGAACTAAATTGAAAAGCAAAATTATATATATCATCTAACAGCCCTAAAGGTATATCTTTAGATACGCCACCCGGTCTTATGTAACTTGCATGTAATCTTGCACCTGAAACTCTTTCGTAAAATTCCATTAATTTTTCACGCTCTTCAAAAGCTCATAAAAATGGTGTTAAAGCTCCAACGTCTAAAGCATGCGTCGTTACGCTCATTATGTGATTTAATATACGAGTGATTTCTGAAAACAACACGCGTAAATACTTAGCTCTTAAAGGAATCTCAGTTTTAACCAATTTTTCAACAGCTAGCGAATAAGCATGCTCTTGTGACATCATACTAACATAATCAAGCCTATCAAAATAAGGTAACGCTTGTAAATAATTCTTATACTCTATTAATTTTTCAGTACCTCTATGAAGTAAACCTATATGTGCATTGGCTCTAACAACAACTTCTCCTTTTAATGTTAATATTAAACGTAAAACGCCATGGGCGCTAGGATGTTGAGGACCAAAATTAAGATTAAAACCTTTTATTCTTTTCATTTTTATCATTAAATTCTAGTAAATATCTAAATATTAAATATAAAGTTCCTATATCTTTATGGTTGGTCGAAAATAACCAACGTGCATACGAATTTGTGTTGCGGCCATTAAACATTGAAAGGAATAAATTATTTTTATTGTTAAGTAAATTTATTATTAAAGGCCTTCGCAACTGCTACTGTTCTAAAAAGAAAATTTTAAATTTTATGAGTTATTTAACTATCAATTATTTTTATAGCTACTAGTAGCCTAAAAAAATATTTATTTTTTTAACAGCAAAAGCTCAAAAAACACTAAAAAAGGATTGATTATTATAAAATAGAAAAAATAATAAAAAGTGCACACTTGTGCTGTAAATATAAAAGGGTTTTCAACGGGTTGAGCTCCTAATCACATTAATAATAGCAGGTTGCAAACAAATAGTCAATAAAATATTTGAGATAAAGGTTTAAATTTAAATGTTTTGCTTACTGGCTTAGAAAAAAAAGGTATTAACAACAAAATAATTAAAGCTAAACCCATTAATGCAACACCTCCTAATTTATCTGGAATAGACCTTAAAATAGCATAAAAAGGTAAAAAATATCATTCAGGTACTATGTGAAGTGGAGTTACTAAAGCATCTGCTTCAATGTAATTATCAGAATGCCCTAAAATGTTCGGATAAAAATGTACAATTACAACAAAAAGAAAAAAAAAAATTAAAAATCCCAGTAAATCTTTTATATAAAAATAAGGATAAAATCCTTTTTTATCTAAGTTAGTGGTTAACCCTAAAGGGTTGGTAGACCCTGCTAAATGTAACAAAGTTAAGTGTAATATAACTAAACCTAAAATTAAAAAAGGAAGTAAATAGTGTAAACTAAAAAATCTATTTAATGTTGGGTTATCTACTGAAAACCCTCCTCAAAGCCACTCTGCTATAGGAGTACCTACAATAGGTATTGCACTAGCTAGATTAGTTATTACAGTAGCGCCTCAAAAACTCATTTGTCCTCAAGGTAATACATAACCCATAAATGCTGTAGCCATCATTAATATAAAAATTATTACACCACTACATCAAAGAGCTAAATTAGATTTTATATATGAACCAAAATATAAACCTCTACCTATATGCATATATACTACTAAAAAAAACATTGAAGCACCATTTGCGTGTAAGTATCTAATAAATCAACCACTATTAACATCTCGCATAATATACTCTATACTATTAAAAGCTAAATTAATATGTGGCGTATAATGCATAGCTAAAAAAATACCAGTTAGTATTTGTATAGCTAAACATAACCCTGCTACAGACCCAAACCCTCAATTATAATTAAGATTAGTCGGTGTAGGATAATCAATCAAGTGATTGTTTACAATAGAAATAATTGGCGTATATATTAATCTCATTAAACAAACAAACAAAAAAATAATAAAGACTTAATCTTTAAAGATAAAGCAACTAATTTACTATATTTTGTTAAATGTAATGTAACAATACTTTTAACAATGGAGTTTACACTCATAGCACCAAAAGTTAAATTATTACGCACTTTATAAGTACTGGCTAATAATAACCCTGCAAATTTTATTAAAAAAATGAAAGTAAAAAAAATAAATACAAAAGAACCAAAAACTTGTGGTAAAAAAAGAAGCTTATCTATTTGAGGCATTAATTGTTGTTGAGAATAAAAATTCTTTATATAACTAAAAGATTATAATTAATGTAAATGCAGTATGTCATTTATGTAAATACATAACAAAGTTACGAATACATAAGCTTGCAATCCTGCTATAGCTATCTCTAAAAAAGTGACTATAACAATGACTAAAGTCGGGGCTAAAGAAAATACTGCTAAAAAGCTATTTACGGAAAAAATAGACCAACTAAATCCAGCTAAAATTTTTAATAACGTATGACCAGACATCATATTAGCAAATAATCTAATAGCTAAACTAAATACACGGGCTATATATGAAACAAGCTCAATAATAACTAAAGCAGGTACAATTAAAAAAGGAACACCTTTTGGTAAAAATAGGTTAAAAACTGCTATATCATTTTTTTTTACCGCGATAATATTTATACCTATAAAAGCAGATAAAGATAAATAAAAAGTAACTGCTAAATGACTCGTAATAGTAAAACTATAAGGAATCATACCAAATAAATTATAGGATAAAATAGTTAAAAAATACAAATAAATATAAGGAAAATAAATTTGGTAGGTAATATTTATATTTTCTGATACAATGCTTTTTATAAATTGAAAAGGTAATTCTATTAAACGTTGCCAACGATTAGGCACTAATAATTGAGACGAACTATAATAACTGAAGGTACAAAAAATAAATATAAAAGAGAAAAGCATGAACATAACAGAGTTATTTATAATTAATATCTGAAAAATTTCAAATTGTTCTAATGGAGAAGCTAAAATTGTATTGGCTAAAAGCATTTAATTTTTAAAAACACTATCATTCTAAAGCACCTTTTTTATACTCATAAATAAAGCCTAAAGTTAACACAAATAAAAAAAAAATCATAGTATAATAACCGAATAAACCTAAATAATATAAGTTAACAGCTCAAGGAAACACAAAAACAACCTCTAAATCAAACAACACAAACAATAAAGCTACTAAATAAAATTTAATATTAAATTTCGTACGCGGGCTATTTATAGGCTCGAAACCACACTCGTAAATCGATAATTTCTGAATATTAGGCGCTTTAATTGAAATCATATAAGAAACTCCATATAAAATTAAAACTACAAAAAGACTAAATATTGCATAAATAATTAAGCTCAAATAAACTTCTCTAACCAACATAATCAATTATTTTATCTTATAAAAGTTGATAATACACTGTTTATTAAATTACTTAAAGAACTATTTAGTGAGTCTCCAAAATTTTTATTAATACTTAAATCTGATAATAAAGCTTTGTCTAAATAAGCAGCTTTACGTAAAGCTGAGTCAAATTTAACTACACTCGTAACATCTAAACCATCTAAAAAGCCTTTCATACCAGCATAAATCGATACTATTTGTACTTCAACTGGTATAGGTTGAAATTGTGATTGTTTTAACAACTCAATTAAACGAGCACCTCTATTTAACCTATATTGGGTTGCTTCATCTAAATCAGAAGCAAAACTAGCAAAAGCTTCTACTTCTCTATATTGTGCTAACTCCAATTTTAAAGATCCTGCAATAGCTTTCATTAAACCAACTTGAGCGGCCGAACCTACACGACTTACAGATAAACCTATATTAACGGCAGGTCTAACTCCTTTATAAAAAAGTTGAGCTTCTAAAAATATTTGACCGTCGGTAATTGAAATAACATTTGTCGGTATATAAGCAGAAACATCACCTGCTTGAGTTTCAATGACTGGGCAAGCAGTTAAAGATCCAGCACCATAATTTTCATTTAATTTAGCAGCGCGTTCTAATAAACGAGAATGTAAATAAAAAACATCAGATGGATAAGCTTCTCTTCCTGGTGGTCTACGTAATAATAGACTCATTTGTCTATAAGCCACTGCTTGCTTACTTAAATCGTCATAAATAATTAAAGCGTGCAATCCAGAATCTCTAAACCATTCACCAATAGTAGCACCTGCATATGGTGCTAAAAATTGTAAAGGCGCGGCATCTGAAGCTGTTGCTGCTACAACACAAGTGTAGCTTAAAGCACCTTCTTCGTTTAAAATTTTAACCATTTGGGCTACAGTCGATCTTTTTTGACCAACAGCAACATAAATACAATATAAATGTTTGGTTGTATTAAGTAAATCATAATTTATATTTTTTTGGTTTATAATTGTATCTATAGCTATAGCTGTTTTACCAGTTTGTCTGTCACCTATAATAAGCTCACGTTGACCACGCCCAATAGGCACCATACTATCAATTGCTTTAATACCTGTTTGCATAGGTTCAGAAACAGACTTTCTAGGCATAATACCTGGTGCTTTTACTTCAACAGTGCTTTTACCTACATAGTTTAAAGATCTAGTACTATCTATAGGATTACCTAAACTATCAACTACTCTTCCTAATAAAGAAGGACCAACATTAACACTTACTATATTCGACAATCTACTAACCGAATCACCTTGTAATATTTCTCTATCTTGACCAAAAATAATAACACCAACACCTTTACTACCTAAATTTAAAGCCATACCTTTAATTTTACTACGCGTAAATTCAACCATTTCTCCTGCCATAACGTTTTCTATACCAAAAACTTGACTAATACCATCACCTACTGAAACAACATAACCATGATCATCTAAATGAAGATCCCCAAGTTCGTCATTATAGCGGTTATACTTATCAGTATAACTATCTCAAAAATAATTATCCATATTTAAAAAATCATTCATAAATTCTCTTCTTATATCAAATAAAAGTGTGTTTTTATTATCACTACCTGTACCTATTGTTTGTTGTTTGCAAATGCTTTTATTAATTAAAATTTTATTTTTGTTTAATTTCATCATTAAAAATACTTGAATACGTTTATAAATTATTATTATTCGAAAGTAAAAAAAAAACGAAGATAATTTAGTGCTTTTAGAAGTAAAAAGATTCTAGTACTGAAAATGGCATGGCAAATTTAAAATTAATAGCTGCCAAACAACGCAAATTTAAACTCATTTAATTCAGCCTATATATTTTATGCATTTAATAAAATCTTTTAAAAGTTAAAAATTGTTGTTCTTACTTATATGCTTTCAGTAATTATAAACCAGTAATTTAACTAAACAAC
>Ga0115005_10005325_pt1 | contig 10188 bp, 5 predicted proteins | sample ArcOceMetagenome_FD_87163 | JGI IMG/M metagenome (GOLD analysis project Ga0115005, IMG submission 87163) | Marine eukaryotic phytoplankton communities from Arctic Ocean - Arctic Ocean - Greenland ARC118M Metagenome | ecosystem: Environmental > Aquatic > Marine > Oceanic | place: Arctic Ocean...
GGAGTAATAAATTTAATGGCCTCTACTAGCTTTACCGTGTCAAGGTTGGGAATTAAAAACAATCGAAAATCAAAACTAAATCGAGTGGGCCACGAAATTTGGAAAGAGTAATATGATACACGTAATACGTTGTTGTTTGGTTGATTTGATGCAAATAAAATCTCGCTTGTGTTCGATTCGGCGTTCGATACTTTAGGCCTTGCATTTCATCTGATGATTTCATGCTTATTTTGAAGAGGAACGGACAGACAGACGCATCAATGTGGGTCCCATTTGAAATTTTCAAAAAAGGAAACCTAAAATAATCCCTATCGGTTCCGTTGTGATAATCATTCATCAAGCAAAGCAGGCAAGCAACATGCACATGGCAACACGATACGTGTAAAATAATTCTTGACAACATTCCAACATAAACACGACGATTGATTGATTAGATATTATACAGATCTTTCATTGCACTTTGATTAAAATCAGTCAATGAAATGATAAATGCACGCATCGCAATTACACCAATACGTTCATAACTATTCATAACTGCACTGCACTGCCTGGAATACACTGTAAAAGCTAAGCACACATCATTGGACTCGACTAGATTCGACTCGCACCATATCATACCACCATACCATACTATATACTATTCGTATACTATCGACAAAACATCTTTCTTTCCCAACAAGAATAAATTGAAAATAACAACCAACAAAGATGGTGGCCAAAAAGATAATTATCAAAATAATGGAAGAAGTCCTGGGGGAATACATCACCAACATCCCCCCATCCTCCCTCTCGGTCTTTCTCCTCCGTGGAAAAATCAAACTCGAAAACGTCCAGCTCGACGGAGATCTAATAGGCTCCCACGTCCTCTCCACCATGGGACTGAGCGGATTTGCAGTGTTGAGTTGTACAGCCAAGACGCTCAGGGGTTCCATTCCCTGGGGGAAATTGGAGAAGGAGCCGACGGTTATGGAATTGAGCGGGGTGCAGTTGGTCTGTGTGCCATTGTTACCGTCCAATGCGACGAGGGTGTTTGGGGCGGGGACCAAGCATGATCCGCGATGTACGCTTAGGACGAGGGTCAAAAGGAGTGCTTTGGCGAGGTTTGAGAGAAATTTCTTTGGGTGGAGGATTCCGGGAGAGGGGCCCAAGAAGCCTAGTAATGATGGTACTGAGAGATCTAGAAAGAGGAGGAGGAGGAGACGAAACAATGAAGGTGGGGAGAGTGTGAAATCGAATATGAATTGGGATGAGCAATCGCAAGGTGGTTCGGTGTTTACCATGGATATGAAGGATGAATCCTCGGTTGTGAGTAACAGTGCGAGTGTTAATACTGCCAATGGTGGTGGTGGTCAGAGTGCTGAGAAAGAAATCAGCGATGGGCAGAGAAATGTATGGAGGCAGAAAATGGTGGCCAAATTGTTGAAAAATATACAGATTACATTTAAAGACATTCACGTCAGGTGTGAAGTGGGTGAAAATGCTCTGGATGTCAGTCAACATGGGGGAGGTTTCAAGTCGCAGTCACCAGGTGTGCCGACATCCAACAATAGAAATACTACAAAGGCAACATCGACATCCAATGAAAATGGAAATGGAAATCATCTCAATGGCGCTGACAATCGATCGTTTGCTTTTGGAATGAATGTCGATAGCATACTCTTCAAATCCGCAAATAGCAATTGGCAAACTGGCAAAAATGTAGATTGGGCCATTGACGAACAGGAACAAAAACGACATCCAAAATCGAGCGCAAACGGAAATGGAAATGGAAATGGAAATGGAAATGAAATGAGAGGACCTGAAAAACGGAACTATATTCTAGAAATAGCAAATATCGCAATGTACTGGGATGACTCGCCCCCTCTCCTCTTATCCGAAAGCCACGTGTTCCAATTCTCCAACCATCAACTCTCGGAACACAAGGTTCTGACTATCGTGAGAAAAGCCATGGAGAAACTGAAAGATCATCAGGACCCCGGTCCTATCATTAGACATATGCTCGAAACGGGGGAATCGAAATCAGCACCATCTACACGTACCACACAAATTAAAAAAATCGCGGATAAATCCATACCCTCTTTGGATCACGTGCCTTTACTCCAAAAAACTAGCATGGAGGTCCGGCTGGAAATGACCATTACACCCGACAATCACATGGCCAACATTTGTTCAGCAGAAATCGTTCCGTGTCGGATAGATCTATCCTTTAGTCCGGAGCAATTGCGTCAAAGGCGTTTATTGGAATATGCCATGATTGGCCAACAGCGACTGGATACCATGCTCCATCAGCGTCCCGTCCGGCGACCTACGGAAGATCCCAGAGGGTGGTGGCGATACGTTATTTCCTGTGTCGTGACGTGTCCGAATAGACGGCCTTGGAGGGATGTCAAGACTATAGTCGCCAAGAGAGCGGAATATGTAGGATTAGTAGAGAAGAAGCACCTGAAAAAAGGATTGAATGAGGCGGAGAGTAAGGTTTTGTTGGGGTTGGAGGATGTGTTGCCTATTGAGACACTCTTGGCATTTCATTTGATTGCGCTCAGAAATGTGGTACAGAAAAGGGAACAGAAGCTTTCCAAGAGACGACAAAGGAGAGATACCAGCGCAAGTACCATTGGGGGGCAAGAGGATGATTTGAACTCATTAATGGGAGGAGATTCTGTGATTTCAGGCAAGTCAATGTCGAGATCTCCGTTCCGACGGCGGTCGAAGTCAAGATCCAGAGCTCGGAGGGGTGGGGATGAATCTGTGGCAAATACAAATCATCGCATGAATGCCATGACTCTGAATGAGGAAAAACCGAGACAGCCCGCAATACCTAGATCGCCTCTATCCAAAACAATTCCAGCCATTATTAGGAAAGGACGGCGACATTCGCCACCGAAAGAAAATATGTCGAGTATGAAAGTTTTGGGGGGAGATGATAATGAGTCGGTGACAGAGTCCGTCACTACTTTAGATTTTTCAGAGGGTGGCTCCCATATTGACTTTGGTAACTTTGTGCCAGGGAATGGTAGCTTTGTGCCAGGGAATAATGATGAGGACATTGTACAATCTCCACCCATGATTATTATGGTTAGATGTCACAGTATCACGATCACGGCTACTTTACTCGATAGGGGGGATGGTGATCCTGTGATGATTGCGAGTTTGGATGCAAGTTTGTGGGCCAAGCATTCCCCCGAAGATGGTGCGACATTTCTTTTTGATCTCAAACGTGTAGACTGTATAGACTGCACAGAGATGCAACAAACGAAAGTGCTTACCTTTGATGCTGCGACTGGACCAGATGACCTAAAGTCAAATGATGATGCTAAGAGTACAGGTGATACGTCAGACCTTACACTTCCCTCTGAATTGCACGCACCCAACAGTTTTGATGATGATAATTTTCTTGGCACATTTTGTGATCAGATACTTGAAGAGGATATGCCCTTGCCTCCAAGAGGAGTCGTATGCCGCTTATTGATTGCTCAAAATGCTACAGGGAGATCAATAAGTCTATCCGCACACGCTGCGACTCTGATATGGAAAACGGGTTGTATACGAGCTTTTATGAACTCTTTTTTTCCAAACCAATCCCAAGAAGCCAGAAGTATCCTCAGAACTCAACTCAGAAATGCAGCCACGCCACTGGCACTTAAAAATCAAGTTGCACTAGTTTCGCCGAAGTCCATGTCAATAAAAGTGAATATTGATGCACCGAAGATTTGGTTTCCTGTATCTCAGGATGCATCTGACGGTGCTTTATTTATTGATTCTGGACGTCTAAACTTGTCCTTATCGAAACCAGAGCTAGTGGCGAATATACATTGGTCGATCAATTCAAGCGGCATGTATGCTAATTTTCGGCAGAGTGAGAACGCCAGCAACATTCATGATTACTGCGGCTCAGATGGAATTCCTATTTTGACCCCTTTTGATTTTAGCGTGGAGGTCGATCGTAGCGGAGAAGGCCCAGCATTTATCACAGCGGAAGATGGTGTCAAATGTGAAGAGTCCAGACGCATGAATATGTCGTTTACGGCAATAAGTGTGAATCTTGTGGATGTGGAAGTATTGGCTTTGGCTATTGGGAGGTGGTATGCTGCTGAAATGTCATCACTCAAACGTAAACGTGAACCGAAGGAAAATTCTCAGAGGCTGGAGTCCACAAGCAATAGCGAAGGGATCAACCTCGATGACAAGATTGTGAAAGAGGAAGTTACGGTGTACATCGAGAGTGTTGAGTTGTACTTGCAAGGACAAGTTTGTCCAAAATTAGAGAATGCGCAGAAGAGAACTTACAGAATTCAGATCATGGACATCAATGCCAAGCATTGTAATCAAGGTGAAAAGGGAAGTTCCAATATTGAAGTTGGAGATGCCAGTATTGTGCAAGAATCGAGCAACAGTGCTTCAGACCGACGATTTGAAGCTAGTAACGAATTGAGGCACAAGTTCTTGACGTGCAGTACGCCAAAGCGTAGAAAAGTTGAGAAAACGTTTGGTATTGACAAAACAGGAAATTCGTCTGTCATAATCACCGTCCTGCGTGATAGAAAGACGCTGTCAAACGATTTTGATATTACATTTGGGCGTCTTGTTCTCCGCTTGACGCCAACTATGCTCACAGATAGTTCTATCGCTATTGGGCGGATCATAGAGTCGACACAAATCATGACAAAAGAAATGGAACGCCGTGTGCACGTTGAAAGTCGGCAAATATTAATATCAGAATCTCGAGGTAAGCACGATGTTCCATATCTACACCTTTTTGCTTCTTGAACTGTACTGACAATATTTGTTCCTCTTTGGGAATGTGAAGATGAAATTCTGAAGAGCAAAAGCGCTCAAAGTTACGGCACAAGTACAGCGTCAAGCCTTACCTTGAATAAATATGCATATTCGCAGGATCAATCAAGTGTTACATTAAATAGGTTTGACCGAGAACATGACCAAATACATGTACCGGATTCCATGTTTGTGGTCAAGGCAACTGTGAAAGAGGCAGTATTGCAGATAGGATGGGACGAAAAGCTGTTGAACTCAAACAAAGAAATCGAGTCAAATTCATTCCAATCAGTTGTCCAAATTTCGTTTCGCATTCTTCTCATGTTCCAAAGTACTGAAAACTTTGATGGATCAGGTAAAAGAGTAATCCACGCCAGTTTTGATGATTTCTGGGCTTCGATGATCCATGATTTTGCTGTGGTTTCAATTCGGAGGTGTAAACCAATCATTAATCCCTTCGCCTGTGAATTTCGTTCGGTTAGTGGAACAACAAATTTTGGAGAGGTTGTTGTGTCTCAAGATTATGCCGTCGATAGTGACTCTATTGATATTAGCGTGGAGAAACACAATCTCATTTATCTGATAGGCATGTTCCGGGATTTTGTTGAGGAATGCCGATCATTGGGGTCTAACTTATTGCCGAAGGTAGTGAATTCAAAGCTCCCAAAACAAACGAGGGGGAAAAGTCCGATTGCAACAACAATGGGATTTCAATTTCAACCATGGTCCCTTACTCTTTTGAGTAAAATGAATCCTAACATAGCAATTACGCAGCCTCTACTGAACATCAAAGGCGCAGGAAGTGGCAAGCTTGATGGTTACACGTGCGCTTTGTCTGGTGAATGCAGGCTCGAGAGTTCGTTCTTCTTTTTTAGCAGGAACACAGGTGGGTGGGTACACTTGATTGAAAGCCTTCCTTTGTCTGTCGAACTTGAATATCAACCTGATGATGTGGTAAGTAAATCAATGATTTGACACATTGAACATGTGGGTGAAGAATGAATGACTCTACAGTCTGAGCCTACGTCTGAACTCTAATGATTGCTTTTACATTTGTTCGCAGGTTGTCAATGCATCCTTTGATAACAGTGCTAACTTCAATGTTACAAGTGAAATGCTAGAACGCCTCTCAGAAGAAATTCAGCGTACAAACGAATTTTCAAAAGCACCTCATGTAGAATCTGTAAAGAAGCGTATCAAGATTCTTAATGATAGTGGTGTCAACTTTATCTTAGCACCAATGCGTCCTGATATAGATGACGAAAAATCAGATTTAGAATCCCTCGATTCTTCTTTGATACAAATGCGTAGCAAATCTTTGAAAAATGGCTGCATTGACTACGTAACTGACACGGGAATAACATCGAAATTGGGCTTGATACTGAATGAGGATAAAGATCGCGTCATTGGAGATCGAGAGCCTGTCCTCGATTTACCGCTGCATTCAACCAAAGACACTGAAATCTTCTTTCTGATGCCAAAACATTCTGATAATGCAAATGATATTTCCATAGGTCCAAATGTTGAGCCTATTGTTGAGTACTGCATTCAAAACCAGAGACTAAGATCAGCTTTCAATAGTTCTTCAACACTTGACGCTGGTGCTGATTTGCTATCTTCGCAGATCTGGAGCCCGAGCGATCAGATCTATACCCACGGTTACGGAAATCATTGGCTTCATCCTTATCTAGACGACGACGTTCCAGAGTGGTCAGATACGACATTTTCACTTAGGCTCGACAAAGAGAGATCAATTCTTCCCGATAACGGATGGATTTGGGCAAATGATTGGGAGGTGGATGTTTCAGGTGTCCTTGACGAAGAGGTTGATGCAGATGGCTGGGATTATTCAGAGGATTTCAAAAGGTTTAATGGGAACAAACGTTTTTACAGAGAAGGAGATACTTGTCGTAGAAGGAAGTGGACCAGGACAAGACTGATGAAAACACAATTGTACGACCATGTAGCACGTCCAATCCCATTGGTATGGAATTCTATCGAAAAAGATGGGTGCAGACAAATTCGTATCACGAGCCATATTCGGATCATGAATAATACGCAGAGAAAATTATCTTTGTTTGGTTACAAGTATTCATGGGAAAGTGATAAGTATTTGGGGGATATATCAGCTGCTGAGGCGTTTGTAGTCCCAATACAAGTTTCTTCAATCACTCATTTGCGTCTTGCAATCATAGATGATGTGGAAAGGGCTGCAAATCAGGATTTTTCTCGAAGTAAAAGGTTGCTTATACTACCGACGAATCATTTGTGCAAAAGGCTCCTCCGCGCGAAGATTTACCTCGATGCAACAACTACGACAGAAGAACTGCTCTCTTCTAGAAGTTTACACTTCTTGGTTTCCATAAATTGTTCAAATGGACTGATTGAAATATTGATTGATCCAGTGATGAAAGTTGTGAACTTTCTGCCATGCTCCATTCAATACCGCTTATTGGATGCCGCAAGGCAGATCGATTGTGATGATAACCTTGCAGTGCAAAGCGCGGAGGAAACGACGTTGACGGAAGAAAATAAGATCGCGGTTGGTGCTGAAGTTTGTAGCCTAAATGCTGATCCATGTTTGAATCCTTCAATGTCCTTTAGGATGCCTGGGTATCAATGGTCATCGTACCAAAGGATAGTAAACCGTTCAAATGCAGAATCATCGTGGAAAGCCAATAAATATGACGAAACACTGAGATACAAGTCCACCGAAGTCGGTGCACAAAATGGGGAATACACATCATTGATCGAGCTCAAAAGTATCATTCCTGATGGTGATCCGCTCACGGTAATTCTTGAGGTATCTTCAGGCCACTGTCCAATTTTGACCATTTATGCTCAATTTTGGATTGCTGACATGTCTAGTTTTGGCTTGAGATTCTGTGACGGCGCAAGCGATCTAATTCGTACACATTTAGTTCTCTCAAAAGATCGTCGTTCTTATTCTAAACGGAAAGATAACATCCAGTTCTCTGGCCATGAATGGGCAATCGGGAAGAGTGGCATGTCCCTCTATTTTACAGGAAAGAAGAAAATTGCTATAACGGTTGACCTGTATAAGGGTGACATGTCGGGGAAACCTGAGAGGAATGTGCGTTCAGGTTGGAGTCGTCTTCTTGATATCTCAAATGTGATGCCCAAAACTGTGTTTTCTGTGGACGAACTTAATTCCTCGCGACGATACGACCTTTGCTACGATGTGACCAACGCTCCTTCAGCTTTCGCCCGAACTAAAATTGTGAGGTTGTTTTCCCGGTTTCATGTTATGAATCTTTCGAGTTCTGCGCTTTACTTGATGCAAGAAGGATGCCCCGGTGCAGTATCTTTTGTCCAACCCGAAGGTTCAATCCCTTTTCACTGGGAGGACTGTACAAAACCGAATAGAATCCGTCTCTCCACGAATTGTGTAAATTGGTCTCAGGGATCTGTTCCTATTGACAAGGTGGGCATTACTTCGATTAAGCTTCATGATACTTCTAAGTTATCTTCAGTTCTACAGGTAGAAGTTCGCCTCGCAGCAAAAGATCATAATGGAGCGGTCGCTATTCTAATTTGGGATTCAAAAGAGAAGTTTCAACCTCTATACATTCTGAAGAATTCATCAAGTTATAAAATTCTATGCTGTCAGCAGACGAAAGCAGCAGAGAAAGACTCAGAAAGTGAACAAGAAGATGGAGAATTGAATCCACTTGCTGCAGTATTTGGTTGTGCACCAATCGCTCCGATAACGAACGTCGCTGATTACGTGACCAACGGAATCAACTGTGGTTTTCCGCCTGGTGAAGTAGGATTTATTGATGATTCATCTCAGTGGACCTTGGAAAAAGGTGATGAGAAACATTTTGGTTTTGATTACCCTCAGGGAGAACATATTTTAGAATGGATTGTGTCCGGGGTCGGCATGGTCTCAAGAGAAACGATTGAATTGGATACAATTGGATCGAATCGTGTTGTATCTTTACCCAATGGTAACCAAATAAGCTGCTTCGTCAAGGCAGAGGGATCGTCTAAAGTCGTCGAATTTGCAGACCTTCTTCCAGGACTCTATGGGAATGAAGGCTTGATGGATCATTTTAGAAACAAAAACCAACGAAACTCCGTTTTATCAGGTTTCCTTGGAGAAGATTTACTGACTCACTCACAGCACCTTGCTGTTGCGTTCAAGATCACTTTACCTGGTATAGCAGTAAGCCTGCTTGAAACTCATGATCCTAAGGAAGCTGGAAGAGAAATATTATTTGCCTCTATCGACCAAATAGCGCTGCAACTAGGTCAGAGTGCAGAAGGATATCATGAATTGGAGCTTAAAGTGACAGCAATGCAGATCGATAACCATCTCCCCCGAACAGCGCATCCTGTACTATTTTCTTTTCTTCACCGCACTAATGAACCCGTGTTCCATCTCTCCGCTGTTCGAAAGATTCGAAATGACAGTTCTTCTTCTGTCTATAGATATGTCGCAATACGATTATTAGACACCAACATCGCTTTGGATAGGAGGTAAGTTGTACGGTTGTCGTTTTTTTGTATTAGATTTACTGAAGTTTTAATATGTTTTGCTCACTCACCTTCGCACAGTACAACCGAGGCGATCACGAGATTTCTCTGGCCGCTCCAAAAAGGCAATCGAGCGACAGACTTTGAGGCAAGGGCTTGGATAAATGATTACACACAACACATCCGCGAGGAATACAAAGGTGCTGGCTTATCATGTTCCGATTATTGCATCAATACTGATCGACTTTACATCGAAGAATTGCATATCCACCCTACACGAATCTCATTTACATTCGCACAAGAATGGAGTACCTCGCATTCCATCTCCGAAGGTCCAGCATTTCTCCAGTACATAAGATTGGTACCCTCGATTACAGACGCCTCTCTCATACTGACTTCATTTGTTGTGAGCCGTTCCTTTGAGTCTCCTTCAGTCTTGAAGGATATTATTCGCACACATTATGCATCTCAGGTCACTCAACATTTCTTTTCACTCATTGGTAGCCTTGCAATCCTCACTGGACCTGCCGATTTTCTAGCTAACATTGGCACTGGCGTTCGCGATTTCTTTTATGAACCTATAAATGGACTTGTGCACGGGCCTGCTGAATTTTTTGAGGGTCTCGAAAATGGATCTCTGAGCCTGGTTCGTGGAGTTTTTGTTGGTGTTGTTGGTGTTGTTCGTGTTGTTCGTGGAGCAGCAAATGTCACGGGAGTACTTATCATACTTCCAATCTCGTGAATCTCACAGACGACAGTTTCATTGCAGAAAGGAACAATGCACGCACTACCACAGGACACTTTTAGACCACGATAAATCAAGCGTTGGTGAGAGCAGTTGTGAAACCTATAGTTGGTATCGGAGACGGTGCAATTCTAATGTTGCAACATGTCATTGATGCAACAGATGAGGAA
>Ga0115005_10005329_pt1 | contig 10184 bp, 9 predicted proteins | sample ArcOceMetagenome_FD_87163 | JGI IMG/M metagenome (GOLD analysis project Ga0115005, IMG submission 87163) | Marine eukaryotic phytoplankton communities from Arctic Ocean - Arctic Ocean - Greenland ARC118M Metagenome | ecosystem: Environmental > Aquatic > Marine > Oceanic | place: Arctic Ocean...
ATGATGTTCTTCCTTGAAAAAACTTACTTCGGAATTTTCCTTGGAAGAGTTGTAAGTTGATTCTGCTTTTTTGTAATCCATGGAGTCGATCACCACTTTGGCAATAATCTCTCGCATGATTTCGGAAGAACCACCACCGATAGTTCCGACTCGACAATCTCGATACATACGAGCCATCGGGTAATCTTCCATGAATCCGTAGCCACCATAAAATTGCAAACATTGGGTCGCTACTTTTTCATTTAGCTCGGTGCAAATCAATTTTGCCATCGAACATTTTTTTACATCATAAATTCCTTTGGCGTATAATTCACAAGCGTGATAGCTGAATGCTTTGAGTGCTTCCACTTCGGATGCCAACTGCGCAATGCGATGGCGCAGTACTTGAAATTTGTTGATTGGTCGTCCGAAAGCAACTCGCTCAGACATGTATTGCAAAGAGTTTTCAATGGCTTGTTCCATCGCCACGACAGCGCAAGGAATAAAACACAGTCGCTCCAATTGCAATCCATTCATCAAATAATAAAAACCTGCTCCTTCGTCTCCCACTAAATTTTCCACCGGCACTTTTACATTATCAAAACTCAATTCTGCGGTATCAGAGGAATGCCAACCTAATTTTTTTAATTTTCGAGCAGAGACTCCTTCGGCATTTCTGTCGATGACCAAAAGACTTACACCTGCAGCTCCTGCGTCAGGATTTGTTTTGACGACGGTGATGATTAGGTCTCCGTATACGCCATTAGTTATAAAAGTTTTGGAACCGTTGACGATATAGTGATCGCCATCTTTGACAGCACGAGTTTGAATATTTTGTGCGTCAGAACCTGCGCCTGGTTCGGTGATTCCGATAGATGAAATCAGGTCTCCAGAAATTAGTCCTGGTAAGTATTTTTTCTTTAAAGCGTCGGAACCATATTTTGAAATGTAGGGACCAGACATATATTGCACCACTTGTTGGGTGATGATAAATCCGCCGGAGTTGACTCTTCCCAATTCTTCGTTGAAGACTACGTCGTAGAAAAAGTCTAATCCTGATCCGCCATATTCTTCTGGGTAGGAGAGTCCGAGGAAACCCATGTCGCCCATTTTTTTCCAAACGTCCCGAGGGATGCGGCGGTCTTCCTCCCATTGGTCGATTTGGGGCTGGACTTCTTTGTCGATGAAGGCGCGGAGGGATTGGCGGAAGAGTTCGTGGGATTCGGTGAAATTTTTATTGGTCATGATGTATTTTTTTTAAGTTTCTATTTAGTTGATTTTAATAATCGGAAAGCTTCTTCCGCATTTTCAATATTTTCAAGTTTTCCAACTATCCTGCTTTTTCCGGTTATGAATCTTCTAGTTAATATTTCGGAGGTAGGATTATTATTTACTTCAAAATTAATTGAACTATGAGTAGTATGTTTTTGAAGTTTAATATTTATAATATTACTTCTGTCAATTGCAAAAATTTCTGATTTCCTATCAGAAGGGTATAGGTAAATTATTCTTTCTTGAGTAATGTAATATTCTAACTTTTCTTTCTTTTGTAAATTACGTTTTACCATTCTATGAATTATAAATAGCATCAAAGAATAAGAAAGTGTAGCAATTATAAATAGTATCAAGGAATAAGAAAGGACATAAACACAAATAATAGGAAGTAAAATTAAATATACAAGATCTTGAAGGCCGAACTCTTTAAGTGGATTATAAGCTTTCTTTTGTATTAAGTTTTTACCTTTTTTTCTTGCTCCACTTTGCCATAAAATAGTTTCCCCTTCTTCCAAGAAATTAAATTTATCATCAAAGGGAGCATCTAAAATTTGTTGATCCATTTTTTTGCAATAGTGAGTTTTTTTGAAAATGTATTTATGTTGATTCGTAATTTCTTGCTCTAAAGAATAGTAAATATTAGATAGTAGTTTTGGTCTTTTTTGGAAAACCGACTTACATAAACCCTTTCAACACTTTATAAAGTCCCATCCGATCGCCACTCAAATGCTCCATCCCATCCACATAAAGCGTCACCCCACCAACATAACTCGACAAAGGCGAAGACAAAAACATCACCGAGTTCGCCACATCTTCCACCGTCCCAAAACGTTTCATCAAATTCTCTTCTTTCGCTTGGGTGAAGAATTTTTTCATTGGAGTAGGGTAGGTGTCAAGACCAGAGGAAGCAATCGTTCCAGGTGCAATGGCATTGACTCGAATATTATATTCTGCCCATTCCTGACTCAAAGTTTTCGTCAAATTTTCTACGCCTGCTCGAGCGGCACCCGTATGTGCCATGCCTGGAAATCCACGCTGGACGTTCGCAGTAATATTTACAATCGTTCCATTTTTTTGTGGGATAAAAAACGTTTTCGCCATTTGTTGCGAAACGTAAAATGTGCCGTTGAGATTATTATTGATGACAGCGGCCCAACCATTGGGAGAAATTAATTCGGCAGGTGCAGGGAATTGACCGCCTGCGTTGTTGATTAAAATATCTAATTTTCCATGTTCGGATTTGATGTAATCGGCCAATGCTTCGATGTCTTCGACTTTTCGAATATCACAAGGTTTGCCGTCGCATTTTCCAAACTCAGAAAGTTCGACGACTGCTGCTGCGAGTGGTTCTTCTTTTCGAGAAGCGATGGTTACACTTGCGCCGAGTTCTAAATATTGTTTGGCGATGCCGTAGCCGATTCCGCTTCTGCCTCCTGTGACGAGGACGTGTTTATTTTTGAATAGATCTTTTTGGTACATTTTATTGATTTAAAATATTAGTTGAAGCTCACTTCACAATCTCCAGTTAAAAAAAGATCCTGTTGAATGAGTCCAATGCATTTTTTTTCGTTTTCAGTAAATTGAATTTTCATTACTTCTTGAATTTGTGCATTATTCTGTTCGAGTAGTTCTAAAGTATTCCAATTTAAAATAGTAACAGTCCAACCATCTTGGATTAATAAGATGTCGAGTCTTCCTATACCTTCGACCATCTTGTTTTTTATTTTATAAAATCTTACTTCATTAAAACCACTAAAATTTTCTGGGTCATCAATCAGTTTTTGACTATTTCTTAAATTAGTAATATGATTAGAAATTGAAATTTTTCTCTTGATAGGAATACCTGTGACTAAATTCCATTTATAATGATAAACGATTTCCAATTCTTCAGTTTTGAATTTTACTCTTTTAAAATAGAAAAAAGGAGAACGATTTACAATCAAGAATAAGATAGTAAAAGAGAAGAAAATAAGAATTACCTTTTTTATCATCCAGTTATTTTTAATCTCGAAATGGAATATTTAGCATTGTCCTTGCCTCCTCAATCGTTGCAATCTCTCGACCCATCATCCCTGCTAACTTCACTCCCCATTCCACACATTCTCCATTCGACTTTGCCATCTCATTATTCGGTAAATAAAAATTATCTTCCAAACCAACTCTAAAACTTCCGCCCATCGTACAAGCCACCGCAGCCATTTGCCATTGCTTTCGACTGATCGCAATTGCTTGCCAATGTGCTCCTTCTGGCACTTGTTTGATTTGATGAATGAGGTTTTCAGTCGTCGCAGGAATGCCACCCAGAACACCCATCACGAGTGAGTAAACGGCATTGTCAGGAATCAATCCCATGTCTCGAAGTGGTTCCACATTTCGTATATGCCCCGTGTCGAAACATTCCATTTCAGGAACGGTCCCTGCTTGATTCATGATGTCCACCACATATTGCATCGTGCTAAATGAATTTTCAAAAACCCCTTCAAAATGGAATTTTTTGGATCGCTTCGAGTAGATCGCATAATTCATACTTCCCATATTGAAGGCTGCCATGTCGGGAGCAGTTGGAATAATATGATTCATTCTATCCTCTTTGGACAAGCCAAGTGCGCCGGTCGAAAAGTTGATCAGTACATTTGGACAAAGATTCCGAACTTCTTCTTTGATCGCTTGAAAAACTTCCAATCGCCAACTTGGAACACCATTATCTTCGCGTGCATGAATATGTAAAATACTTGCGCCTGCATCGACTGCTCTTTTTCCTTCTGCTGCTATTTCTTGGGGCGTATATGGAATGGCTGGACATTGACTTCGAGTAGTTGCAGCGCCAGTTAAAGCTGCGGACAAGATTAATTTTTTCATATAGTAAACTTAGATTAATTTTTTAGGTTGGAAAATATACCACTTTAATAACGCTACCGCTAATGTTAATGATTTTACAAATGTATTGGAGTAGAATTTTAAGCCATAAAACCACCATCGATAAGAAGATGATGGCCATTGACATAGGTTGAGTCTTCGCTGAGTAACCAGACAATTGCTTTGGCAACTTCTTCAGGTTGTCCGATTCTTTTCATTGGAACTCGAAATTTCGTACTATGGTCAAGGATACTTTGAGGGACATTATCCAAAATAGGCGTTTGAATGAAACCTGGGCAAACAGCATTTGTCCTAATATTTAAACTTCCATATTCGGCAGCAACAGATTTAGTCAAGCCAATTACACCATGTTTAGCTGCGGAATAAGAACTGCCACCAGGCATTCCATTCAGTCCTGCAAGAGAAGCAACATTGACAATTCGTCCACTACCTTTTTGTAACATGCATTTTAATTCTGCTTGAAGACAGAGGAACACACCTGTTAAATTGATGTCCATCATTCGTTTCCAATCTTCAAGTTTTATTTCATGAAGCGCACTTGGAACACCTCCGATTCCAGCATTATTTACTGCCAAATCTAATGCGCCTTCCGTGGTGAAAATTTCCATCACGACAGCATCTACTTGTTCTTTTTTGGAAACATCTAATTGGAAAAATTTTGCTTGGCCTCCTTCTTTTTTTATTCGGTTGACGGTTTCTAATCCTTCCGTTTCATTGATGTCGGTGACCATTACTTTTGCTCCTTCTTTTGCTAAAGCAATTGCAGTAGCTCTTCCGATTCCAGTTGCAGCGCCAGTTACTAAGGCTATCTTATTTTCGAGTTTCCTCATATTTGTTTTAATATTTTTTATTTTAGATAGTTAATATATAACATATTATAAAATGTTAATTGATTTTTTACGAGATACTTTTCGTTTGATTTTTCTTTTCAAAAAGAACAAAAAGCGACTTTAAAATTTCTGGTGTGTACTTCTCAGGAATATCATGGCCCATTCCATCTAAGATTAAGGAAGTAGAATTTGGAATCATCGGTCCATATTTTTCAGCATGATTGACTAAAATTAAAGTGTCGTCCGTTCCATGAATAATCAAGGAAGGGATATTTAAGTTTTTCAATTCCTCATATCTCGAACCAGATTTTTTGATAGCATAGCCATGTTGATCGGTAGCTTTTGGGTTGTTTCCATTTCTGTTTTTTATTTCATAATAAAATTGTTGCAAATTGGATTTCGGATCTAATTCGTAATTACCTTTCCCCTTTAAAATCTGTCGAATGCCATATTGGAATTTCATTTTCGTCTTATCTTGATCCATCGTTTTTTTATAGCGAAAAATTAATTTGGTCAAATTAAGTAAAAAAGGTTTGGGCATATCTGTTAATTTTTTATCAAAATAAAAACCCGTTGACATAATCGAAGTGAGCGACAAAATTCGACTGGGATAGTTAATTGCCAAACGTTGACAAATCATTCCTCCCATCGATGAACCAATGACATGTGCTTGGTCGATCCCTAAGTGATCCAAAACTGCGATGCCATCAGTTGCCATTTCTTTCAAGGTGTATTTGCTGTTTTCTCCCCAATTTTTCATCCAATCTGACTGTCCAATTCCTCGGTTGTCATATCGAATGACTCGGTAGCCTGCGTCCAAAAGAGGTTGGTAAAAATAAGCTTGCCACTCTAGTAAAGTTTGGGTCAGCCCATTTACTAACAATATATTTACATTTTTGCAATTTTCATTTTCTAGGACTTCGTAGCAGATTTTAATATCTCCATTTTTGGCAAAACCACTTTTTCCAGGCATTAATTCTGGAAGGTCGGAAGTCATGACTGCTTGGATGGTTTCGTTGAAATTAGCAGGGGGATGAGGCGCGGAACTAATCATCCAGTTGCGGATGGTTAAGAGTAAAAAGAGTACCACTCCGATTGAAATTAATATTGTCATAGTAGCTGGTCGCTTTAGCTGCCCGCCAAAAAAGGAGCGCAGCGAACTTTTTTTAAATAATATTAAAAAATTAAGTTGTCCTAAAAAAATGGATAAAATCATCCAGGACAAAAAATATTTGCAGAAAAATAAATAAAACTTTAGGTTTTTGATTTCATCAAATTGCTTATTGCTTTTCTTGTTTTTTTCTTGTTTTTTCTTGTTTTTTTCTTTCAAAAAAGTCGCTGCGCTTCTTTTTTGGCGGGCAGCTAAAGCGACCCGCTACTCGAAAACTATTGTTTCAGAAGCTGCGTGCCATGATTCCAAGTTATCTTGGTACTGCTGATTCACTATATTCCGTTTCACTTTAAGCGTAGGAGTGAGGCAACCATTCTCTACACTCCATGCTTCTTTCACCACCACAATTGTAGAAATTTTTTGGTAAGATTCCAACGTTTTATTCAAATCAGATAAAGTATGATCAAGACTTTTAGCCAAACCTTCTTTTGGTTTAGCTAACCCAATTTCAGAAAGAACCACCATGGCAATTGGTTGAGGACAACCCAATCCAACGATACAAATTTGTTCAATATCTGAATTTTGTTCAAGCACTCCTTCCATTGGAGTTGGTACGATAAATTCTCCTTTGGCCGTTTTAAAAGTATCTTTCACTCGGCCGGTGATGAATAAATAACCTTCCGAATCCAAGTGACCTTGATCGCCAGTTCGTAGCCAGCCATGGTCTAAAACTTCAGCCGTTTTTTCAGGATCTTTATAATAGCCTCGCATAACGTAAGGCGCTTTCATCATAATTTCATTGGTGTCAGGATCAATTTTTAAGGAAGCACCAGGTTGTGCTTTTCCCACCGAACCAGGTTTGTTTTCCCAAGGGAATAGGGTCGTACAAAGGGCGCTATTTTCCGTCATTCCATAACCGTTGGTGATTTGGATATCTAATTTTTTAAACCATTGTTTGAGTCCTTCGGAAAGCATGGCAGCACCTGAGACACAAGCACGAACTTCATTTAATCCTAACCCTTTGCGTATTTTCTTTTTAACGATTGAAGAAATAAATGGAATTTTTAACATCGTATCTAATTTCTTCTGAGGCATTTTGGATAAAATACCCAATTGGAATTTTGTCCAAATCCGAGGAACCGCAAAGAAGATAGTTGGTTGAACATCAGATAAGTTTTTTCCAAAAGTCGCCAAAGATTCTGCGAAGGAAATCGTTCCGCCATATCTCATACAAGTAGCCTCGACTACAATTCTTTCGGCGATATGATTTAAAGGTAGGTAGGAAAAAAAACGATTATCACCAGTCAATGAAACATCCAAAGGGTTGCTTTCTTCCGTGACAACTTTGGTAGAATCTAGAATAGCATAATCATGGACGACCCCTTTTGGAGTCCCCGTCGTTCCAGAAGTAAAAACGATGGTCCAAGTATCATCCATCTTTCCACTTGGCGTTCCTTGCATTGGTTCAAATCGGTTGATCATGTCATCCCATTTTTCTCCTCTTTCGACCTTGGAATGATCAGGATATTGTGGAAAAGAAATGATCGGCAGATCATCAGGAACTCCTTTTTTCATTTCGTCCCACACTTCTAATTTCCCCACAAATAAAGCATCCACATCTCCTAATCTGAGCACTTGGTTTATTTGTTTAGAAGTCAAGGTTGGGAAAAAAGGAACGGAGACAAAGCCTGCCATCATGATCGCAATATCTGCAATAATCCACTCGCTACAATTTTTGGAAACGAGTCCGATATGAGCTTTTGGTTGTAGTCCTAATGATTGTAAACCGGTTGCTATTTTCCTGGCCATTTGTCCGACTTCTCCCCAAGTATATTCTTGCCAGGTATCTCCAATCGGTTGACGTAGAAATGGTTTGTCCGCTAGTTCTTTTTCCCATTTATAAAATCTGAAGTCAAATTTTTCCATGATGTTAAGTTGTTTATTTATTGTTTCTAAATAGTTGATTGTCAAATAGTTGTGTGGTCTTTTGCCGCAGACTTGGACGGACTGTTATGGCTTTTTATGACTTTCTCTTTTTAGGTGTTATACAAAATACACACAACCAAATGTAAATAAAATAATCATCATCCCGTGAGTCTAAAAAATCTATTATAATTTTTTAGACTCAGCGGGATGAAAGTTGAATATAGACTTTCTTTATAGTTTCAAAGTTTATATGAGTACGTTTGGGAATTGAGATTTGTTGAAAGTCTATAAGTTTTTTTTAGGATAGAGATCTTCATGATTTAATGGTAGAATTCTATTTTTCGATTAAAAACTATGTGTAATATATAAATTAATAGTATAAAAGTAAAAGTCAAAATATTGATTTTTTGTTTAAAAGAAATTTTTTATGCAAATTGCATATTATGAACAAAACCAAAAAGAAAATCATATTCTCCGCAGTTAAGCTTTTCAATCAGGTAGGTTTAGCGAATGCTCGGAATCAAGATATTGCAGAGCAGGCAGGAGTTAGTCTTAGTAATTTTAACTATCATTTTAAGACTAAAAAGCATTTGGTTTTAGAAGTGATGACTCATATGAAGGAGGTCTTGGAGGAAAATGTTTATGGAAATAAGTTGTTAATTCAAGATGGTCAAGGTTTAGAAATTGCGAAATCTTATTATGAATTTGAAGAAGAATTTCAATTTTTTTATTTGGATACTCATAATATTATTCAAACCTATCCAGAGTTGAAAGCGGGGTTAGAGATTCAAATTAACGAGTCCATTCAAATGATAAAAAACCTAAATTATATGGGAGTTGGAATGGGATTGATGAAACTTGAGCCAACTGAGATGCCCGGTTTATACGATCAATTGGCTCAGCAAATTTGGGTCAATAATCATTTTTGGTTTGCCCAAATGAAAATTAGAGGACTCGAAGGAAGTGTGGTGGTTAAGGGTTTGGAAGCAGGCTTTGGGATTATTTATCCTTACTTAACTGAAAAAGGAATTACTGCTTATCGAGAATTTATAGATGGGGTAAAAGCAGAACAGGATTAGAAATTCAAAATAAATAAGCATAATATAAAAGCCCCTGAAAATTTTATAGGGGCTTTTTGATTTTTATTAAATGTCCATCTTCCTCGAACTTTAACTAGTATAATCGAAAATAAAATCCTAATCTATAAATTCGTTTTCACAAAAAAAAATAAAACCTTCCAACAATGAATCTTACTCAAATCAAATACGAAAGAATCGGCGAAGTCGCTTGGATCACTTTAAATCGTCCTGATAAATTGAACGCATTTACTCAAGTAATGATAAATGAGTGGCGAACACTTTTGGAAGAAATCACCCAAGATAAAACTTGTAGAGTCATTGTTACAAAAGGCGAGGGAAGAGCTTGGTCCGCAGGTGTTGACCTTGCGGTTTTTCAAGAAACGAAAGTAGAGCCAGGTTTTAAAATGTACGAAGATGGAATGAAAATCATGTTACTCAACGAAACTTGTCCACAAGTTACGATTGCTATGGTCAATGGATTTTGCTTCACGGGAGCAATGGAAATGATGATGTCGTTTGATTTAATTTTGGCAGCTGACGAAGCAAAAATTGGAGATACTCATGCTAAGTGGGGCATCCGACCAACTTGGGGAATGACGCAACGTTTGCAACATCAAGTGGGACTTCGAAAAGCAAAAGAATTATCATTCACTTGTCAAGCGGTTTCTGGAATAGAAGCAGCTCGAATTGGTTTGGCGAATTCTTCTCATCCTTTGGCAGAGTTGAAATCTGCTGTGGATAGTTTGATTGAAAAAATACTTCCAAATAGTGGTCAAGCAATTGGCTCGATCAAAGAGTTGTATCATTTTGGAAGTGAGCATACTTTGAAAGAAGGGCTAGATTATGAGGCAACATTTGAGATGGAGGTGATGGACAAAACAGATGACTTGAAAAACTTTAAAAATAAGATCTAGTGTAGCGGCTGACTTTAGTTGGCTCGCTAACCATAATTTTAAATCCTGCGAGCCGACTAAAGTCAGCCGCTACAAAAAAAATAAAAATGAAAGAAGCAGTAATCGTTTCCACCGCAAGAACTCCAATTGGTAAAGCTTACCGTGGAGGATTCAACGCAACTCAAGGGCCAACATTGGCAGGGTTTGCCATTCG
>Ga0115005_10005333_pt1 | contig 10176 bp, 13 predicted proteins | sample ArcOceMetagenome_FD_87163 | JGI IMG/M metagenome (GOLD analysis project Ga0115005, IMG submission 87163) | Marine eukaryotic phytoplankton communities from Arctic Ocean - Arctic Ocean - Greenland ARC118M Metagenome | ecosystem: Environmental > Aquatic > Marine > Oceanic | place: Arctic Ocean...
GCAGAGACTATTGTCTATGTATAAGACCGAATGAAGGTGTACAGAGTAGTTAACAGGTTAAGGAGCAGGTATTCGTCGGACTCCTAATGTTTCTTATTTGTAGATTCGTGGCTAGAAATCCCAGGCGGGGTAGCCAAGTAACCAGTATTTTGTATTTTTTTGACGATTTTGATTGGATGGGAGATGCAAAGAAAAAAGGAAAAGAAAAAGGGGAAAACACTGGGAAAACACATAAAAAAACAACTTGGCAACCCCTACTGTACACAAAAGTGCTATAGCCAGAAACCAAAACAAAAATGTAGCCCCAGGGGGGGTCGAACCCCCGACCTTGGGTTTATTAGACCCACGCTCTAACCAACTGAGCTATGGAGCCGTCGATGACATCATATGCACTATTGATAATCAATAACCCTTACTAAAATGAAACAACCTCGTAGTTTCCTTGTTCCCTTGCTCCCTTGCTGCCTTGCTGCTACCGTTACGTACTCTTGCTATGATAATTCTGGAGTGCGCTCATACAGTATGGCCATGGCATCGATTGATCTTATGAGATTGAGAAATCCTTGTGGTTAGTCTTTTAATAAAAAGAGGTATTTGTTTTTTGAATTTGAATTATTTCAAATTTTGTAATTTTTTTGACCAAAGAACCAACTCTTCCAAATACGGGCTATTACCAGCCATCATTGTCTACCCATGATTTCTCCCACGCTCTCTGATATATGTAAACACCTCTGATCTTCCAGTATAATTCGTCCATTTCAGGTGTATTTGCCTTCACATAATTGTCACAGGTTCCATATTTTTCGTTTAAGTCAGGGCAATCCAAGAAAAATCTATTGCCTGCAACAGAACCGCACAAAGCCAGGTTAAAAATAAGGTACATGTTCCGAAAATGATCAGCATTGCAATTTGTCCCTTTTCCAATTGGGAAATAAGCATATGGTAGTCCCCATGTTCTTGGATCAGGTCTCACTCTGCTCACTGATTCTTTATCATTCGCACTCTCCAAAGTGCGTCGAAGATTAGGTGGCACAGCAGTGTGTGGCGCAAAAACCCATGATTTCATGAACCGATTAATAGGATCCCATTCGAGCACTTGGTTATCAAGTTTAAATATTAGCATTTTCATAATTTGAATTTGTACGTTCACATTTCTGGAATAGTACTTGACTGACATTGAGTACTTACCAAAGACTCCCCCTCCCTTTTCGTTCAAAGGAGTTCCAATTGTGCCGTCTTTGTCATGTGTGCCAACGCAACCTTGATTCAACCACTGATGTTCGTCGTATACAAAGCAATCCTTAGCTTCCCTCACAGTCATATCGAGTTCCCCATTCTGCTTCGGTACGCCGACAGCAGTATCCCAATTTCCTGTTTTAACTCCTAGTGGAACGTCATTCATATCACATCCTTTAGTTGTATGCAATGCTGTTTTTGCTATAGTTTGCCCATTGACTCCTTCCAGAATATCAATCTCTCCATTGACCGGCCAGTTTGGCTCCTGTTAGATTCAAGGCAAATGATATGATTAGTAAAATTGAAAAACGCCGATTCTTCAATTCTAAGCCTGTGAATATGTGGATGCGACTTACATCTGAGAGCCAAAATGCAGGCCACGTTGCGCATCCTGCAGGCATGTGTCTCAAATCAAGAATGAATAACCCTCTGTTGAACCTATGAAGACCTTCCAAGCGAATTGAGTTTCGCGGACCATCGTCAGTTGCAGATGTTGACATGTAGACAAACGGTTCTTTTCCAGCCTTCGAATCTTGCCCTGACTCAGCCTTTTTTCTATACGTTTCATTGTGTGTACTAAAGATTGATGGATCTTTATCTTCCCATGTTACGTTGGCAATATTCAGATCAAATGCTGCCTCCCTACTAACATAATTGACATATCCTTTTGATCCTTCAGAGTCCTTACCAGAATAAAAAACATAGTGATTGAAGAAATCCTCACCCTCCTTCAGATATTGGGAATAGGTGAAGTGAGACGACATTATTTGATGCCCGATCAAGCATCACAAGTTTGTTGAAATATGATTTCTTACCTGCATTTCCACCAACTGGTACGGCCCGACTGGCTGACTTGGTGGTCCTACAATAAGACTGCTCACTTGCAGCAGGACGAAAATAGTCAATAATCCCAAAAGAGCCAGAGAGATCATTGCAACCATCTTCTGGAATAGATTTTGTTCCTCCACAAAGCTCCTCCTAGATATGGAGAAATTTGCGACTCTGTGATCCCTCATTGACGGCGATTGAGAGATGCGGGGGTCTGACTTTTTAGCATAAAATGCTATATCCAATGATCTCCTCATGACAAGATCTTCCAATTCTTCGTTGCCGTTGCAAGCTAGCAACTTACGTCCCAGCCGATCTTCATTTTCGAATTCGTAATTATTGTTGTTACATTCAAGCTTGGAATCTTCGGAAGATGCTGTTGAAGAGCTGCCCGATTGATACGAGGAATAAAGAGTGAGAGGGGTGCTCTCAGACGCGTTAGTGGAATCAGTCATTGTCTATGACAGCGCCGAACTGTTCTGTGGTAAAAGAATCTACTATGGGCATGACGAGGGCGTGATGCGTGAGTTCCACCACAAGCTCGCAAGAAGCCACGAACGAAGAGCGCCAGCGGTCAAACAAGACCAAATTTTTGAAGTAACAGAAATTCAAGACGTCACATCGGAGAAAATTGTGGAAGGTTCCTGTTCGCGCCGAGAATAGGAATATTTTTTAATCCCGAGCGAAGTTGAAAAAATGATAATAATGGTTTCTTTGCAATTTGGCAAAATGCATACAAACAATGCCTCGCTAATAAGGACACTCCAGATTTCCCGAATACAGGTGCGCTTGTATGCTCTTATAATGGCAGACATAGGGACTCGCTGTAAGATTTTTCTATAATTTGTGTCCTTATAACGGACGGCGCTTATAAAAGACGTCCTTATAGCGAGGCATTGTTTGTACCATTCATTCTCATGCATAGAATTTGTCATGGGCAAAGTGGGAATAGGTGCAAAGCATCCTGATACCAGCCCGTGTACACCATCCATTAAGCGGTTTGCAGCACGGTTGGCGAAAATTGCAATTTCCGGCTTTGATTTAGAATGATGTGAGGAACTGGAGAAGGAGAGCACGAGCCAGAAGAAGAGCTTGATCCAGGAATGTCTGTGCTCTGCGATAAAAGGCTTGAGACGGTTCCCAATTGAGGCTTGCACTGAATAGAATACTCTTGTGACGCTGCTGAGCTGCTCGAAGAGGAGGACGTCGGGATCCTTGGATATTCTGGACCAATACAATCTGTAACAAGTGAAAGTGCGAGTGTATCAATAATATTTAGTAAGCTAATTAGATGTCTATCGTTGTCCATACAAATCTTATTGCCGATCACTGATTCATGCCTTCGACCATCCTCATGTAATATCCCGACCATTACTCATAATGGTCGGATATATTCTCACTAAGTCAGATAAGAGTAAATGCGTGGTACAAATCAGAACGGTGTGGATACGAGCCGCTTTGTATACTGGACGATTGTGACATTCTTTTTATCTCCCAACTTCTTTTCGCCTCGTATTCTGCAAAGATACCGTAATTTCGAAGTGGACTATTCATTGTCAATGCGCTAATATCTGTCATGGTCTCCACTGGCCGTGAGATACATCTCAGCGGAACCCCGTGGCTTTGAACACCACCCCGAGAGGCAGATAAATATCTCTCCGTAGATGGCAGCTTCAGAACCCGGGAAGATGCATAGGAATGATCAAGAGGTGGCTTTGAGACTATATCTTTCGTCTGGAACCTCTTCTGGATCTTTGAACCCACAGATTTCTTCTTTTCTAATTTCTTCGTCTCTTGCGCATGAAAATCAAAGTTAACAAAACCGGCAGTTTCCCCCGAGAGAAAAAGTTCGACAATGAGAAAACAACCAGCATAAGGAGTGCTGCTGCATCAGTGTCATGTGTGCAATTGTACCTTGAAGAGGAATTGAAAGCTGGTTGCCATAGTCTCAAGAAGGAACTATTCAACACAGCTATATATGATGGAAAGGTGGAAGTTATCAAATGGGGAGAGGACTCTGGGTACCAGCTGATAACCGTACTGAACTGGAATATTATGTCATCTGCTGCTTTGAATGGGCATCTCAATGCAGTGAAATACCTGAGAACACTTGGATTTATGTGGGATGATGACTTCCCCCTTGGAATGGTCACCTTGAATTACTGAAATGGGCACTTGTGAATGCCTGTCAATGGGATTTTTATACATGCTCCGCTGCTGCTGAAGGAGGTCACCTTGAAGTGTTGAAATGGGCCAGGGAGAATGGCTGTCTCTGGAGTAAATGGACATGTGCAGTATCTGCAGGCAGTGGTCAATTTGAAGTGTTGAAATGGGCCAGGGAGAATGGCTGTACTTGGGATGAATTGACGTGCGCATTAGCTGCTGAAGGAGGTCACCTTGAAGTGTTGAAATGAGCCAGGGAGAATGGCTGTCATTGGGATGAAAGGACGTGCAAATTTGCTGCAGGCAGTGGTCAATTTGAAGTGTTGAAATGGGCCAGGGAGAATGGCTGTCCTTGGGATGAATTGACGTGCGCATTAGCTGCTGAAGGAGGTCACCTTGAAGTATTGAAATGGGCCAGGGAGAATGGCTGTCATTGGGATGAAAGGACGTGCAAATTTGCTGCAGGCAGTGGTCAATTTGAAGTGTTGAAATGGGCCAGGGAGAATGGCTGTTCTTGGGATGAAAGGACATGCGCAGAAGGCACACAAGGAGGTCAATTTGAAGTATTGAAATGGGCCAGGGAGAATGGTTGTCCTTGGGATGAAGAGATTTTGTCATAATTATTTTGTAATTGGGATCCATTCCGCTACCCTTGCACTCTCCAGTCCCATCAATGGAAAAATGGGAGATTTGCTCGAAACCATTCATTTGCAACATAATCAATTGAATGGTACGATCCCACTTCAATTGGAGTAATACCTCCCCAAATTGAGTGAATTGATCTTGCATGACAATAAGCTCACAGGAGAAGTTCCTTCTACTATTTGACTGCTTGTTCAAATCCCGCCACGTCTACTATCTTCATCAAATATATGTTGTTGCTTAGATCCTGATCCCAATGCATCATCACCGACTTTGAAGTTCCTTGCGCTGACGAACAATCTCAAAGAATTTAATTTTAATTTCAGATCCTTTCCGATGCAGATTTTCTGAATCGTCCAAATACAAGCGAGCTCGTCGCAATCACAACTTGATAAGAATCATAGAAGATAACGTAAAAACGGGTTTGACATTATTCTAAACACCGACCTTCTTATTTTTCACAAATTTCAAATATTATGGAAAATTCTAAACGCAGTTTTCAACTTTATTTTGTTTCAATCGTCACTTTTCGCAGCAAGCCTTAGAGAAAGAGATGAGCGAGTTTGAAGTGTTCCAAGAGGAGGAATTCGATGAAAAGGAACTTGGATCCTTTTTGTCGAGTATATTTCAGGATTGCGATGACGACTGTGGCGAAGCAGAATCGAATGCTCTTGCCAATGGGTCTTTCGAGTTTGATTCAGGAGACTCACAATGCCAGAACCTGGGGTCCCTTCCAATCCTATCTCTCCTTCCGTCTCTCAAGATTCCTTTTACGTAACTGTTACTCCTTGTGAAATACATTGTAAGGAAAGAGAGAATATCCCTACAGAATTGTTTTTGGACATTGATGTGCCTACCCCATCTACAAGAAGTACCACAATCATGTGCCAGAATGCGCTATCGAGAAAATCCTGTGCAAATCACGTATCTGGTTGGAACTTTTGTCATTCCTATTTACATCCGGTACGGGTTAGTCCTAGATCCGCTTTTATCTACACTGACCATCAAGGAATTCGAGGCAAATAGAGCCAAAGGAATTGTTACTTCATTTATTGTCGCCCTTTTACAATTTCCTGTTAAAAATGGAAGAGACAGGGATGACGAAGGAAAACTGACAAACTACTCTCTGTCGTTCGTCCAAAATGATTTGTCAAACAGCCACCGGGGAACGAAAATGTCAGAAATTCAAAATGATGAATGAATCAAATCAAAATAGTCTAAATAAAGATGAAATAATAAATTACAAATGTGCACAAAGCGCAACTTCGGCTGCCTCCTCTGCAGCAGCGTAGTCGGTAGTCTGGTTGACTGGTACGGTTTTAATAGCAGCATCCACAGCAGCAGCAACTTGATCATCAGTAATGTGCTGTGACATATCTCTAGAGTACGATGGAAGATGATTATGGTGGTCTAAGTCGGTAGGATGAGAAGAACCTTCGTGCATCTGGTTTACATCAGATATATTTATTTCTTGCCCGTGGTCAGTGTGCAGAATATGGGATTCGGCTTGCTCCTGGCCCATTGGTTGATTTATGAGTGATGTGGGAAGATAATCATCGTCAGAAGATGCCTTTCCTAACGCCGAATCTTCTGCGGTGGTTACTTTTCGTCGCTTCTTTGTGGTGCTTCCAATAAAAATTTCAGGATGATCCTTGATCATGTAATGACCTGTTATGGGTTTCAAGTTAGAAAATGCGTTAAAAAGATTCCAATCCTTATTATCCAGCTTGATGAATTGAAAATTGAGATTCTTACCATTTGTAGTAAAATCGAATCCGCTTTGCAATGCCCTGCTGTGCATCCTTGCATACTTCTCCCGAACCTTATTGTGCATGCCTAATTCTTTTGAGATCATGGCCCAACTAATTCGTTGGTTGTGCGCATTTGCAATTGCGTTGTATTTGATGAATAAGTTCTTTGAATGCGTTACTATTTGGTCTAGATCTGAGGCCGTTGACACGCTAATATCTGAGCGTGCTTTCTTTTTCCTCTTTTTCTTTGTATTGTCGTCCTTCGCTGAGCTATCTTTGGTAGGGTCTTGTTCGCTAACACTATCTTTACTGCCTTTGACTTTCCTTTTGGCAGCGGTAGTATTGGCGTTGACCATACGCTGGACTGTGCAGCACAAAACGAATTAGAGAAGCATTAAAAGAAATCGCAATCAGCGCACTGCGGATCTTTGACCAAAACTCTCACCTGCTCTCGCAACCTTAGCTCCTCGTGTGATTTCAATGGGAACGCGGTTTGAACGAACAAGATCAGCGGCACGTTGTAAAGCTGCATCCTTTCTTTGCTGTTCAAAGTCTTCCCTTTTTTGACGTTCTAACAATTTCAGTTGTCTCTTATCTTCCCTTGTAAATTCCTTTGCTAGTTGATCTTCTGCAATTTTGCCATGGTCGGACTCCTTTGACAGAACAGATATTTCTCTCGCTGTTGATAAGGGGAGCCGACGTGGTTCCCCTCTCCGCACCGGGCTAGGTCTGGTTATCTGCACAGCAAAGATAAGAAGCGTTAGAGTTCACAACAAGAATGGTTTTCACATGCAACACAAATACCACCAAAATGCAAGTGAACTTACATCCAGGCTCGTTGCAAGGTAATTGTGTAATGGGGAAACAGTTAATCCTGCTGCCGCGGCTGCGGCTGCTTTTGTTGCCTCCTCTAATGCTGACTCGTCCAATAATGGAGTCTCATCTATGCTTCTTATGGAATACATTGAGCAGAACTTTTCAACTTGAGATATAATGAAGCGAATATCAAACTCGTCGTGGATTCCCAGTGTCTTCCAGAAATCAATGCTGCCATCTTCTCCGTAGTCTTTTCCGAGTTCAGGAATGGAGATTCTGCATAGTAACTGCGATGTCAGCTTCCCTTTGAGGTAACTCTTATATGCAAGAAATTTTAGATCGGTAGCTTCTGCAATTTCAATGTTCTCTACTGCCCAATCTCGACAAAGGAGCCTGAGCCATTCTGATGGAGATTTGCAAGCCTTTTTCATCTATTTGACAAACGAAGAGCAACATTTTCAATGTGATGAGAATAAGGAACACATCTTCTTGCGGTTCAGTCAGACATGTACCTCTAATGGAATTGTGACTTGTGACGACGGTAGTGTGGAAGCTTCTTTCTCGATTCAAATTCAAACCAACGACAACGACATCATGGATCCATGGCCCGTTGTCAGATTCCATGGGGTGGGGTTGCATCATGAGGATTCCATCATCATTCCATAATGGAATCTGAGAAAAAGTCATTTATCCCAAAAACTCACCTCAGACTTGTCTTCGAAAGTAGGGTGATTGTCAAAGAAACTCATCATCGAGCCCGTCATCTCGTCCATAATAAAAAAAACAAATAAAGTAGATAGAGAAATTGTGAACCCCAAACGTGTGAACTATGCTGTTTTTATGGTACCCCCCGTGGTACCAGGTTGGTTTGCTTGCTTGCACGCCGAGACTTCCGGGTTTCCAATTATTTTCCCGCGAGGCACAAACTCAAACAATTCAGTCAGAAAGACGCCTATTCTTTCGTCCTTCGTTGTTCCTCCTCCATCCACTCCACTCCCAACTCATGCCCGCCGTCACCCAACAAACAACAGTGAGGGTTTCTCTCTTTTGATGATTTACCGTTTCTTTTCGTAATAGACTCTTGTCTTGTTTTATATTTTGATGTGGTGACGAGTTTCATGATCCTACAAGGACTATTTGAAATTAATTAAAAGAAGACTTTGTTATTGAACCAAAAACTAAGATTGTTTTATTGTTTTGTATTCCTAGCTTCAATTCAGAATTCTATCTGACTGGCGTCATTTACAAAAGAATTGATAAGTGAAACAAACATCCGTTTGAACACCATCAAGTTTGTTGGGTACTCAAATCCCAAAATTGGCCTACCAAAATTTCAAGACTCTTTGCTCATAAAAGGTAGAGAAATTAGATTCCCTCGGGAAGGAAATATCCAGCCTTAGCATAGTACTCGGGGGCGGTGAGTGCTGCTCCAATCTGCTCGGTAACTCCAACTCCGGAAGCCTGTGCCTGTGCCCATAGTCCGAATACTCCAATCATGCCAAGACGGCAATGCTTGAGCTCCTGAAGACGCTTCTCCTCGTAATCACCCTCGGAGTACTGAAGTCCGAAAGGATTCCAACGTCCCTCTCCCTGTCCAATACGGAGATCACCGGGCAAGTATGCTGATCCTTCCTCCTTGATGATGTTAATACGTCTGATCTCAAGGTAGCTCATGAAAAGGAAGATCTGAAGAATAGCAAGTCCAGGAACTTGGGAGAAAGCATCAAGGGGGTTAAGGTTGGAGTAAGCATCAGCTCCAGTCCAGTCGTTTCCGGGAAGAGTTCCGAAAAGTCCGGGAGCAAGGAAACCAACGACAGCTACCTGAGCAATACGTCCGTGGATAAGCTCAGCCTCACGGTACCAGCTAAGGTTTCCGATCTCTCCTTGGCGTCCTTCTCCTCCGGTGAACCAGGGTCCTACGGGAACAGTGGAGAATCCAAGGGGATCGAATCCATAATCTCCGAGCATGCTTCCGTCAAGGGTAGCAGGAGCGGTTGCGAAAGGAAGAGCCAGGGAAGGACCTGCGTTTGCCCATGCGTCAGCAGAAGGAGAAGCTCCGGTTTTCTTCTATGGTATCAAGTAGAATAAGATAAGGTGAGAAAGGATGTGCAAACAAACTTGTTGATGGTATTTTGGCAAAAGATGCTCGGTTGAAAGAAGTTTTGCTGCTGAGCGATGACTTGGTTGGTGTTTTCTGCGAAATTTTGTGATAACATCATTATTCGTCTTTTTCTCCGATTGTGTGCGTCGCATCTTTCCCGTTCCTTATTTGCATATCCAAATAATACGCTTTAACGCTAGTTTCAATTCATACTAAGGCACTCAAGATAATGCGTACTCTCTTCAATTCGTGTGGGTGATTGATGGCACACATAGCTGCAGAAATTTCTTGTCACGTCAGACTTTGCATCTTCACTTGGTTGCTTTGTTCAAGTCAACTTACAACGGGTGCAGCCTTCTTAGCCTTGGACTTTCTTCCGAGGGAGAAGGTCATAGTAGGTGCCTGGAAGGCAGCAGCAGAGGTAGCGAGGAGGGAGACGATAGCAAGCTTCATATTGATGGTTATTCAGTTCAAATATGTAGTGGAGAAACAAAGGTGAGATGCAGGGGACAGGAGATTCCGGAATCATGCGTTCGTTGGATCCCCCCCCGATCTTTTCCAGATATCTGTTCAACGTGGTGTCATCGAAATTCACCCCTAACTTCAAATTGAAGGCATTTAACCTGTTACAAGTTCCGC
>Ga0115005_10005334_pt1 | contig 10175 bp, 10 predicted proteins | sample ArcOceMetagenome_FD_87163 | JGI IMG/M metagenome (GOLD analysis project Ga0115005, IMG submission 87163) | Marine eukaryotic phytoplankton communities from Arctic Ocean - Arctic Ocean - Greenland ARC118M Metagenome | ecosystem: Environmental > Aquatic > Marine > Oceanic | place: Arctic Ocean...
AGTCGGAGGTGACTGCTGATGGTAAATGAGACCTATTTCAAATGAATACACTCTTTTTTACTGAACATTGAACAAAGAAATTTCATGCGCGTCCACTCAAACACATAAAGGTTTCTAATTTTCAAATTTAGATTCCACATTTAAATTTTGCATGAATGTGGATATTTCACTTTTCGTATTTTTTGTAAATTTCCCTTCAGTCATAAAAGGTCCAGATAAATGTTTTGGTTCTATCATTCTATCGAGATAGAATGAACCATTTTGCAGTATTTGTTTCTTAGCATGAAGAAGCCAGGTGATACCTTCTGCTCCGGCCCACGTGGTCCTCAAAGGTTCTAGGTATTTCTTATTGGAACCAAATGCGTCATCCACACTAGCAGTGTCACTCCAACCGGGATGTGCAGTCATGTAAGTGATTCCATTGTTTTGCTTTGCCAATTCCTCTGCTAGAATCACTTGACCTCTTTTCGCATGTGCATATGCCATAACAGGATCGTATTTTTGACCTTGAGCTGTGCTCGTCGCGACATCCCAGGAAGGCATTTTTGTCAGATACATGCCACCGCTTGTAATAAAAATAACTCTGGGATCTTTGCCATTTGCAGCCGAAGCTTCCAACTGTGGAGTAAGCAACTTTGTCAAAAGGTACGATCCTCCAATCAGATGTGATGCAATTGTTGTCTCAGTCCCAGTTGATGTCACCTGCTTCTCATTCAGTAATACTCCAGCATTGCAAACCAGGCAATCAACCTGTGATTCATTGGATTGCAATTCTTCAACTGCAGATTTCACTTGTGACAATTCGCCCACGTCAGCTAGAAGAATCTTGACGTTTTGATTAGAGGTCGACTCGATAATTTCAGTACGTGCCTTTTCGCCTCTTTCCTTAGATCTGCAGATCATGTATACGTTTGCACCCTTTGAGGCGGCATATGTTGCTACTTGTTTTCCCAGTCCAGAATTGGCGCCAGTGACGACCACGCATTTTCCACCCATGTCTACACCATCAGCTCCTTCAGCTCCACGACAAATATCTGCGCGACTCTGAACAGGGGAATTATAATTCTTCACATGGCGCAGGTATCCATTTTGAGTGAAATTACGCCTGCCATACACAAACCATTGAGAAGTAGAAATGCCTTGTCCCATTATGTGGTAAATTCTTGAAAGAGAGTTTGGAGATGATGTGGCTGAGCCTGATGCCACTTGATCTGATGTGAGTACGGTAATGAAAAAGAAGATCGATGCGAATTGTGCTATTGTGGGAACCATGGAGCTTTTGAACACAACAGGCGTTTTGATTCTTGATGTATGTACTTTGAAGATGCTTCTTCGCATGTTTCTTCTTCTGAAAAGTGAGATTGATTCATTCGGATGACGTCGTCCGGTTGAGTCAGTCAGTCATCAGTGCATGTCTGTCTGTCCGTCTGTTGCCCCGCCCCTCATTCTTTTTGTTCTTTGGAAATTATTGAGGGACCATGCATGGACAAACTGCATGGACCAACCATGATGATAACAGTTGATCAACACAGCTGTTCACATAGAGTTTTCTCACATAGACACTCCAGGCATAAAACCTTTTCGTCAAAAAGATAACTACTTCAATGGAACCTTTAAAATCGTCATCAAATAGCAAATCGCTTGAGACAGACTGTCCGACTTTGAATCAACTCAAAGCATGTCAGTTCTCAAGTTGGTATCCAAAATTTCGTTCATTAAATTGTTCCTCGGACGCATCCAAACAATATCCACACAACAATGTAACAATCCGATCCATAATAATATCTCCTCTTCCCTTGAATTTCATTGAGTATCTCAAGAGTGATGGTGTGATTCTTCCAAAAGATGCAGAGAAAGTAAGCTCGTTCCTCCCCTCCGACACACAAGAAGACTGCTGGTCCTCTGATGAAGAAAATGACGAAGAAGCAGACGAGGAACAAAACTCTTGCGACGAAATTCATTTCCCAGAATTAAATCAACAGATTCAGAACGCATTGGATACTTTGGGGCCCTGTATGCCAAAATTGAATTGGTCTGCTCCAAAGGACGTTACGTGGTTGAATGAGGCTACTATGAAATGTGGTACAATTGGTGATGTTTATTTACTCGTAAAATCTAGTGATTTCATCTTGTTCGATTTGGAGCATGCACTGGATGATATTGAAGTTGACTCTGAAACTGAGGTTCGTGAAACAACGTTGGAGTATGAGCTTATTTTGAGAAAATGGAGCAATCTGCATGCGAGTATGGAGTTCCGCTGCTTCGTTTCCAAGCATGCTTTGGTGGCAATATGTCAACGAAACCATACACAACATTATCCTCACCTCAAGCGCGAACATATGGAGATTCGTGCTCACATTGTTGAATTCTTTGATACTTATATAAAAGAAAACTATGCTGAGGGCACCGTGGAAGATTATGTGTTTGATATCTACATGGATAAGAATGAAAGAATATGGTTGATTGATTTTAATTTGTGGAGTGCACGTACAGATGCATTGATGTTTCCGTGGGAAGAATTGATCAAGATTTCAAAAGATGCATCTTGCAACCAGATAGAAGCAACAGATACGAACGGAGACGATGATGACATTATTTCAATTGAAAATGTGCTACCTGAAATGAGAGTGGTCATGGATGAAAACGAAGTGCATTATAATCCTTTAGCCTCTTACAGGGCGCCCATTGACACAGTTGATTTAGCATCCGATCAAGCTGGGTCTAATTCCTTCAAAGATTTCATGGCGATGTGTGCCAAACCCTCTGATATTACCGGCGGCAATGAAAGCGAATAAGTTCTAAAGTCCTTCTATAGTTCAACTTACTTGAACTCAAAACCTCATTCATTGCCGAAGAATGTCGAACTTTCCATCTTTTTCCATTTTCATGGCATATTTTCTTCCACTTTCCAGCAAATCCCATATTCCACCTTCACTCAAAGCAGTCACGGCATCGCCAAGAGACCTATCGCTAAACTTTGGGTCAGCCTGCCAATCTAATACAACACTTTCCTTTCCCAAATGGTAATCACTTAATTCTGCTAAAAAGCTCCCATCAATATGGGGTGCATTTCTGAATTCTGCAGTCCACTTTTTATCCATAAACAATGGAATGTGTACACTTGCGAGACAAGCGTCAATCACATCCTGTTTCGAGTAAAACTGTGATAATTTTGTTATCTTGAAAGATGGCACCTCCGTTACCAATAGTGACACTTTGTCGTTGACGGCGTCCAAAACTAGTTGATCATTTTCGGGCAGCAATTCATCCAACCATTCATCAATTATTGGTCCCCATATTCCATATAGACCAAGTTTCCGATCCCATATTTGAGCCTCGCGTGCTTTGTCAAGTGCAAGCGCCGTTGCTGTTTCAAAATCTACATCTGCGGCAGTGAGAGTAGCACAGAGAGCTCCCGCCGAAGCACCAGTAAAATTGATATCATTGCTGAGTATTGGATAGTTTTGTTCGCGAAGGTATGAAATGGCCCCTGCTTGCCAGTAGAAGTATATTCCCCCGCCTGGAAAAATAATACTTTTAGAAGACTGATGTAAAGAATGTGCGTATCTGAGATGTACAAGTAAGAGAGGGGAAAGGACGCATAGTTTCATCATTACAACACTCGTAATTATGGCTTCATAGCTTGTGTAGCGCAGTTGTTACCGGTACATTACCGATACTCTACGTAGTATAATTGCCTACCGTACTGATCCCGGCAGTCAGTCCCGCGGCAGCCACGCACCCCCCCCGCAATAATACAAGAAGGAAATTCAATAAACAAAACCGCCCGGTGTACAGACCCTCCTCGTACGTGTAGTAGTAATAACAAACAAAGACCAAACAAAGACCTTGGGCTTCACCTCGCGATTCTCGATTTATTCCTCCACTGTCACCTTTCCAAATGACGAGTGGCTTCAGAGTCCATACCATAAAACCCATAATAGCATAATCTCGAAGTGAACACTTCCATCCTGAATTCAGATAGTATGCTGCGAGTAAACTCAAGCTCCAACACTACATCCGATATTGGTTTACCCCGGCGTGCTGATGACGGATTTTCTCCAACTCTTTTCTCATTTGCCGAAAAAAAGAAATGGAGAAAACTTTGTAGAATGCTGAAGCGGTCAAAATACAAAAACATGTGCTCAAATCGGGACACGACGGGCCTTTCCCTACTCAACATTGCTGTTTTTTCAGATGCCCCATTTCACATCATCGATGCAATCATACAGATCGATCCAACGCAAGCATATCTTCCTGATTGCTTTGGAGCGACACCGCTTCATCTTGCATGTCTCAATGGAGCTTCTCCCAGTACAATACAAAAGCTCGTCAGAATGAGAAGTGATCTTGTCAAGGCGGAAGATAGAGATCATCGCGTTCCGCTACATCATGCTGTCGAATGTGTTTGTCGTAATGAAATTTCATTTGATGACGGAAGAGAGGTGATACGGATACTCTGTGAAGTGGATAGTTCAATTATTCACAATAATGATAGCAACTCACATTCGCCGTTGGACATAGTTCAAATCGCTCGAACTATGGAACCAGAGACACATGATGATAGTCATCTACAAAAACTTTACACAATCCTGTGTTGTATCAGTAAGAATGAATATCTTCGGAAGAAAAGGGATTGGGAAGGTCGGGAGTCAGTTACCGACAGTAGTATATCAGGGGAAACATATGTTTCCGAATCGTCCATTATCAAATCAGCAAAAAAATAGAGTAATGACAACTTTGTATTGCAATTTGAGCGCGTGTACGTGTAGATGTTAAAAAAATGATAGCGCTATGCGACAGGCATGGCATTTATTCCTTTAAAAAACAATAGTCGATCATTATGCTGATCATATATCATTTCTTTTCAGTGTCAACGAAATTATCTGGAAACCGCTTCTTATACCGTGTGTACAGATCCAATTGTTCGGTGGCCTCAGAAACTGATACACCTTCTGTAATTTCGGCGCCATGTTGCAATTCCACTCGTCTCATTCCTTCGCAACCACCTTCTTCATAACTCCATTCTTTATCTCCTTTCTCGTCCACCACTTCATCGTTCCAACCGTCCATATTATCCATAAAACGAGGCCAAAATGGATAGGTTGAGCACTGCAAAGGCCGGCTTTCATAAATCCCGCACTTGTTATCTTTCAAAAAGATACATTCTGTGATACCATCAGTTTCTTTTTGCTTCAGAACAGTCCAGCCGACAGAATCCCGACCCGTAGGAAACTCCTCCTCTCTTGCAACATACATGGATTTGAACTCGTCAACGGAAAGATTCAGTAATTCTGAGGCACTTTTTGTTTCGGAAGGATTCAAATAAACTGCTCCTTTTGTCTGGCAGCATTTACCGCATTCAGTGCATTCAAACGGTATCTTTTCCATGGATTCGTACCACTTTGGGGGTTCTTGTTTTTTACTAGCATTTGTGAATTGATCGAGAGGATTCACTGTATTTCCTCGTTGTAAGGCTCGCGCTAGTTCATCCATTTCGCTTGATTTTAGAGGTGACCAATTGTTTTTTTGCGATTGGATCATGAAACTTCTGGCTTGATGGAAGACAATAGAAAACACGAGTAAAGAAACCTGCACCATTATTCATCTATCAGGAAGTCAAACATGTAAACCAATGCCAGTGCCCTGTCCTATCCGTATGTACTGTAGGTATCACAGTAACTCTTGGATTAGCAAAGCCTACCGTACGGTATGTACCGTACATACGGTACGTAGCACTTCCCCCGCGATATGTTTTGTTGCAAGGACCGTTGTCGCGAATGAATGACGCACGAAAAATGAACGTCATGAAGAACGGTTTCGAAATTGATCATGAAACAAACCATGAACAGCAAGTAAACAAAATGTAAATTTGATCAAGTGATCAAGTTATATTCGACAGGAATGCTCTGGTATGACCATACCTGCTGGTAGTGTGAATGCATAGAATGCTCGCCATATCTTCAACACTACGTGTAGGCATGATCCTCCTTAACTTGCATGTGAGATCAACACATGCATTTTGTGTGGGCAAGATGCTTGGAGAAGAATTTGCCAATGCATTTGTGTATGATTTTTTATTCAATCTCTCCGGTGGACTGACGCCACACGCGTGTGTAGGCTACACAGAATGTGAAATCAATGTTGATAAAAATGTTATAATAAATGTCATACTGTAATAATGTAGAATTTAAAAATAATGTTACATGTTACATGGGTTTCGGTTCGTTCCGTGTAAAGGTAAAAATAGAACTCATCATTTTGATATGTTGAAATCAATTGTAGCAGTGGCATTATCCTCGGCTACGCGTATCAAATTAATACTGTAGTGCTAGCATACCAGGGTACACGTAGTAGGAAAAAAGGACCCTGTTATAAAATGTTAAAATAAAAACGTATCTTTCACTGTTGACCATAGATTTTACGAACATTCCTGTCTAGCGCTGACCCCCAAAAAAGTTAATCCATGCCAACAAGTTCTTACTGGTGAATGACAAGATGATGAACGCAATCTCTCCATTGACATACTTTCGGAAACAGCTTCTGCCGCTCCACTGAAGACCCAACACAACGGCAAATGACAAATCCAGAAAGAAAATAATGAAAATGATGGCATACACAAAATTTGGAGGATCACCGTTGCTGAGGGCGTAGAAGAAGTAGGCAATCACAACCGTCCAACTAAAGAAATGTGGAATGAATCCCAACCAGTACAAATACCAACGAACCGGGTTGTGCACACTCAGTCTATTTTTCTTGTTCTCAAGCTCAAACACGAGTCCAAAGAGCATGGTACAAGCAGTGAGACCAAACTGAAGAAACTGCATATGCAAATCATTCACACCGGACAGAATTCCGACCAGGATCCTCATGAGACTGGCACTGAATGCGTACTCGATCCAGCGAAAGACGTTGTAGTTCTTGCTCAAGCCGCGTTCGTACACTCCTTTGAAACAGGTGCAGACGAGAAGGTGGTCAAGTGCGCTGAGCGCCAAGAATGCCCCGGAGAGGTATCCGATGTTGAGTTTGAATGCAACCTTGGTATCAGGCCCAAGATCCGGCCTTCCTTCCGCGTCTTCGTCGGTATTGGCAAGGGGATATCCGGTGTAAAATGGCAACGTCTTCTCTTCATCACTCAATGCAATCAATAAAAAAATGGTTCCTGCGGATGCGGCCTGAAATATGGCAGCAGCAAGGTTGAGACGGAAAAGAGTCCTGAACTGGGATCCTGTGATGCCAGCAGTGTCTGTTGGGAGCGAGTGGTTCGCCTCCACGCCGGCGTCCTCACCATCCACAGCGTACTCGCGACCATAGTCGTATTCGTCTTCAACTATAACTGCTTTCTGTGATCTTGAAAATAATCCCATCATGGCTGTTCTACTTCGATGCTGGTGCCTTGAAGTGGATGTGTGAGTAGGACCAGTTGTAGCGGAAACGATGGGTTCACTCGTATCTTGGGAAATCAAAGATAAGAATGAGGAATGCAACTGCGACTGCAGAAGAAGATTCATTCATTCATTCGTGGTGTGATTTCCGTCGCGTGCCCTCCAAGAAGAAAGAAAAAATAGAAAGAACCATGGGGGGCACGGCACTATACTACACGTAGGCTATTTTCATCTCATAATCACATAATCGGAATTACACGTACACTGTACAGACAGACTATGTACTACATTACACATTACACTACATAGTTCTAGGTTTTTTTCGGCATTGAATGACGTCATTTCCGGACTCATAAAAATTGAAATTTTGAATTTCCATCCGTACTTTTGGCACTTCTTCCTGCTTCTTCGCTCTGTATAATATTTATATTCGAGTAGTTGAGAATCCTGTGTATCTGTACAGAATTTATTGCAGCTGGATGCAGATCGTGGAAACAAATTTGAATTCAATCCTTGAGAAATTGACATGATGGACATTTATAATATAATACACAAAGATTACTGATTTAAACTATATAAACCTAAGCGGCGAAAATCAGTCCCAATAGGAGGGTTTTGAGTTGGACATTGATGCTTTGAAAGTGTGGCTGGGGTCGAGTTATAGGTATATATCGGAGTGTTATAAATGGTGGGCGTTCCATATTGCACACTTTGTAATTAAATTAGTGTCCCTTATTATTCAGAGTCGCCAGTCTCGCAAGAAACGAAAAGGATCATGGGGAACATCATACTCTACTAAGTCTCTCGACCAGTATTCATCAAAATCATTACTGGCACTGCTCTGGTGCTTCTCAAACTTGAGTGACCAGAATTTTCCAACTGCTCCTTCACATCCATTCTCCATCACTTTCAAGAACAATCTTACATGGTGCCATGGATGTTCAATGCAAACAACGCACTGATCCTTTTGAATTTCGTAAGTCCCAAAGACTGCTGAATGCTGAGTTTCATTGGTAGCCAAGACTTTCTGAAAGATAGGCATCTGTTCGTGTGGCGGCCTCGAAGTCAACGAATACAAAACTATCCCATTCTCAAAAAAATAAAGGTAACGATAATAGGTCGCTTCCAATACAGTTCCGAACGGTATCTCCGTCCACATGTCTCTCTGGATCTCTTTTATCTTAGTGCATTTCAAAACGTAAAGGCCACAGCCAGTTTTCAACCTAAAACGGCGCTCCAGCATGCTTCTGTAGCTTCCTCCGAACCGTCCCACGCGCAATGTTTTTCTCTTGCTCTGATTCAAATAGCTTCTCTTACAAATTTCCTTGTATGCCAGCTCGCTCCTTGTAAATGATTTCCAATGTGAAGATACAAGAGAACATACTACGTAGTACTCTGTAGACAGGAAGGGGAATATATGATGAAGAATTAATTCGTCTGGGAGATAAAGAATCAAACCCCCTTCTTCCACATTCTTTTCATCATCTTGATCAATTCCTTGTTGCAACAAAATATTGTCGTCCTCAGAACCTGCCGAAGATTCATCGTCAACGCATTCGTCTATCTCAACTTCTTTCTTCTGGGAGTTGTTGGGGGAACGTCCAGCGACGGTAGGCAATCCATAAAGTTCAGGTCTATTTTCCAACTCGTACAAATCTGCATTTTCATACATCTCTGCATTATTGCCATCACCTCTATTAGTTCCAGATGTTTCTTCATTCAGAGCTCTGCTTAATATAACCTCTTCCTCAAAATCACCGATATTTTGGAACCCATTCTGCAACGCAATTTCTTTTCTCTCCATATGTGGCAACATGTGCCAAATCGGCCATGTCAGTTCCCAGGTATCATTTCCGGTGGGGGTTGAAATGTAGATTGGGTTCAAAATAGTTCCTCCATCTTGTGATTTCTTCACCTGTGCTTGGGTTGACTCTTGGTTCATATTGGATGATTCATTGCTATTGGTTATTTGGAGAGATTGTCTAAGAGCTTCCGCGAGTGAAGATTCTTCGTCCATTATTTCGGCGCTGGGCTTTTCTGCTTTTTCTTTCATGACCAATTTTAATGCTTGATTAGTTCTATGAACATGCAACTTTCTGTGGCAAGGCAGGAAGTTCTTAGGAACACTGTGTTCAACGAACAGAGCGAATACTATATGTTGCTTGCTATGCAACCTGCAACTCGCACCTGCAACACAAAACTATCTTCGTTACTTGTTATTACGAGTTGGTACAAAGGGTGTGTACTCTCATCTCGTACAAGTTAAAAACTTACCGGTTGTTTCAGGTTGTTTGTTGTTTGTCTGACATCTGACTGACTCGACGCAATCAATCGGGTTGCGACTTGCTTCGCGCACGAATTTTATCCCCGTTGGACTTGAGATGGCCCATATGAGTCATAAAGGTGCTGTCCATAATAATAATAATACACAAAGATTACTGATTTAAACTAAATACCTTAAGCGGCGAAAATCAGTCCCAATAGGAGGGTGTTGAGTCGTCTCTAAGCACTTTACTAGAAAGTACCCCATTACAGCCATATAAAAATCTGCAGGGAGAACGCACTGGGTTGAAATAACATCGTCGTGTTACATCCTAAGATAATCTCATCAGGGAAAGTACCCGCAGTATCAATCCGAGTGAGAGTATCTAATTAATGTTATGGAAGCAATATCCACGACTGGAGAGTAGGGTTGTGGGTGAAGGCGTCTTGTTGATCGGTGTTATTCGCCTCTCTTGCTATACGTATAACCAAAAACCAGCGTTTAATATAATGGGCGGGTTTGGCGAG
>Ga0115005_10005338_pt1 | contig 10171 bp, 8 predicted proteins | sample ArcOceMetagenome_FD_87163 | JGI IMG/M metagenome (GOLD analysis project Ga0115005, IMG submission 87163) | Marine eukaryotic phytoplankton communities from Arctic Ocean - Arctic Ocean - Greenland ARC118M Metagenome | ecosystem: Environmental > Aquatic > Marine > Oceanic | place: Arctic Ocean...
CTATCCTCTTCATGTAATTAAGATGTAATAAACATGGAATAGCGCGTGTACAGAGTTAATACATAATCACATCATGCATGCGAATTGAAGGACGCATTCAACTATAACATACACGATACTAACCGAACCTTTTCACCGTCGAACTCAAAGGAATGGACTACGAAAATGGTGGAGACGGAGGAAACTTTGCCAGCCCCGGTGGAGGAACTCCTTCAGGAGACGGTAATAGGCGTAAAGCAACCGAAGAGCAGATTCTCGTCCCGGTCACCATCGCGATGCTTCTCAAAGCTGCGAAAAACAATAATATCCTCGAAGATGGACGCGATCCCAATCAGATCAAACTTGTTGCAGCAATGCGCGATGTTACTAAGAGCTCTGCGTCGAACACATACATTGTCGAGGATGGGACTGGGGTGATTGAAGTGAAAGAGTGGAACGAAGATGGAAACCTTATAAAGGCACAGATTTCAGATGAGGCGGCAGTCGAGCACCAATATGTCCGTATTATTGGAAAGCTCGACACTTACAATGATAATCCGCAAGTCGTTGCAAACACGGTTCGGAAGCTTCAAGACGGGAATGAGCTCACGTATCATCTTTTGGAGGTTGTGCATGCTGGTGAGAAGTATAAGCAGGGAGGTCAAATTGTTGGTAGTCCATCTATGGGAATCAAGAATATGAATTTTGGTGGAATGCAAGCGTCTACGCCTCTTGCCGTGCAAAATACGAATCAAGGCGGCGGACAGCTTGAAGCTGCTGTCACTAATTTCCTGAACGCTGGTAAGTACAAACAGAGTTTTATTATCGTCGCGTGTATGCATTGTGGCTAATTTTGTTTCTCATCGTTCGATTTAAAAGCATCCGAGGAGGTTGGTGGTAGCATGATCACATTCATTAATGAAAATCAGGGCATGTTTTCTGAAGCAGAAATACGCGCAAAGTTCAATGATTGGGCTGGAGAGGGAATAATCTATTCTACTATTGATGATGATCATTACAGTATAGTGAATTAGTTCAGACAAAAATCGTCGAGGGTTTGAAATGGTTAGCTTTCTTTTTTTAACATTGTGGGAACTGCACGGAGGGACGGAAGGGGCGGTGCTTCTTTAAGGTGGAAGTATTACTTTACTAACTACACGTACACGTACAACTAAATAAAACATATTGATTTGGGGCATCAGCTTCTCTACTAGGATGTAGGATGGTAGATTCTTCTCTTTGGCAATGCTCTCAGCGCAACCCAAGGCGCGATATCAACTTATTTACGGAGCCATCCTTCAGTTCATTCTTTTTGCTGGTGTGCGCCTTCAGAACTATACCGCCCTGCTCTGAAATGTTATGAATCCAACCGCGGCCATCTTTCAGACGTAACCATGTCAACGACTCTCCACTTGCAGTAACTTTCTCGTTGATAAGTACACTTGCACAATGGAGAAGTGTACTGCCTGTTTGGGTCGCAGAAAAGGACGGACCTCGTCTTATTTGAACACCAGCTTCATCGACAACCTCGAATCTCCAACCATCGTGATGGCGTTCTATTGAGGGTGGATTAACGCATTCTTCAAGATACAAATATCCGTTGCAGTGGACATGAACCCACTCGCCAGGTGCTGTGAGGGTAGACAGGGACAAAAAATTACTTTCTTCGTTAGAAAGTCCCCCATTGTTCCTGTAGAGCTTGGCAAAAGATTCAGATGGGTGACCAACTTCATTAGCATCGTCATCAGTATCGGCGTGTCCATGGATAGTGAGTACTTCTGACGCTCTCAAATATTCACCACACTCGAATTGAAAGTATCCGTTGTCTGATTTGATAGCCCGCGATCTCCCCGAAGGGCCAATCCGAACTTGCACCCCATTCGATGGCTGGACTCGAAACCAAAATGAGCCACAACGGGCATCAGGTTGTTTAATATCGACTGAATAGTGAGCACCATGAATTATTCGAGGAATCCATCCTTGTCCACTACAAAGTCTTACAAAGCTCTGATTTTCGGGTTGGGATGTAGACGAGGCCCATGGCTTCACCTTGATGCAATTTCCACATGGAATGACAGGTCCTGAACTATTTTTTAATGCCTGAAGTTTTGTCAAATTATTGCTTGTACCGACAACTAAACTATCTAATCTTGCCTCGGGCTTTCTGGAAGGCCGGAATGCATCAAAGAAGGCACTGCTTACAGTGGAAGCTGCGTCTGCGTCTTGCCGTCTTTGTGGAGGACTATGTGACAATGAATGCGTCGTTGGAATTCCAGACTTCCCCACTTCTGCATCGTTCTCAACCGAGGAGCATGACACTAGAACCCCTGTCTGTTGAACAACGCGTACCCACAACACATTTTCATCGTTACTGCGACTTCGTTTATCATTGGTTTCTATCGCATTTCCAACCTCTTCATAAGCTTGAAGAGCCTCAACTTCAGATATGCCGATACCGGCATTGACCTTGTGCAATTGATATTGTTCCTGCAACCCAGCTTGATTAGGAACTATTGCCCATCCAGTATTGTCAGCAAGTTTGATTAACCCCGAGCCAGGGGGATAATTACTTGGAGCCCTTTCGATCCGTTTCGATGCCTCAAAGAGCGCCCCCCTTGGCAACATTCTGTATTTCCCATTGACTTCGAACACCCAGCTTGAAGTACCATCAGATTTTGGTTGTGTGCCACCATGTGGTGCCGAAGCTGGAAATATTGACGGTGGATTTGTTTTGTTACCCAGCTTATTGTTCAAAAGATCACGTTTCTTCTTCAACCCTGAAAACGCCCCAGCGCTTTGCCCTCGAATTAAATTATTCACCTGAAAATGCGGAGCATCCAATATTTTAAGACCATTGACTGCCGTTACTCTCAGAAGGAAAATATCGGGCTTCATTTGAGGATTGTTCATGCTTTGACTTGATAATCTCATGCTCTCTAGCGTGTGGGCATCACTGTTGGTCATGCTCTTTCTTGAACGGCCCGTATCACCTGTGCTCGTTCTGATATTTGAGGGATCTGATACAAATGAAAGATCTGATCTCGGCGAAGAAGCTTCTCCATTCTTGTTTCTTACTGCACCTCCCTTTCTTATTCTTGCAGCAACTCCATTCTTTGGCTGAACAATCATCCCGCTCCGAATATCTTTTTTATCGCGTCGTCGAACAGACCTTCGCCTGGTACGAATTATATTTGCTGGGGTTGATATAGAATTCGTGCTGATCGATGTAGCGCCTAAACTAATATCATCCCTAATACCAATCGTAGTGACATCAACATAATCCGATACCTCCTTCATGACATCCTCCACACTAACCGATGCATTGTCAACATATCCAGACATTGATCTTCCATACTGAGATTGCTGTCCAGAAATATTCCTCCCATGAAGAAAACTCGTTACAAATCTCCTATCGGCAATCCATCCCCTTCGATGACTCAATCGCAAATACACGATTCCATCCTGCATACCGTTACCACTACCTGTCCTGTCTAAACTCCCCATCCGCAACGATATTTCATGCACCGTCCCCGGTAAAACCATTGCTCTCATTTGCGGAGCATCTGCACATGGCCCTGCCAAAATCGGAAGAGGTGTTTTGCTAATCACCCGATAATAGAATGTACCTGATTGGCACAAAAGCGGTGGAGATGGAATACACTCTGCAATCGGCATCCCATTCCTACTTTCAAATAAATACCCGTGATGTTTAATAGGCATGGATATTATTCCTCCTCCCACCTTTTCGTTTTGAGGGGTGGCGGGTGATGCACAGTGTTTTTCGGGTGCGGTATTGGGGTGCGCAAATGAGACATTCTTCGAATTGCTCCGAATGGGTGTACAATGTGTATGGGACGTTGCAGTATTGGATGCATCAATTGCATATCCTCCAGTTAAAACTTCGTCCACTTGTATTATTCGACGTACTGCTCGTGCTTGTTCTCGAGTATGGTTATTATGTATATTGTGATTATTGCGGATGAAGGATATCGATGGGGCGAGGGGCAAGGACGTGCTTGTGGTGGATGGTATATGGCTCGCTGCTGCCGATGTGGATGCCGATATAGCAGATGAAGTGGACTGGGGAGATTTTGATGATAGAATTGTATCATTTTCGTCACTTTTCTTTTCAGAAGGATCCACCACGGGCACGTCCAACTCATTTAGGCTGGCAATGATTTCACCATATGAGACATATGCACCACTCTTTTTGGAATTTTCATCTGGTTTAGATAATAGTGAGACTACTCCTCGATATATGATCCTATAGTACTTCACTTGTGTGTTTCGATGAAAGAGATCATCAAGAGATTTCCCTTTTCTAGTTGGTGTCGTGTATTTGTAGGTATTCGGTCGCTGAGGGGTGATGGGATTGATTTCGACAAGATGGTCATCGTTGACTGCTCCTGAAATCAGTTTTAATCGCTCATGCTGAGGTATATGGGAGGCACTTCCAATATGTCGAGGGGGAGATACAATGTTTTCACACTCCTCTTCTATTATAGTGGGTTCCATCTTGCAACTGTGCCAAATTGATGACTTGCACCTTTTTGAATTCTGATTTTACCGCGAATATTGTCGTTTCTTGTAATACAATTATTCGTTGTGGATGAAATTCTTTACCCACACTCCGTGACAGTCAACCTCCAGAATCAATTGTTGTTGTAAATTATGTTATCGATGGAGGTAATTATCTGATCTGTCCATAAAGGAAGAAAGAGTTCGGTACGAAGATGGCGGTTCTTTTGTGTGTTTGAATGTTGTGTTCTTTCAGCTGGCTGTTCTTTCCTAAGTTTCGTTTCTGGGGTATGCCTGAAATTTAGTCTTACCACCCCCCCCCCCAAAGCTTGCAAGGATACGCGCGGGTATGTACAAAGTATCAAGTAGGACGACCCATAATACATAATAATGACACAACAACAACATTGCTTCTGAATAGACCACACTACCCCTTTATAATTATTCACAATGAGTTCGTGCATAAAGAATTCCTCAACCTCCAACCCAAAACGTCGTAAAAGAGTCTTGCTTGGAATAACAGGATCAGTCGCAGCCATCAAAGGGCCAGAACTTGCCCTACTCCTATCCAAAGAGCTAGACGCTCACGTCGTTGTTTTGTTAACACATGGCGGATCGAACTTTTGGTACAAGGCCAAAGACTACAATCCACAAATTTGGGAAGAATATGAAAAATTCCAAGGGTTTGGGGGTCGAGGAGATGGTGATGGTAATGGCGATGGCAATGGCAATGGCCATGCTCGTGAGGATGTAAAGAATGGTGAAGATTTTGATAGAGACTCGTTGCCAAGTCTTCCAGATGACGACGAAGCGAAGGGTAGATCAATTGTTCTATTCAGTGAGTTAATAATTGAAACTGATGGATCTTAAGTTTAGAGTTCTTACGAATCCCTGTCTAATCTATTTACTCGTTCAATCTCATCAGCTGCCCAAGATGAATGGAAAGGCTGGCAAAAAATGAAAGATCCAGTCCTACACATACAATTACGAGACTGGGCAGATATAGCCGTCATCGCCCCTCTTTCAGCCCACACTCTGGCGAAAATTGCGACTGGATTATGTGATGATACCCTGACTTGTGTTTTGAGAGCGTGGGATTTTGGATATAAAAACTCGTTAAAGAAGGGGAAACCTATTGTCTTGGCACCTGCCTGCAATACTGCCATGTGGGAACATCCGTTGACTCAATCGCAATTGGATATTGTTGTAAAATTTGGGATAAGTAATGGCCAATCTGAATCTTCTTTGGTAAAGATTGTGAATCCTCAAGTGAAGACTCTCGCTTGTGGCGAGGTCGGGAACGGTGCACTGGCTAATACTGTCGATATTGCAAAGGCTGCAAAAGATTCAATGAGTGAATAAATCATGGTGCTTCAGAAGATCCACAACTTCCTATTATAAAGATCAATATATCAAAAGTAGAAGGAAGATTAAAGAAACAACTCCGACAAATGTGTTTGAAGTTCAAAATGATAGAAGAAGGGGATCATATCATGTGATGTGTATCAGGGGGGAAAGACTCTGCAACAATGCTTTATCTACTCTGTGAACTACTTCAAACTCACTGTTGTCCACCTTAACCAAATGCAACCAAGGTATGATGGAAATCCCCTTATTGATTGGCTTGATACTTTAGTTGCCGACGGTTCCCTGAAGCTCAGACGGCAATAGTCAGAATGCTTGTTGACACATTGACTATGCTCAATCCAAATGCGAAGACGAACATGGTGAATGTTATGAGTGATGTCGGACCGAGTCACTTTTATGCGAGAAGCTTGTGGCATCGATGGTGTGACAGGTGAGATTTTGGATATGGAAAGAGGAAGTCTAGCGAAAGAGGTCAATTAGTCTAACAAACCGAACACCGGCGAATCTGTTGAGCAAAGCGATGATATCACAGTCTGGAATTGAAAGTTATTTATAGAAATTAGAAGAAATACGATGCGAATCCAGCACCTTATACCAAAATCAAACTTCTTGCGATGAGGTGGATATTAAAAAAAAAGAATTTATTTTTCTGCTTGGTGGCTCTTGCTCAAAATTGTGATCTTTTTATTTGTTGGAGTGAAAGGTCTTTCCACAGAAGGAATCTCATTGCTCTGTATTCACTACGTGTAGGTAATCCAAATAACGAGAGGAAGATCCTAGGTTCAATGAAGAGATTAGTTTAGTTTTCTCTTGATCGCCCACTCTAAGGTACAGTAGCTATCGCGTCGAGTAATTGCAGATCATCTTATTGTTCTTTGATACGATGTTGACGACGACATACTTGAGGAACGTCAGCACTCCATAAAGCGACAAGTGTAAGCATATGTGCTATTTGTAAGACCGCCGAGCTAAAATGTGTTGCTGGAAACACGTTGAATGCATACTCGACCATGGCCACAAGTGTCAGCTTCAATGGGATTGGGAGCCTCGTCAGCCATAAAAGTACGGGAAACGAATGGAAATACCAAGAGTAAAATTGATAATGGAGTGTTCGGGCGAAAGCAATCCCAATAAAATTCGAAATAAAAAGTGTATACACGACATAGACGGGGTTTAGATCGTTTCCCACAAAAAATGCTTTCCCAACTTCTTTCCTGGTGGAACGAATCCACTTGAATGCAAAAATAGCAAGAGCACCTAAATGAAGACTCAGCAGGAAAACCGAGATAGTTTTTCCTGTGAAAATGTCTTCTGGTAAGAACTGAATTGCAATCGCAAAGAAATGAGTACGATGCGTAGTCACTGGCAATGAAGAATTGTAATTTCTGCAAACCATACTAACCTTCCAATTCACAGTCCACTTGTGGAAGAAAACCCTATCAAACTCGAAAGCTTTCCGAATATAGCTCACTGGATAAGTACACAAAAAGGGTGCCCCCAGAATAATTTGCAAAGCAGCGCAGATACCCAAACAAATGATGGTTTCCATAATGCCTGGACTGGACTGCAGCAAAAGCAATAAAAGTCCAGGGGCAAAAAGTAACACGTTCATTTTGATCGACACTGCCAACGAAAACAATGCACATCCTATTCTCCAATATGATTTTGCAAAGAGTAATACGGAGACATAGAAAAGAATCATGCACGGTCCATCGTTGAATAAACGAAGCACAAAAATTGAATGGATTCGTTTTGATAAACATGTAATCACCATTGCGACTCTCCAAGACCAAACTGTGTGATAATATTGAAGTGAATTCTTTGGAATGAAGGATTGCATTGATCTCCCAAGAAGAGTGTAAATTGTCAAAACGATTGCTGCGTTAAAGACATAAAGTCCACAGAAGATATATTGGCAAGCCAGCACATTGTTCCCTCCATCAGTAAGCCATTTCAAGAAACCATACATATACAAAAATCCTGCTGGATAGACCTGATACCAAATAGACGGTGTAAGATTTGATACATAATAAAAATGCTGATCAACCGAACCAACAAACAAACTTGTCAACTTACCAAGGGTCCAGTTCCACCGTATATCTTTGTGTAATCCATCTCGCCATCTTGCCACATGCTAACTTCTTGCATGTACGCTTCCCAATCTATTTCTGTGTAGGGTACAAACTTTACAATGGCGACAGAGAGCAATGCTTCAAATACCAGCAGCAATGCAATGAAGGTCACATCCCATGACTGACTTGCCAAGCTCTTGTAAAGCCTAACGATCAATGACGAGGAATTGTCCATTGGAATTGAGGTCGTCACTTTTATTGGTATGTACTCGTAGGTCGCGCGTTTCTCGATTCTGTATCCGATCACGGCGTGTGAGTATTGTCGGGCCTTGAACTCCCAAAACGAATTGCAGTTGCAACAGTAAATCAAGAACAATACACCGATATCAGATACCGGATAGAAACAGGTGGTATGATCCTAGTAGCAGACCAAGAGCAGACTGTGTGTGTTACTGTTTATTGTGTTGTGTTTCCTTCGTCCGTCGATTTTGTATGTAAGTTTGTCTTTGCTCCAACGCAACGGGGTGCCACCGTGTTTTTGTTCCATGGCAATTTTCAAATTTCTCCGAACTGTACTTTTACCTTTTACATCAATCTTCCATCAATCAAGGCTCGCTTCATCTGAACGCCTTTGTATTACATTATTGTTTTGACAGTGAATGAACAATGGTCATCATGGAAGATCTTCCAGAGTCAATCTCACCATGCTCAAACGTTCGAAAAACGTGCTATTCTATAATGGACGACCCATCTTTCGAAGAGGACGAAAATGGCCGAAGTGTCATCATCAATGATGCTGCTCTAGAGAAGCTCGGCAGTAAAATTGCCAATTCCATCCTTTCCCAGCCAGAAGGCGAGCAGGGTGACAATGGAGATGATTCTTCTGGCATTGATTGTTGTATCAATAATTTGCAATTTGCCGCTTGGGACGAAGAAGACTGGCACTACACCGGTGAAAATTATGATAGGTCAAACGTGTCGCGAGAGGATGTGCAAAAGCAGAGATTTGAAAGAGTTGCTTTATATATTCTTGTCATGGACTGCATCAACTTTTGCTTTTGGCCAGTAGCTGATGGTAAACACAAGAAGAACCTTTTGGAGTATGAGCATCTCGCGTCGGCTTTGAAAATATTGGCAGAAGCAGATGACAAAGGCGACAGCTCAATCAGTCATGAAGGAGGTGGTACTGTTACTCGAGCGGAAGACTCGTACGCTTTCGCCCCCCAAAATTTAATAAAGCTCACCAATGAAACGTTTTTGGAAATGATGACACCGTTATTACCAAAGGTCCCAGAAAATGAAGATGAAAGCACTTATACAATTCCCAATGTGAACGAAAGAGTTAGATTGCTGGTTGAAATGGGACAATCCCTTCTTTTCTCTCATGATGGATCTGCAACACAATTTATTGCAAAAGCAAACCGTTCCTCTGATAAATTGGTGTTTCTCATTTTACAAAGCTTTCCTGGATTTAGAGATGCAACCGTTGACTCGAGCAGAGGCAGATGGGTTGCTTTCTACAAAAGAGCGCAGATCCTAGTCGCGGATCTTTGGGCCGCTTTAGGAAGCGAGGACGGTGCATTGAAACACGGATCCAATTTGTGCAACTATCGTGATATGGACAAAATAACTACGTTTGCTGACTATCGCATCCCACAATTGCTCAGGAATATGGACGTATTGAATTATTCGCCTGCGCTGTCTCACAAAGTTGATGCAAGGTTAGAAATTCAATCCTCTTCTATGGAAGAGATATACATTCGAGCTTCAACTGTTGTAGCAGTTGACTATCTGGTGAAAATTGTGAAGGACAAAGCAAAGAAGGGCGGCATAAATGCAGTCAAAATGGATTGGTATCTCTGGAATATCGGTGAAAAGTTAGATCGAAATGGGTGTTTGGGAAATCATCATTTGGTAAACACTATCTTTTATTAAAAATATATAATAAATGGGTAATAATAACGCAAAGATTAACAGTTACACTATAGAATGTCTCAATCAGAAGATCAAGGTATAACTATCCCAAAAGGGTTTTGAATGGGTACACGTAGTGTAGTGTACTTGGCACTGGTACACGCACGCACTAGATTCATTCATTCTTCCTGAGCATTCATTTGAATATTCAAATATCCCGAGGGAGGACCCCAGGGGTCCCACAAAGTCCCTCGAAGTATTTGGGGGCGTTGTTTTTTCATGTGAGTTGTTGGTTGGCGCAAGACAACTAAAATTTTAGA
>Ga0115005_10005341_pt1 | contig 10169 bp, 7 predicted proteins | sample ArcOceMetagenome_FD_87163 | JGI IMG/M metagenome (GOLD analysis project Ga0115005, IMG submission 87163) | Marine eukaryotic phytoplankton communities from Arctic Ocean - Arctic Ocean - Greenland ARC118M Metagenome | ecosystem: Environmental > Aquatic > Marine > Oceanic | place: Arctic Ocean...
TAAAAAAATGCCTATGCCGCTGCCGGGACGTCGCCTTTGACATATTCGTGTCCCAGTACAACGAACCCTTTGCCATCCAACAATTGGCCACTTCTTCGTCCTTTCTTCTTTCCATCTTACGTGTCCCCTACTGGTCGTTTTGCAACCAGCACAATCTTCTCCCCTCTCTGTTGACCAAATTGCCACAACACCAACACCACGATACCAACGACACGGCCTACTGGGCGGCGTTCTACGCCGAATGGTCGCGTGTGGGCGCCAAGTTCAACAGCCATCGTTTTTACCAAGATTTGGACTTGGGAAGCGATCGAAGAATGTTGGACATTTTAGCCCAACGCGTTGCCCAGTCGGACGCATTGATACGTTTGAAACACCAGCAACGCCAAACCACCCAAGATCTCCACAGTCTCAACACACTTCACCATTTAATCATGGGCGTGAACGTGGATGCTGCTTCCGTCGAAACCGTGGTGCACCAAATGCACCAACAATGCAATGGGAAGAACAGTAGCGACAACATCAAACGAAAACACCGCAACAGATTGTTTAAAAAAGCCAAACACATCATTGGGCGTGCCAGTTGTGAATGTTGCAGCAACATCATCTTGAACAATTTACAATTTGCCACACCCTGCCAACATCGTTTTTGCCGCCAATGCTTTTACACCCACATAACCATGAGTGTGAACAACACGTGCCCCACTTGCAACAAGGCAGTGACCAATGTACGTTCAACGCGTTCGACGGTATTGGTGCAACACCTATGGAAACAATTCGTCGTCCCCATTCTTCGCTTCAGCAGTGCAGGACCAACCTACGTGCCGGCACAAGAAACCAAGGACAATAATGTAAATGGTGGTGGGTCGACCACCAAAATACAATGGGACGCACGTGGCGAGTTGGACAACGCAGCACTGATCGAATCCACCACCCTGGAATTGTCAAACACCACAAAGGACTTGATTGCCACCGTCAACCGGAACATCGAAGAATTGACACAACGCCAAGGGCAAATTGAAATCAAAAGACATATGGCCAACACGGCAAAACTGGCAATCGAGAAACAATGCGACCGTCGCATTGGTCAACTGTATCGAAAACGTTCGCTTCACTTTCACCCCGACCGCAACAACGGCATTGCCTCGCCGTTTTGGGAAGCGTTACTGCAAAGTTATGAATGTTTGGGCACCATGAAATCTCGTGTATGTTACGAACGTTACTCCAACCACACCGAGTTTTTATTGGAACACAAAAAACAATTGAGAAAACAGCAAGAAGACAGTGAACGGCAACGACGTGGCGAACGCGCACGGCAACGGCACGGTGGCACACAAAGACAAACGTATCGAATGTTGATGGGGTCGGCGCCAGGAACGGGAAAGAAATGCGACGTCCTGTTACGACCACGATGCCTGCCACGAACGAAACGATGGGGGTGGTCGGTGCAAGTGTTTGTCGGCGTCAACAATTCTTTGCTTTCCGACCACGGTTCCCGTGTCATTGTCGAAATGAAACAAACAAGTGCCATCGCAACGGTACCGCCCGATTGCAAGACTGCCATTGAATGGGTAGCTACCGCGGCGGTGCCCACCCACGCCACCTACCATGGTTGGACGATCCTTCCCGTTCGGGCGAATGGTACACGAACAGTGCCGTTGCACCAAGGTGGGCAGTATTCATTTCGTACATACTACGTGAATGAATTTGGGTGCGGCCCTCCGTCTCCTGAAACAATGTTGATCGTCGAACCACCCATGTCAACCATGGAACGCAACAATTGGTTGACCCGATGCAAACATTGGGTCAGAATGCAAGAGACGCAAACGTTGAAAAAACAGACCACAAAGATGAAGGCCATGAAACAGAAAAAAATCAAACGAAGACAACAACAGCACCGGCACGTCTTGGTATTGGCGTTGCGAGAAGTCGCCCGAGCCCGAGCTACTTTGCGTACCTTGCTCCACAATGCAGTGCACGGGGAAGCGGCGACGGTGGGCAAAGAGGAGGTGGTTGGAAAAGACAATGGATCGGTTGAGACGGCATCGTTTGTAGTGGGCAGAGACAAACGACACGAAGGAAAACAGCAATTGATGCATTGGTTGTGTGTGGTGGAAAAGTTGACCAAAGAGTATCAATACGCGGTGAACTTGTCCAACACCACAACCGCCAAACACAGCACACAAAACGCACAGGGAGACATCAAAAATGCACAAGAAGACACACAAAAACACGCACAAGGAGAAACAAAAGAAGTAGAAAACCCCGAAGTTGTGGATGCACCTGCAAGTGAATGCACCAATGAATTGTTGATGCATGCGATTGATGTGATCGATGAATTCAAAGACGCAATGGTCAACGTTTTAAAGATCAATGCGACACAAGCCATTGTTCAAACAGAACACCAATTGTACAAACATCGAGTCGCGGCAGCTACACGTTTGGTGGGCCACGGTTCAAGTACGCATCGTGGTTTTACTGCGGCGAGCATTTTTGAAGATTGGGTCGGGTGCCGTTACAGGAGTACGAGTGGCAACGGTGACCCCAGCAATCCCCCCCACGACTTGCTCGTCGTGAGCATTCCACTTCACAATGTATTGGAGGAATTGGCAACGCGATCCTGCAACGAAGAACCATCGGAAGAGGATCCAGAAGTAATCAACGAACAAGAAGAGAGTCATGTGCATGCTTTGAGTGAAGCATTTGCACTGTGGACACGTGATGCGAGTACCAACGAAGGTGGAGACGCATACGGGATGAATGTTAAATCGTTTGCCACGATGTTTAAAGAACCCGCACAAATGCAAACCGTTGACTTTGAGTTGGAGCATTGCAACAAAGAACACGTGTTGTGGGCAATTCTGGCCAAGTTGGCATCCGCAGAAGTTTCTTCTTCTTCCTCTTCCTCTTCCTCTGCCAGTTCTTGTTCCTTTTCAAGAACATGCCCCCTGTGTATGGCCACAACCGGTGCTTGTACCGCTACTACTGCAACCACGGAACACAGGTCTTCGTTGTCTTATTCATGCGTGCAGCAAGTTGCGATGGAATGTGTTGCCGTTGAAATGTTGAAGGCAACATTGAAAAGAGCTCAAAGAAACCCATTGTGTTACATTGTGGATACAGTGACACCCACAGCGTTGGCCAAAGCAGCACAAGCAAATGCAAAAACAGTATGGAACATTACCAAGGAGGAGCAAGAGGCAGCGGCAAGAAAAGTGGTGTACGAAAAAAACAATATGGTGTGTATACATAAATGGACAGCATTTGATTTGTTTGCGGCAGAATACAGCAGTGGTGCCGCCAGTGGTGGTGCCGCCAGTGGTGCCGCGTCGAAGAACAAAATGTTGAAAATATGGAAAAAGATCCCCAAATGGGAAAAGCAGGAATGGAAAGAAAAGGCAAAGATGAAAGAGGCAATTGTTACCACGACTTCGATCGTGGAAGGGGGAAATGGTCAACAGGAATTAGTCGTGGTGAAAAGTTCTGGAAGGAAAAAGAAAAAGAAAAAGAAAGTGGGAAAGGGAAAGGACGGCGGGAAAAAAGGTGGGAAAGGCGGTGGTAGTGGTAGAGGAAGATGAAAGATTGCTTGAGTTACAGTTGTACACACTATTGTACACATGACATGAATGTACATATATAAAATGTAGGTGGATGCAACATTCAACTCATGCAACAATATATACCACCACTCCACTCCGTTGGAGAGAACTACACTACATTTATTTAATTTATTATGAAAAAATATAATTGTACAACACATTTATTTTTTAATAAAATAAATATATAATAAAACATTTACATGTATACAAGTGTAGCCACGGCCTGGTTCAAGGTGTACGACCGGTACACACGTTTATCCAAGCCTATTTATTTTTTCTAACGACGGTTGCCTTCGGTAGTTTACATTGAATGGTCAGGGCGATGATGAATGAATGAATGAATGAAGATATATATAATGAATGAAAGAATTGTGAATACATGCAGGAACTACTAGCGTGACCCCGAGCAACACTGCCAGAATCCTTTGACTTCATCTTTTGCAACGGAATTACGCCGTTCTTGCTCTCGTTTTCGTTGCTGTTGCTGCTGCCGCTGCTGCTGCGAAGAAACATTTGTTCCTGTGTTTTGTTGTGAATCATCGGTTTCATCCACATCGTCCATCAGAAGATCATCGTCCGAATCAACCCCATTATTCAAATTTTCACGGACAGGGCACCAACAACTGGCCCAAAGAGGGAAATCCTGCTGCTGATTGTTCTGTTTAAATTCTTTGTCTGGTTGAGAAAAGTTGCCAAGTTGATACACGTTGCTGGAACTGGATTGGGTGGATCGAGCTTTGTTAAATGTCGGTGAATCGACGGAAGCATCATGCGTGTCTGTCAATGTTGCTGGAATTGAAAGAAGCGGGGGCAATGGAGGCGAGGAACGTGAATTACCAGCGTCGTCGTTGTTGCCATCAACGTCCATCATGTCTAACGAGTTACGACTAAGGTTAATGTCGTCCATGGTTAGATCATCAGACATTCTGGGGTTGGTGCTGTGACTGTTACTCTCCAACTCCATCACAAAACGTTATGCCGTAGTGGTGGGTGTTGGAGAGTCGAAATCGATCACGGGGGAAGGGATCGACAAAAGTTGCAACGGGAAGAAAACTGCTTGGGATTCAGGGGTGTGGTTGTCTCGGTGGCCGGTATTTCGCTGTAACTGTTATAGAGTCTACGGTTGTTAGATCGAAGACAGTCTAAAATTTGTCCGATTGATGATCTCATGATCTCATGATCTCTCGATCTCGGAATCTTCAAGGATCTGGGGACACCGGAGGGCACCGCCCCCTAATTATACAAAGCAAAAATCCCCGTGCCCCTTCATGTCAAGGATGTCTCGGTCCCCCAAATTCATTGGTTCCATCGACCAGGGCACCACCTCCACACGGTTCATACTGTTCGATTCGTCGGGTGCCATCGTGTCGTCCGGCCAAAAGGAATTCACCCAACATCTGCCGGAAGAGGGACGCACAGAACACGATCCCATGGAAATCTTTGACACCGTCACTTATTGTGTCGACCAAGCTTTGTCCGCCAACAACCCGAAGAACACATTGCAACGCACCATTCTGTTGTCTGAAATCGATTGCGTGGGCATTACCAACCAACGGGAAACAACGGTCGTGTGGGACAAACAGACCGGGATCCCTTACTACAGGGCTTTGGTGTGGATGGACATGCGATCCGAAAACATTTGCAACACATTGACCAGCGAACATGCACTGGGCCAAGAACGATTTCGCAGCAAAACTGGTTTGCCCGTGTCACCGTATTTCTCCGGGACTAAAATCATGTGGTTGCTGGAAAACGTTCCAGGATTGCGCGAGGCGGCAAACAATGGGAACGCCCTTTTTGGCACCATTGATTCTTGGTTGTTGTGGAAATTGAGTGGTGCGAAAAAACTGCACGTCACCGACGTCACAAATGCGTCACGAACGTTGCTGATGAATTTACACACGTTGGAATGGGACCAAGAGCAGTGCGACATCTTGAACGTGCCCAAGCAAATGTTACCGGAAATCCGATCTTCTTCCGAATTGTATTGTTTGGGCGGTGATTACACCTGCTTGAGGGGTGTACAAATCTCGGGCATCTTGGGTGATCAACAAGCCGCCCTGTTTGGCCAAGCTGGAATGAACCCCGGCAGTGTCAAAAATACCTACGGTACGTGGCACCGTTGCTTGCCCGAAAGATTGTGATGTGTTGTGATTTGTAGTTGACATTGTTGTTGCCATTGTTGTTGCCATTGTTGTTGCCATTGTTGTTGCCATTGTTTGTTGCCATTGTTTGTTGCCATTGTTGACGTTCTTTCGCACACAGGTACCGGTTGTTTTACGTTGTGCAACGTGGGTGACAAAGTTGTACAAAGCAAACATGGTTTGTTGTCGACCGTGGCGGTAAGACAACAGCACAACACACACCACAAACAGACATTGTTGTCGAGTCACCTGACCGTTCATTTCCCACGCCCCTCCCACTCCCCGTTGAACCCCCATTCAATCCCCCTATTGCAGTACAAACTAGGACCCAAACACAACAATAAAATTTGCTATGCTTTGGAAGGCAGTGTTCCTTTTGCCGGTGCTTGCATTGAATGGTTGGTCAAACGATTGGAATTGATTCCTTCTTCCGCTTCGTCCGAAGCATTGTGTGATTCCGACGACAACGGTGGGGTATACTTTGTCCCCGCGTTTAGTGGTTTGTACGCCCCGTATTGGCGCGACGACGCGCGCGGTGTGATTGTTGGGTTGACGAGGTACAGCAACAAAGCACATTTGGTCCGAGCCGCGTTGGAAGCGGTGTGTTTTCAAACCAAAGAAGTGTGCGACGCGATGCGTGCCGATGCTCAAATGTCCGGTGTGAATTTAGGAAATTTAAACGTTTTGAAAGTGGACGGGGGCATGACGGTCAATGCCTTGTTGATGAACATGCAATGCAATATTTTGGATTGCGAAGTGCAGCGCCCCCGCATTGTCGAAACGACCGCACTGGGCGCGGCCTACGTGGCGGGGTTGGCCACGGGTTACTTTCAAGACGTCAACGAAGTGTCAAACCAATGGAAATTGGACAAAACGTTTGTACCGGACCACCACGCCTATTCCAAAGCCCGAAGAGACCAGGAGTTTGCAAGATGGAAAAGAGCCATCAAACGAACATTGAATTGGACAAACGACACCGACCCCAACGAGGACGACGGCGACAACATCAACAAGGAGCAATGGAACAGGCACTTAGGGAGGGATGCAGCCACTGGATTTGCGACCGGTGCTTTGGTGACGGCCAGTCTTTGTGCCGTGCTTGCCCTGTTGTGGCACCGAATCAAGTTGTAACAGTTGCACCACACGGTACACACATTTCATTTAAAAATACACATTTATAGTTGTACTCGTACACTGTCTTTCTCTCTTTGGATAATAAAAAAGTTCCCTCTGTGTGTACCTTCTGCCTTGTCTCCTCTCTCCTCTCTCCTCTTTGTTCTTTTCCTCGCCCACCCCCCAACGTTCCCTCGTCCCCTCGTTCTTCCCCACTTTCCCACTGCCCCGCCCACGTTCCATTCCTCGTTACCTTCTTACCGCAATTTCAACGTGTCCTCTATTGGACTCGTTGTTTTTTGCTGGGTTGGTCCGAACTCGACGACGAGCTACTGCTTTTGTTCTTTTTGGAATTGTCCGGGATGACACTGAGCAAATATTTGTACAAATCGTGAAAGATGTCGGCTGGAATTTCATCGATACTGATCGCCAATTCATCACTGACGGATTTATCAATGCAATCCGCACACTTTTCGTCCAGAATTTGCACCACACGTCCCAATTGCTGCGGTGTTACTCGGTACACTTTTTCACCAAAGTCCATTTTTTCTTTAAAAGTGGGTTGGCGAACGGCCACGCCGGCATCTCCCGCGTTGGGCACGCTTTTAAATTTCTTTTCAAATTGTTTCGACAATTTGTCGGCCAAGGCATAGAAGTCGGAACCTTCGACGTTGTACAACATGCAATTGGACCAGATCAGACGAAAATCTTGGGCAAAGTCAGCGGGAGACTTGTATTTTTTAAAATTTCTGTCAATTTTACCCAAGTCTGAGGGTTTTTTGATCACTTTGGGGTAGTCGAACAAGTTGAGCTCTTTCCAAGGTACCGGGTCTAAAAATGGTTCGCACTGCGGGTCCTTCATGAACGCTTGCAAGATTTTTTTGCAGGGGAGGCGCCAGTCTGTCATTATTTGCCGAAGGGTGTGAAGTGCGTTTGTGAGTGAGAGGTCGTGATGTTGTGATTATAAAGTGTTCTCAAAAGTTTCAGATCCAGAGATTGACCCCCTAAAACTACACCTCTAACACCAGTGTTTACGTGTTACTTCACATGCAGCACTGCTGGTACACCATTTCATTTCAATGCAACAGTAGGTGTTGCATCTACGTCGGAGCAGGTTACTGTCAATAAGTTGGAGATCAATTGAACTTTTTGATCATTTGTCATCACCACCGCTTCTTGACCCTCTGCCAACATTCGTACAGCATCTTGTGCAATCCGCACGGCCCCCTCCACGATCAATTTTCTGGCTTGAATCAATGCCGCAGCTTGTTGCTTTTTTAACATCCCACTCGCTATCTCCGGTGCATAATTCAATTCATTGAGATTCATGGATTGCACACTGACACCGGCCACGGTTAAAATGGGTCTCAATCGTGCCAGCATGGATTGATTGACTACCTCTTGTTCACTTTTCAATTGGTCGTACGTGTAACACCCCACAATTTGTTTCAAGACCGCTTGTGCGTTCATGTTGCAATAACTTTTTAGATTGGTTACGTTCAACAATGCTTTTTTTGAATCAACCACACGGTAATTTATAACAGCAGACACGACAACGGGCGATCCAGTCGCGTCTGCAACTTTCATTTCAGGTAAAAACATCGATTCTTGCTTGGTGGATATTCGGGACATGTTTCTTCCAAATGGGTAGGTAATATGACAACCTTCCTCTTTGACTACACTGGTTAATACACCTAAATGTGTGATTGCAACTTCTTCTCTGGGTGAAACAGTGAAGCAAGCTGCACCCGGTAAAACGGAACACGGACAACAGGCAAATGTACCAAGTATTGATAAACAAGGAATTGGTTGAATCTGAATGTCAACAATGTCAGACGCAGCATCTCTGGTCATACTCTTGTGTGTTTTTGGTGGTGATACTTTTCCAAGAAGGGGCACTGATTGATCATCTACATGAACATCGTCGTCGTCTTCGATCATTATTCCCATTGAAATGTTGTGTTTTTGTCCCGAATTAAGACCGTAAATGTCAACGGGTTTCGCAAATTCCATTGGTGGAGAAAGAACGGAAGCAGCAGATGGACAGGGGGTATCCCTACTACAGCGGAGGCAAACCCGTACAAGTCTGTCTACTTGATCGGTTAGTCAATCAAGTTTAGGGGGGCCGAGATGTCCCTACATTCCGAGTCCGTTTGACCACTCAAAGCAGACGGCGAACGCACCGACCATGACAACGATGCCCCTGTAAAATAAAACTGCGACCCACCCCAAAAAACATCTCATCAAACCAATCCAATGGGTTGCAAGCACTCACGCTCCAAACCTTTCGGTGGCGATCTTCAAATCCTGTGGGCCAAACAACCTGAAATCCCTACCATTCTCACTCTCTGCGCCTCTTTTTTGCAACAACCCCCCGCGGCCATCGAAAACGGTCTCTTTCGAATCCCCGCTTCCCGGTACGTGGACAGCAAACCCAGTGAAACCGGGGAATTGCAAACGTTGCGCCAAAACCCATCGTACGATCCTAGGGTCTTGAGCATCAAACGGTACCGGTCCTTGACCAACGTGGGTCGTGCTTCCAGCATCCCGTGGTCCTCCATCGTCGACCCCTTGGTCGTGGCCGGCTTGTACAAATTGTTTTTTCGACAACTCAACCCACCCTTGCTGACGTACAGTTTGTACGACAAATGGATCGCCGCCCAAGGGCAAGTCAATGAATTGGCCTACGTCGTCAACATGCGTTCGTTGTACGCTGCTTTGCCGAAAGTGCATCAATTGGTATTGGTGCACGCGTTGGATTTGTTTCAGGTGTTGTTGTTGCCCCACCACAAAAAACAAAACAATTTAACCATAGAACACCTTGCCCATGAATTTGGTCCATTGTTTTTACGGCCACTGCGATCGGGGGAAGGGGCCAATGCCCGGTACCGGGATCGTGGGGCGCAAGTGGACGAAAGCAGTGCGGTGAAATGTTTGCAAAACCTTTTGATTATGCGAGAACATATTTTTGAACGGACCAACGAGGAAGAATTTGTTCGATTGTCCAGAGACATGGCAATGTAAGTGGGGTGGTGGGGTGGTGGGGTGGTGGGGTGTTGGTCTGACAACTGACAATTGTTTTGATGTCCTGTTGTCAATGTCTTCTTTTTTCTTTTTTCTGTCTTCTTGTGCAGTCTGCGTGCAAAACAAATTGCACACGATCAAGTGATGGACGAGGTCAAACGACAAAGGGACGCCCACCGGGACCACAAACACGCAGTGATTTGCCAGCAGACGCAGAAGAACATGCTTCGTCGTGTGGTACAGCAATGGAAAGACAACGTCAATGCGATCCGGGGGGTAACATCGGTCCACA
>Ga0115005_10005342_pt1 | contig 10169 bp, 7 predicted proteins | sample ArcOceMetagenome_FD_87163 | JGI IMG/M metagenome (GOLD analysis project Ga0115005, IMG submission 87163) | Marine eukaryotic phytoplankton communities from Arctic Ocean - Arctic Ocean - Greenland ARC118M Metagenome | ecosystem: Environmental > Aquatic > Marine > Oceanic | place: Arctic Ocean...
ACCCACCAGCAAGTCTCACTTCGGCCCCAATCAAGGCTACGATGGCCCCTGGGAATTGTCAATTTGGAGATGATTTTGTGAAAGTTCCTCTTATTGAAAACATTCCTATTTCAAAGACTGCGTACGTTGCCAGATTCGGGCTTCCTGACAGTACCAAGCCGCTTGGATTGAGTACTTGCGCCTGCATCCTTGCAGGGACTGATATTGACGGAGAAATGACAGTTCGTCCATACACACCAATCTCTACCAATGCTGATCTCGGAACATTTGATCTTCTCATTAGGAAATATCCTGATGGCAAAATGTCGTCTTTCATTTCTGACTTGAAGCCCTCATCTGAACCAATTGTAGCGTTCAAGCATATTTCGTTCAACATTAAGGTTCAGTACCCCTTCAACTCTCCCAAGAATATCGTAATGCTTGCTGGTGGAACTGGTATCACACCCATGATTCAGGCTCTGCATGCCATCCTTGGAGACGAAGCTAGTGCCATCGAAAAAACTCATTTGATTTATGGATCACGCGGAAAGGATGATATCCTTGGGAAAGAGATGCTTGATAACTGGTCAGCAACTCACGCAGATAAACTTTCTGTAACACATGTCCTTTCTAACGAGGAAAGCGAAGTATCTGGTGACTTCAGAAAGGGATTCATCAACCGCGAAATGATTGAAGAATTGGCGCCACCTCCGAGTGCTGGAAAGGATGTTCTTTTTTTTGTATGTGGCCCGCCAGTCATGTATGATATCTTCTGCGGACCTCGTGGCGAGGAGGAAATCACTGGAATTTTGGGTGAACTTGGATACACCAAGGATCAAGTCGTTAAGTTTTGAATTGGTAGGAGAAGGAAAGCATCGAATGTAATTAAGTGCTAATATGTAAATGACAATTTCTATTATTTCTGCTGAATTGTAGTAGACTACTACACGTATAAAATTTGAATTAGGAACTGCTATTCCCTATTGCAATGATAACCAACGAGATAAATATTCTGGTTTCATCAGCTGCTTTTACTACTTATTATTCTCTAGAACAGAATGATGTTCCAATTCTGCATTCTGAATTCGTTTCACAAATAAAAAAAAAAAATAAGATTTCAAATTGGGCGCGCCTCTGTTTGTGATGGATGGTGACGTGTTTTCAGCCTCGTATGTAACATCATAAGAAGCGTCGTTTTACGAGATGTTTCGAAGCACAACCTACCACATCACTCACTCATCATTCTGCTGCTTACATGCTTGGCTGTTGGTCGCGAGTGTCTCTTCACCAACTCTCGAGGCGCACGATTCCCCCTGCACATTAATTTCTCCAAATGCGCGGTACGAGTAGATCCCTTGCACTTATTCTTGCGTCGGCAGGAGTGAGATGTACTTTTGGTTTCCAATCACTGCGGAACAAGGTATCTCTAGTACAAAAGCCAGAATTCACATGCCACAGTACCAAGCTTTGTGCCAAGTTCAAGCTTGATAATGGAATGGACGACGAAGATGATCGAGGATCAAACAAAATTCCATCTTCATTGAGAAATATAGACTTGACAGAAGAAGACTTTGAAAACGTTGAACGCACCAATGCGCCTTCTACTACATTTGGCGCTGAAGGTGTTCCATTGGAACAAAGGCCAGCAAATGAATATCTCGACCTCATCTCGGCTCCTTTTTTTGATTGGGGAAATAGGCCAGGCGGGGATACATCACTAGTGATTAGGCTTGGAGCCCTATACGCAGTTACTTTTGCAGCTGTATGTTGGCCGATTAGTGGGGCTACATTCACTATGGACGGCTATCTCTCTCACAAAATTCTATCAAGTACTGTCGGGGCACTGGGATTTATTTTAGTTTTCTGCGTAAGATTGTATTCGGGTTGGGGGTACATTGGTGATCGCCTCACCAGCAAAGGGATCGAATTTGAAGAGACAGGATGGTAAGTGATGACATTTGAAAACTACAAGCGACATGTTTGCGATGCGGGCGTCCACCATCTGCTATTATTTAATACCTATACACTGACTATAATGACGCAATCCTCAAGGTTCGATGGTGATGTAGAAATGAAATCAGAAGCAGAAGTTGCGCGTGATTTGTTGTTGTTTAGGCAAGACGTGAAACCGGTTGTAGAACGGATGAAAAAGTTTTCTCTTATTGTAGGCGGTGCATTTATTGCATCTTGCGTCGGTCTTAACGTCGTGTTCCAAGCTAAGCCACTTTTCAATGAGTATGATGCTGGCATGTTAGAGAGATTGGTTTACGATGATAAAATGGCGAATGTCGCTGCTGAACAAAGTGGCGGCATCCCGACTTATTGCAATTCGCGCTACTATCAAGCTGTTGCTAATGGTGGGCAGGGATGTAAGTGAGAATAAAGAAACAAAAAGATTCTCTTCAAAAGAAGCTACTGTTGTATTTTTTTGCTATCGTTATCAAATAAGTTATTTTATATTTTTACGGTAAAAGAGCGTTACGCAGAACGCAGCAGTATAACAACACCAACACACAACACACAACAAGTAAAAACTATTAGACATTAAACATAGTTCTTGTAAGTCAACTTTGACTGCGAACAATGACTTGCAACCACAAACACCCCAGATTCTTAGAAGCTTCTCTCTATGCATGCGTTATATCATTTTGCTTTGTATTCAACCTTTACTTGTTGGTTCCAAAACAAGTAACAAATCTACCGAGGTCAGATGTCAGACAGATCAAATGGCGGATCTTTTCTGTCGTGCTAACCATCATGTTAGCAATCGCCACATACCCATATTTATTCTGTGAAAATGAAGCAATATTTTGGAGTTCAGGATTTGATGCGATCAAAAATATGCTAGGGTGGAGATCCATTGACAGAGCAACGTTCGTCCCATTGCTACATGTAGTAATTCTTTACTTCGGTTCTTTTGTCACGTCCATTATGCAACACAGGCTCGTGTACATGATAAAGAGAGATTCACACGAAAACTATCCGGAGGAAAACTTCTTCAGATTCATAAGTAGGCGTGTCATCTATACGAACAAACAACGCTTCTCCAACAGATGGCAAGCAAGTAGGGACTTCGTCGTTGCTCCTTTGGCAGAGGAAATCATATTTCGTGCATGTATAATTCCTCCATTTCTACTTAGCGGAAAGATAAGCGTCGTGGCAATATGCTGGCTCGCTCCCCTCTTTTTTGGTGTTGCACATGCTCATCATGCGGTGACAAAAATCAGAAATGGAGCACCGCTGAAGGCAGTTTTGTTCAGCACTCTATTCCAACTTTTGTACACGACACTTTTTGGAGCTTACGAAAGTTACTGTTTTATCAAGATTGGATCATTACCGGCATTAGTGATGGTTCACTCTTTTTGCAACTTTATGGGCTTACCCGATGTATCTGTATTGTTCGGCACCATTAAGGGAAATGGGAACGAAAGGGTAATGAAATCTGTGAAGATATACAGGTTTCTGTCAGGAATAGCATACGTTTTTGGCATCGTATTCTTTTGGCTTTGCTTTGGCAATAAGACAATTAGCCTATTTCCTAAGGATTGTTTGCTACATCAAAGATTAGTGATAAATACCTAGAAAGAATTAAAGAAGGCTGCAGCTGCACTATTTCAAATCATCTTATTCGTTATCATGTTCTCTGGAGAAAGAATATGAATCCAGACTGCAAGTTGCAAAATGTTACCTTAAACGCTGTCTGTATTATCGACGGAATCACGCAACGCTGCTATCACCTCTTATATTGGGGTATTGATGTCATCGTAAGAAACAGTTTGTGTTTTAGACTAATAGATCGTCACTCGAGCCTATACACGCATCACAAAAGCTGTAATAGTCTATTGTCGTCAACAACTCTTTCACCTTTTCCATCGTTTGGGTTTCTTCCCAGATGCACTCCTTAGCTCGATTCCGAGGGAGATTAGAGTCTCGGTGGGCATAATCAGACTGAATTCTCTTCAACTGAAGTTTTGGTGTGATGTAGTTCATATAATCTGTGAATTGTAGCTCGTAGGCATAACATTTCACGCTCATATTCTCGACAGTCAAAAGAGTATTATTAAATCTGTTCATTGCCGACAAGCAAGATTTTGTTTCTGCCAATAGATCAATACTCGAGCAGTTGAATTGTCGACCCGAATTGTTGCATTGAGACATCAAATGATCAATGGGATCTCGGCAAGGGACATGCAGTTCAATTGGAATATTAACAAAAGATTCAGTAAGGTTTTGCCAAAATCCCCATGGGCGTTCTTCGCTGATGTAATCACAGTCGTGATAACCAATTTCGGTGCTAATTATTGCTGGTACTCTTCCCCTGTTGTATTTTTTCACCTTTCGTCTTCGGTGGCTACGATGGTCCGTTTCGTTTCCTTTCTGAATAAGCCTACGTGTTGTGGAATTATCAGTTTCCAATGACAACAACTTCTCTTTCGGCGTAAAATTTCTACGACGGTTGTTCTTGTGTAGGTAACTATGTTCCGCAAAAGTAAACGAATCCTCCACTTGGTGCCAATCAGTGCTACTATTAGCACGCTTGTTTACGAGAAATGCGTCATATGACCAACCCTGTTCGTGGTTTGGAAGTGAAAAGAACGTTCTTGTCAGATGAATGTAATGTCAACAATTAAAGAAGGTTGTGATGCAGGCATGAAGAACGTCCGCCGTTTGTTGTTCTTGCTAGTACACTTACCTTGTGGCCACAAACGCGCTCGTAGTTTAACGCCAGCTCGCCATTCAATGTAGTGCCTCCTGTCTTCATAAAATGTAAATGACCAAAGATATGAGGCTCCCTGTGAAAACCATCAGCATTACGAGTATTGCTGAAGTGTTTCTTGAGATTGCCCCCGTTGTTGTATAGTAAATGATTGTTATTTGTCACAGACCACGACGAAAGGAGAATCATGATGTGGTGTACATTGTAGATTGTTAATACTACTATTAACAGGAAGAAGTTTAAAAGCCTCCAACCCTCGAGAACAATTCTCATGTTGTCCTAAGTATTTTGGAACTGTTTATATGTACAGTCTTGTATTTTGGAACTGTTTATATGTACAGTCTTGGTGCAACAGTGCATGCGTAATTCAACAATTCAAGCACTTGTCATTGCAGTATTGCAAGCTTGCAGCACTCAAACTATCTACTGTTAGATAGGGTTGACTGGGATGTCTTTTTAACCGTTGCTATTCCAAAATATTAAAAGTCGTCAAAATATGTATTTTGCTATTGCCGGCTCTAATTTCGCTTGTATCTCTCTTCTATCCAATGTCAAATAATGGCGCCCACTACTTGTACTACTCAACCCTTTTTGCTTTTCATATCTTTTGTTTTTCAATCAAACAGCATGGAGCATGAATGGAATGAACCTGCAAAATAGGTTTGCTGGTTCTCCATCCAACAGGAAACTAAGTGGGCACACCGGTAGGACCTCAAGCACAACTTCAAGCATGTTCTTTCCTTGCAGCATCCTGCAGCAATAGCTCTGTATCGAATTCTCCCGTAGGAAGCTGAACATATCTCACTGCACTACCTCTTATGAAGCAATTCTTTAGCGGCAATAGTTGAGGTTTTTTTTTGTTTCACATTCAGCTGGTTGATTACCAGGAGGGAGAAATATTTCATGGTAGTGTACTTTGTAATTAGAATGACACTGTGTTTGATTGTGTCAGAATGAAGGTAGTGTTGGGGGGACATCTACCGGTAGAATTCCACGGTGGAATGGGATGGAAACTCTACCTTGCGGAACCAGTGTTTCTTGCATTCCAATCCACCCAAACTCCATCTCCCTCGCTTCGTTGGACTGAGAGTTCTGCGTTTTCGAGAGCACCTCCATCCTAGCGTGTTTTATTTATGCATACCCTACCAACTTCGAAACTCTTTGTCTCAACAATCCTCAAGGCGATATGGCATGGCACTACACGTCCTTCAGTATAATTTACATTTTTTCGGATGAAAAGCACCTTCTTTCGACAATTCAAATGAATTGCTACCATCTCACTCAAAAATGAACCTAATCCGAACATGTAACCTTCCGTCACTTTAAACCGTTTTTATATTTGGGAATATTCTGCCATTGGGTTATCTGGTGAATATAGAAATGCTGTCGATCTGGTATGTTCCTCGGATTTTTCTAGAATGTAATCATGGAATGTCTATAGCATTGCTCGAATATGTTATGGTTGGCTTTTTACATGGGGAAATCTAACATATGAGCGCGAGGTCGCTGCTTCTTCCACCGTTTCCTTCGTCCATTCATACGACTGACGGCATTAAACTGCCCACTAAGTAAATTCTATATCTGTTCGCTCTTGAGTTGCCAACGTAGATTGTTGTGCAGGGCAAACGTATCATCGCCACAGATGTGGAAGTAATTTAAATGATTGCGATAGTGCTCGTAAGCATATAACCACAGGCGTGGACCCTTTGCCACACGTTATCATATGATTCTGTGCCTGGGAAATTCAATTATAGCTAAAAGGCTCGGATAGGTACATTAGATGCAACAATGAAGCCATCGCATTGCCTCTCCCACGCGCACGTGTAAACAATGATCCGAAAGGACGTTTTGTGGACTTTTGGATCATGATAGATGTTGCTGCTGCTATCGTTTGTTGTCGGCAGTAGTCTGATTACTAAGCAATTGCTGATGTAGTTCTTCTTATTTTAAGATCCCATTTCGAACATTCTGGCGACTGCATGTGATATCTCATCAATGGACTGTTTTATTGCACGCATGAGTTTTCTACCAAGAGCACGTTTCGAACTGACGAGGCTTCTCGAAGATGGATCGAAACGAATCGAATTTGGAAAGGGATCGTCACGAATCTCCCCTCTGTCGCAGCTGCGTCAACGAGAGGGAATGTCGATAATACTGCTTTATAAAATAATTTGTGCGTGAAGAAACAATCTGTTGTCTCAAACCGCAAGCATCAAATTTGAATTTAATGCGCAAATGGACATCCTTCAGACCGCCACCGATGCCCGAGATCTTTATGTTGTCGGACCGAACTCGTTTCATTCGAGAGCCCAAACTCTGCAACCGACAGATATCAGTATTATTCTTGAAGTCGTAAAAACACTTTAGGCCCTCCTGTCATTGGTTTGGAAGTCTACGGCACGCACTTCGGACTGAAGAGATGCAAATACAAACATGTCACAGTATAATCGACACTTGCGGGCGTGCTTGAAACTGTTATCAGCTCAACCTTTCTCATGCCGACATTGTGAAGTTGACAAATTTGAAAAACAGGAGTAAACTTGAGAAAGACTGACTTACTTCCTCGTGGCACTGAGCAAGAGGAAGGGCACAGGGCAAACATTGAATGCGTTCATTATCGTAAATTCGTTTTGTACTGATATCCTTATCATTTCCTCTATCTCGACATAGTCTGAGCCCTTTCGTCGTAACGAACCAGCAATTTTCTACCGTCCAACTCTGCGCCGTTCAACCTATTGATTGCGGCTTCTGCGTCATTAGGATTGAAGAATGTTACGATTCCAAACCCCTTCTGTTTTCCATCATGCCCAACGATTACCTCAGCTCTATTCACGCTACCTACGGAAGCGAATAAGTCCTTCAGGCTTTTCCAAGTTGTCGCATAGCCAAGGTTTCCAACAAATACCTGGTTATTGCCAACAGGAGGGTCTGGTCTTTTGCCACCGTTCGAGTTTCCTGTGTTAGTCTTCTCTCGATCCTCTCGAACAGTCATGGGCCTTCCTTTCAACACGGAATCGTGCAATTGGCGAACAGCACGTTGAGCGTCTTTTGGCTGTTGGTAAGAAACAAGTCCGCATCCTTTCGAGCGCCCATCGGGATGTTCCAGGATTTTGGCATTTTCCACGTTTCCTGCCTTCCTCATATGGTCTTTCAAGTCCTGCCAACTGGTCTCAAATGCTAGATTTCCAACAAATACAGATAGATCAGGTCGGGCAGTACTGTGGTGAACCTTTTGCTCATCACGATCCTCGCTAATAAAGATAGTTCTACCGTCAAGTTCAGATTCAGCCAACTCGCGTACTGACCTTTGAGCATCTCTGGCATCTTGAAAAACAACAATTCCGCACCCCTTGGACCTTCCGTCGCTTCCCTGAATAATGGTAGCCTTATCGACATTCCCGACTTTCCTCATGTGATCTTTAAGGTTTTGCCAAGATGTTTTGTAAGACAGGTTGCCAACAAAGATGCTGCAGTTGCCGCGGGCGGGTTGATGCCCAGGCTCTGCCCTTTGCTGGCGATAAATTTCTTTCTCGACGTGCCCTTTTGTAGGTTTGGGGCTCTGGGATATTCCCCTTTTCGCAGCCATCTTAGCATCGCGCTTTGCTTTATTAGATCCAGTAGCCTTTTGCGCAGTGGTAGGTTTTGATTTCTGCTGATTCTCCTTTGACTTGATGGGCGTACGCTTCTTCGCCGCTTTTGCCTTTTCCTCATTCTTCTTTTCGGAGCGGCGTTGCTTAATAATGTCATCAAGCGAAAGACTAAGGTTTGCGGATGGGTTGGGGTCTGACATGGTGGCAGTGATGGGGATAGTATGTTCAATATGCGTTTCCTGTATCTACGAGTTACGAGAGTAAGTAATGCGGTACCGGTACTGGTACTACATACCTTGACCTGCTGCCTGCTGCTGTGCCTTTCTTGCCGAGTTCCTTGCACTTCTTTTGCAATCTTGCAAGCCAGTACAGACTACAGAAGACCACCTTGCATTTTAAAAGGCCTAAAAGAATAAAACCGATAAATAACGGACTAACAAGAAAGAAGGCGAGTTTTCTATTCCTTCCTGACAGTTCTCTCACCCCAATACAAACTGCAACCATTCACAGACATTCAAAACCATGGGTATTTACATTGATGCCAAATATGAAAGAAGCTTGGTGACACACTTCTTTACTTTACAATGCATTTTTTATACCATCTTCAACTTCCTTCGAGCGTTTCTCAATGGCCGATAATAACTTGCTACACATCTCCTTCACTTCTTCAGACATGTCGATTTCTACTTGACCAGCACCTAGAATAGGATTATATATTGCATGCGCTGCCAACAGCAACCAATCTTTCTGCCGCTCTACTTGGCCTCCTAAATCAGCATTGGTCCAATCTTTTTCTGCGCCAGAAAGATTCAACGGAGGGTACATCACACAACCTAAATCTGTTGCACCGTCACCTAACTTCCGACAAGTCTCGTGAAGATTACTGATCCATTGCAGTATAAGCACTTTTCGCACAGCGTTCGCATTTTTATCTTCGGAGTGTGCGGTTTCTTTGTCTAAATTTGCAACAGCCTCTCCAGCGCATTCGCATGCTTTCAAGGTGAGACTAATGATTCCTCGTGAACATTTGATCAAGGCTAAAGACGCTGTTACAATTGAAATTTCTTTGGTAGAATATTGCTCTCCAGTGCCCATGTTGTCACAAAAACGATCCCACGTGTCCTCGTCCGACTTTTCTTCTTCGCTAGTCTGAGCATCCTCTTCGGCGGCGGGACCAAGCTCGATCAATGCATCAAATTCTTCCATAGTCTCATTGCAATCTTTTACCCATGTAAACAATTCTCTTCGCATGCATGCCCGATTACCCTTTGGTATCTTTTCGAGGACTTCATCACATGCTTGCCACACCGCGCCTGTAAGCTGTGCACCAACATTTCCATCAAGCGCTTTCAAGGATACGAATGATTCCACTAGACTAGTAACACTGTTCACAATTCCTCGGGATTTTTGTTTTATAAAGCTCCTAGTAGGACGGGCGCAACCACAAGTGGGCTGATGCACTAAGAATGCAGCTGTCGAAATGAGTTCACAGCCCTGCCTCAATTCCGTCGAATATTTAGATCCATCCTCGATGCTTATCTTACCCATGAGTGTGTATTTCGTCGAAATAGCTTTGATGAGTTCAGCGCCATCGTTGATCATTTTGTATGCACCTTCAACGTCGGCTGGAATATCTCGCCAGTGACCCAAGGGTATGCCAGGATTAGTTGAAGTGACAACACTCTTGCCCCTCTCGTCGAGATCTTTGAGAGCAGCTGCCAGGCGTTTCAGTGCTGTGATGGTATCATTATTCAGATTGCGATTCTCTACCTTTGCCTTGTTTTTGTTTGACTTTTTGTTGCTCGGCATAATGCAGATTTTCCTCGAAGGATACAAATGTGTTTTTGATATGCCGATGCTGCAGACCTTGTGTGGTGACGGTA
>Ga0115005_10005344_pt1 | contig 10168 bp, 10 predicted proteins | sample ArcOceMetagenome_FD_87163 | JGI IMG/M metagenome (GOLD analysis project Ga0115005, IMG submission 87163) | Marine eukaryotic phytoplankton communities from Arctic Ocean - Arctic Ocean - Greenland ARC118M Metagenome | ecosystem: Environmental > Aquatic > Marine > Oceanic | place: Arctic Ocean...
GAATAGAGCCTACACTATACGACTCAATTCCACAATACGGAATATATACAACAACACGTTTCTATTTATCCTAAAAACAGGCAAGTTTGACCCAGAACATAAACGTAATCATCCACACTGTGGAACAGGAGAAAAAATTTGAGCGAGTTAAAAGGAATTATTGCCCCCTTCACGACCCCCTTCACCAAAAGCGGAGCCATCAATCTGGATCTGGTCAAACCACAAGTCGACTGGTTGATTGAAAACGGCGTGCATGGATTGGCGGCAGGCGGCAGTACTGGCGAAGGCCATGCGTTGGAACGGGGTGAATATCAAGAGTTGATGGAGAAAACCAAAGCAGCCATCAACAATCGAGTGCCGCTTGTCGCCGGTATCATTGCCAATTCCACCATTGAAGTTATTGCCCGCGGGAATTCCATAAAACATTTGAGCGTCGCCGCCTTACAAATCACCCCACCCAATTATCTTTTCAAGCCTGACGATGATGCATTGGTCCGACATTTCAAAGAAATTCACAAAGCCTGTGGTGTGCCTATTCTGATCTATAACGTGGTACCTTGGTGCTATCTTTCGCCCGAATTACTGTTGCGCATTATGGATGAAGTGCCGGGCGTGCTTGGTGTAAAACAAAGCGCTGGGGACATGAAATTGTTTGCCAATCTAATTCGCCAAGCCAAACCGGAGAACCTGATTTTCAGTGCTGTCGATGCCATGTTGTATTCGTCGTATACGCTGGGTGCTCCCGGTTCCATCGCAGCCATTTTAACGGCGGCCCCCGGACCGTCGGTTCAATTATGGGATGCGGTTATTGATCAAGATTGGGAAACTGCCCGCGATCTTCATGAGCGTTTAATGCCACTTTGGGATGCCATTGGTGTCGAAAACATGCCATCGCTTTGTAAATACGCGCAGAAGCTTCAGGGCTTAGATGCCGGGTATTCAAGACGACCAACATCGCCAGCTACAGAAGAGCAGAAACGTAAAGTTGAAAATGCGTTGAAAGGTCTAAGTCTAATCTGAAGTCAGCTCATGTCTTTGGCGAAATGGTAAGTGACCTATTTGCCCGCAACCTCACACAAAGGGGGGGATATCTGTTTCACGTACCTCTTTTGCAAGTAGGCAGCGGCCATGGAAAACGCAACCCGTCGGCAAGTCCATGGCCGAAGGCACTTTCCCCATCGTTGCGCAGATGCAATGATTCAGACCCATCCATTTTGGAATGGCGATTAACAGCAACTGCATATAAGGCTGATGGGGATTAGCGAATAAGGTCTTGGTGTCGGTCAATTTACAAACAACGCCTAAATACATAACCGCAACGCGGGTGCCAAAGTGTTTGACCATCAATAAGTCATTGGTAATAAACAAATATATCAGATATTGTGGTTGGCTTTGATAAAGGTTCCTAGTGGGGTAAGAAAAACTAACTTTGATTGATAAATATGAAGAGTCTCGCTATTTTATGTTATAGTGAATAGGTGGATATAATGTTTGAAGGTCAAAAATCTAATATAAGTTTAAATGCGTTGATGTTTATTTTATCAATGGCATGTGTCCCTAATTTTTTAGCTAATGCTTGGGCTCAGTCGCCTCAAATGGACGCGGTTTCGAACAACAACTCAAACACCTTTGAGTGTGCAGACACCTCAATCAAACTTTCTGGAGATTCTGATCTCACTCAAGAAGAAATAATAGAACAAATGGATCAAGCTTTGTTCGCGTCACTTAGCAAATATGATGCTTGTCAGAACCAACGCCAAGGTGCCAACGTTAATAGCGGTAGAACATCTGGAGGAGAGCCCTCATCAGGTGGGGGTTCAAATCAATCTGTTGCCGCCAATGATATGTCCGGAGAAGAACAGCCCATGTTGGAAAAAGGTTTGCTAAGTGAGACAAGAAGTCTAAACGACGCAAATGCTTTGGACCAATCTGACCCCACTTCCAAAAGCAATGAACCAGGTTCGAACGTAAAAATTGTGAGCACAGATAATGGCAAAGTTCCAGACGATATCCCTCCAGCAGATAACGATAGCGTTTTGGAAGGACAAATCAGACAAGCTGCCATAAATGAAAAAGATCCAAAAACCAGAAATAAACTTTGGAAAGAATATAGAAAATATAAAGGGTTACCTGAAACCAAATAGGAAAACCCTTCTCAAGAGGACTAATTAATGAGCATACTAAAAAAAGTGACAACAATCGTTGTCTGTTGCTCGATCATGTTATCGGGTTGTATAACGACCACAGGAGGGAAATCAACTGGCACTAACGTTGGTCCGCAACTTTCTTCATTTTTTTCCAAGGCCGCTCGCCTAGGCAAGGAGCCGGGTGACCCTCTGGATCCCAATAAACCCAAACTCGATGTAATTATCCCAATTTTTGACCCGGGACTTATTGAAGGGAAGGAATATAATAAAGAAGGCGTATGGGCCGAATTGCGCCGAGCTGAATCTATAAGGTTCGCCTATAAGCTTAAAGTAGCTCTGGAGAATACTAATGTATTTGGTGCAATCAGAGTAACGCCAGATCCAACGGCCACAGGGGACTTATACATTATAGGCAAAATAAACGAATCTGACTCTGAAGATGTTGAGATTAATGTCAGTGTATACGATATCGCTGGCAACCATTGGCTAACAGAATCCATTGACCACGAAGTCGATGAGTCGTTTCATAAAGACATACGAAATGAGGGGAAAGACCCCTACGACCCGCTTTTCGAAGAAGCTGCGAAAGCGATTGTTGAAGAACTGGCCTACAAAACAGTGGAGGAGCTTACAAAGATCAAGCAGGTTGCTGAGCTTCGGTTTGGCGCAAACTTTATTGAAGAGGCCTTTATGGAGCACATGGAAATAAACGGAAGCATTGTCAATATCGCGAGTTTCCCGAGCGATAAAGACCCAATGCTTTTGAGGACGCGGGCTATAAGGGTAAGAGACCAATTGTACGTTGACGGTTTACAGGACAACTACCGCGCTTTTTCTGAAAGAATGAACGACAGCTACCTCGTTTGGCAGAAACAAAGCTTCATGGAGATAAAGGCAAAAAGTGATGCCCAAGTTAAGGCTGTCGGCGAAGGGGTTGTTGGCGTTGCGCTAATTGGACTTGCAATTCTGGCAGTGGTTGCAGGTGCAAGCTCCGACAGTATTGTAGACAGTACGGCCGCGACAACAGCAGGAACTGTAGGGGCAATAGCGGGTGCAGGTTTTCTTTCCGATAGCTTCCAAACAAGCAAAGAAGCGGCTGTTCACCGAGATGCTCTTGAAGAACTAGCGCAATCAATCAATTCTGACTTATCACCTCAAGTCGTCGAATTTGAGGAAAAATCGACGGAGTTGACAGGAACAGCAGTGGAACAGTTTTCTCAGTGGAGAAAATTTCTCAAAAAAATATATCTCGAGGAACAGACACCTACAAAACAGCTATAAAGTGTTTCGGTCATTATGCTGGAAATTAAATTAGAAGAAGCGCGAAAAAAGACTTCCACGACACGAATGGCAATATTCGGGATTGCCGTCGCGACGGCTTTGATTGTCGTCCTGAGCATTATCTCAATTAATCTCTATAGGGATTTAGAAACAACACGTAGCGAGAACGAAGCTTCGCTCTCTCCACCTGTTCAAGAGAAAAGTAACCAAAAGCGATTACAGCTAATTCAGCGAGTTGTCCCCAACAACCAAAGTGTAGAGGAATTGATTGTCGACGGACCAACAAAGGCACATCAGTCAGTAGTCCCGTTGAAAACACCCAAACGAGATATGCGAAAAGAGGAACGCCAAACTCCTAATGTACAGCCAAACACCAAACCTTTAATCAAAAAACCTACAACTTCGCAATTTAGGGAAGCTCTTGATCTCGCGCGGGAACCGGTGATACAAACTTCGGCAGCCATTCAAAATACAGAGGAAGATAGAAGACTGTTAAGAAGCGAACTTAAAAAATTTGATAATAGGATATCTCCAATGATTGAGGGCTCCGGTTTCAAATTTTGGAACCAAGAAAGCCAGCTGGATATATTGTTTTTAAGGGACCAAGCAGTTGCGGCCTTTGGCAGCGGAGAATTTAATCAAGGCCTAGAGCACATCCGAAAAGCATCTGAGATTGGAAAGCTAGAACTTATTGATATGGAGAATGCCTACCAATCGGCATTAGAAGTGGCTCAAAGAGATAAAGAAAGTGATTCATATGAAACGGCTATATTGAATATAGAAAGAGCATTGGCACTGAAACCTAGTTCACAGCCAGCCCAACGGTTAGCAGAAGATATCGCCAAATTGCCGGAAGTATTAAAATGGTTAGAATATTCTAAAGTTGCTAATATCGAAAATCAAAAGCAAAAGGAATATGATTTATTAAAAAAGATACTTAAACTTCAACCAACAAGACAAGGCACTAAAGAAAGGGCGGATTTTCTTGCAAGTGAAATTCGTGAGCAAAAATATACAAACCATATAAAATTAGGGCTGAGTTATGTAAAAAAGAAGCAGCTTAAGAGCGCTCAGAAACGTTTGGATTTTGCCTCTAATTCTTTTCCAAACCGGGATGAGACCAAGCACCTGTCAAAAGCGGTAACAGTTTTAAAAAGTGACCAGAAAACCAATGAGTTTCTTAAAAAAGCAAGGGAATCGAGTGATATAGACGATTGGGCTCAGAGCCGAGAGTATTATAGTAAAGCACGAGGGGTTCAGCCAAATAATGCTGAGGCCCAAGAAGGCTATGCGTTGGCGGCCTTAATAATTACCACCAACGATTTAATTGCTCAATTTATTGCTACCCCAAAACGCTTATCTTCTAAGAAGATTGTGAAGAAAGCAAAAGAGGCAATTGGCTTGGCCGCTCCGATAGTAATCCATAGTACAGCTTTGTCTCAAAAGACACATGTACTCTCTGAGCTAATTGCAGCATATTCTAAGAAAGTTCTCGTCAAAGTTTTGTCTGACAAGCAGACAAAAATATCTGTGAGAGGTGTCGGGCAAGTTGGGGTCGTCACAGAGAAGGTCATCCAACTCAATCCAGGGAGTTATACTTTTGAAGGGAAGCGTGATGGTTATAAATCGAAACTTCTCCGCATTTCAGTTTTGCCCGGGGATAATCAAGTGGAGGTAAAACTGATCTGCGATGAACGAGTTTAATAAAATGCTCCTAGCTGCGAGAAAAAAGCAATGGCGTACCTTTTTCCTAATTGCAGCCCTTATTTCGGTACTAAGTGCTATTACATTTTTTATTATTGCCTTTACAGCGGGCATCTCAATTGTCGTTCGGCCTGATGACGCAAATAAATCAAGTGAGATTAAAATACTGAATGGTTTAGGTGTCTTCATTTCTGGGGCTATGTATACGGTTTCTAGTGAAACAGAAGTATTAATTTCCGCACCAGGTTTTTGGGATCAAACCTTATTAATTAAATCAAATAAACGCGGGAAAACAATTGAAGTCGTACTCAAAGAGCGTCCAGGACAATTGACAGCCTCGACCGTTCCTGAGCTCGACACGGTACGATGGAAAATAAATGGTAAACGTGCAGGAATTTCACCAATTCTTGAAGCAGAGCTGCATCCTGGCACCTACCACTTAGAAGTTGATCACAAGTACTTTGAGAAAGATGAAAGAGATATAAAAATTCAGCGCAACAAGAATATTGATATAGAGATTCCTCTCCGCCCAATTAAAGGAATAATGTCAATTGGATCCACTCCGGAAGGAGCAAAGGTTATTATAAACGATGAAGATATTGGAACGACTCCATTGCAGACAAACCTCAATGGAGGGAAGTTTGAGATCGTTCTCTCATTAGATGGCTATCAAGGAATCACAAACACAGTTGAAATCACACGCGAAAAGACTGCAGTCGAAAGAAACTATCGTCTCATTCCTGTGATTTCTCAACTGCGGTTTAAAGTGACACCATCTGGCGGCACTTTAATTGTTAATGGAAAAAAAGTTGGGGCTCAGTTGACCTATCCTGTTTTATCCGGCAAGGAATTAACTGTCTCTTACTCAAAAGAGGGATATTACCCTCAGGAAAAGAAAACTTCACTCAAGCCCGGTCAAACGAAAACGGTTAACTTCGATCTAAAAGCCGAATACGGAAGAGTAAAAATAATTTCTAAGCCATCTGCTAAAGTGACTATCAACGGGAAAGGTGTTGGCAGTACGCCCATATCCATAAAACTTTTGGCAAAAACACACGTTGTATTAGTCGAAAGGCCAGGCTATCGATTATTCAAAAAAACCATCATACCGACAAGTACGCGGATCACAAAAATATTGGTTAACCTGCAAACAGAAAAAGTGGCTCAGTTAAAGGACGCGCCTAAATCATACACCAATGACGTTGGTATGGAGCTTATTCTTTTTGAACCAACACCTTTTACAATGGGAGCTCCCCGCCATGAAAAGGGACAGCGGGCGAATGAATTTCTTCGGCAAATAAAATTTTCTAGACCTTTTTACGCGGGCACGCATGAAGTGACTATAGAGCAGTATAGTAAATTTCGGCCAGATCGGAAGGCTGCCAGAGACGTAAAATTTCCAATAACTGCTGTAACTTGGTTCGATGCCGTAACCTATTGCAATTGGTTAAGTAGCAAGGAAAAGCTAGAGCCTTTTTACGAGATGGAAGGTTCAAGATTGTTGAAAGTGAATAAAAAAGCAAACGGTTACCGTTTGCTTTCAGAAGCCGAGTGGGAATGGTTAGCTCGTAAGGCAAATCGACCCAATATCAACATATTCAGTTGGGGTGATAAATCTATTGTACCATCGATGGCAGGAAATATTGCGGATGAATCTTCAAAAGGGTTATCCCAATTCTTTGTACCAAACTACACAGATGGATATGCTGAAATAGCACCTGTAGGAACCTTTAAAAAGGAACTATCAGGGCTGTTTGATTTAACAGGGAATGTACGCGAATGGGTTCACGACACCTATTCCGTACAGCCACCCGTTTCGAACATTATTGAGATAGACCCTATAAGTACTTCGCTTGGAAGAAATCGCGTAGTAAAAGGTTCTAGTTGGCGATCTGGAACACGGTCAACTTTAAGAGCAGCTTATCGCAACGGTTTGGTAAACCGCCAAGATGATGTAGGGTTTCGAGTAGGCAGGTATTTGTAAGTGGGAGTATTGATATGCAAGTTTTTAAATCCTGGAGGTATTTAACAGTTGGCTTAATTTTAGCATTGATTGTGCTGGGAGGAATTGCCACGGCAATTGCACAATCGACGAATGTGTTCAATCTGAATTCTCCGGCATCTTTTCCAGTGGATATTTAATATGATTAGAATGATCCCAAGCATATTAACGTTAGCTTTTACCATAGTTTCAGTTCATCTCGTCTTTATCGGGTATATAAGGCCAGAGGCAGAATTAGCCATTGAATTGGCCAGGCAAGCGGGTCAGTCATCTCCACGTGTGCTCGAAGTGATTTTGAAAGACTACGAGCAGGAGATATGTATCATTTTAATGATTTGGGGTGTTTTTCTTATAGTAGGAAAATGTCTGACTATACTTAAGGAAAGGTACCTTTTCAAAGTTGATTTACTTGAAAGCTCAGTTGCAGAGGATAATAACCTTACTTCTATTTTGAGTTCTCTCGATTCCCTCCCGAACAAAATTAAACATACGCCCTTAGTCAGGATTTTGATGTCGAGCATTCGGAGATTTTTAATCACTAATGATGTTCAGAATACCTCCGATGCCATTGATTCCAGCATTGAGGCATTAGCGATAAAACAGGAGGCCGAAAACTCTATGATTCGATATTTGATTTGGGCAATTCCTTCTATTGGATTTATTGGAACTGTCCGTGGGATCGGTCAAGCGCTCTCACAAGCTGACCAAGCGCTGGCTGGTGACATATCCGGGATGACCGACAGCCTAGGTGTTGCATTCAACTCAACGTTAGTAGCCCTACTCATAAGCATCGTTTTAATGTTTCTGTTGCACCAACTGCAGCGACTTCAAGACGGTTTGGTTCTTGATACACAGGACTACTGTGAATTGTTTCTCCTCAATCGAATTAGTAAAGTAGGCCAAGACTGAAACCAAAACGCAAGCCAGAAGGCTTTAATATAGCCTTCCTAGACATTATGTCCTGCGGTCTGGGAGCCGTTATCCTTGTTTTCATGCTTGTTAAACATAACATAGAGGTTGCTAACCCTCTGGATCATAATCTTGAAGCAGAATTGGAAACACTAAATAAAAAGGAAGCAAATCTCGACGCTAAGTTATCGACTATTTTGAAACTATCCTCTCTGACTGATAGCAAAATTCTAGAAATTTCAAAAAATCTGAATTCAACTCAAAAAGAACTATTAAAAAGGAAACAGGAAGCTAAGAATCAAAGTCTGGATCTTGAGGCTCTAAAAAGGAAGATTGAAAAAACAGAAGTTAGTAAAACTGCAGATGTGATCAACGACCCGGTATCTGGTGAAGAAAATTATTTGATTGGCTTGAAGGTTGAAGGCTCTAAAATTGTCATACTTGTTGATGCCAGTTCATCAATGACCGATGAAAAGCTGATCAATATAATTAGGCGTAAAAACCAATCTGATCAAATAAAGCGGTCCGGGCCAAAATGGGTGCGGGTATTAAAAATTGTTCGATGGTTGTTGGCTAGGGTTCCCCAAAAGAGTAAAGTACAAGTGGTGAGTTTTAACGACAAGGCTTCAAAGGTTGGGCCTAACTCATGGACAAGTTCGAACGATGCATCTGCTTTAGGGAATATAATTAGTGACCTTGACAAACTTATTCCTTTCGGACCTACGAACTTGGAAGCAGGTTTGGACAAAATCACCAATTTTAACCCTTCAAGCATCTACTTAATAACTGATGGTTTGCCGACAAAAGGCAGCTCCGCGTACAAAAGTCTAAACCCATTTGCCGCCTGTAGCGCACTATGGGGGAAATCGAGCACTATTTCGGGAGAGTGTCGGGAAAAACTTTTTGTTCATACTGTAGGAAAATCAAGTGCTGTGTTGCGATCAAAAATTAACGTAATTATGCTCCCTATCGAAGGCGACCCAACCGCCGCTGCAGCTTATTGGTCGTGGGCCTCGCCAACAGGTGGGCTTGTGATTAGTCCAGCTCAGAGTTGGCCATGAAAAGAAAAAAAAGAGAATTAGAAATTTTTAATCTGTCATTTCTTGACATAATTTCTTGTGGATTTGGGGCTATGGTACTTCTGATCTTAATCTCAAAACAAATGCCTGAATCATCACCAATCGATACAACAGTCATCAAAGAGTTGCTATCTAAAATCTTTACAGTAGAAAACCAAATCAGCGACTTAAATCAGAAAATTTCTGATGCACAAAACGATCAGAGCTCAAAAGCGCTTTTACTCAAAAAGCTAACAGGGTTCGATCGGAACTCAAGCAATGAAATAACTGCTCTTCTTAGATCAATAGAGAAGCAAAAAATCGACTTAGCCGGATTAGAATTAGTCGAAAACTCCCTTAAAAGTGCTTCAGTCAAACCAGCTGCTGTGAAAAAACGGGATCAAGAAGTTGGGGGTATTCCTGTCGATAGTGATTACGTAATTTTCATCGTTGATACATCAGGAAGTATGCAAGAAATATGGAATAGAGTTGTATCTGAGATCGTAAATATTATCAATATCCACCCCAAAATAAAAGGATTTCAAATTCTGAATGACAACGGCGCACATATACTCTCTGCATATGAAGGCAAATGGATCCCTGATACTCCAGGAAGACGAAAGAACGTAATTGATCTATTAAAGTCTTGGAGTAGCGTTTCTAATAGTAGCCCTGTCGAAGGCCTCGAGGTTGCGTTAAAAAGGTATGCAAAGCCGAAAAACTCCCTATCAATCTACATATTTGGCGATGAGTACAGTGGCGGTTCATACGACCCAGTTATTAATGCCCTAGTCAGACTCAATACCAATAGTATTACGGGCACTAGGTTGGCTCGCGTCCATGCTGTAGGGTTTATTTCCAATTACTCTTCGGGCCGTTTTGCGACGTTGATGAGAGAAGTCACAGGAAGGAACAACGGAACTTTTATCGCTCTACCTAGGTAATTCTCTCTTAGTTTAACTATACGAGCAATAGGCAGCCTTCCTTGTCTATTTCGATGATACAGCGCCTTTCGCCGATCGTTTTTGTACTACTCTTATCGAACAGCTTCTTGGCTACGACCAAAA
>Ga0115005_10005345_pt1 | contig 10168 bp, 7 predicted proteins | sample ArcOceMetagenome_FD_87163 | JGI IMG/M metagenome (GOLD analysis project Ga0115005, IMG submission 87163) | Marine eukaryotic phytoplankton communities from Arctic Ocean - Arctic Ocean - Greenland ARC118M Metagenome | ecosystem: Environmental > Aquatic > Marine > Oceanic | place: Arctic Ocean...
GGAAAGGTATGCCATGCAGGTAATCATCATTTCCGACCACCGTTCCACTGTACTTGCAGTACTCTCCTCCTAGATCATCCCCGACACTGGAGAGTGAGTCATTATCGGGATTCAATCTCATGATCCGACGGGCACTGTATGGCATATAATAAATGAAATTGTCAGTTGCAAGTGCCCCTGATGCCCACAAGCCATCACCGGTCTCTGGCAGCTCAACGTTGTCGAGTGTTTTCACTGTGCCATCGTTGGTGCTGATTTGAAGTATTCGATTGCAGCAAAAAGGCGCACAGTAGATTCTGCCGTTGTTGGCTCGTACACCACACCTCCACTTCATTTCACCATCACCGAGATCAGGTCCAATCTCAGTCAATGATTTGTCGACAGGATTGAACTTGACAACGCGGCGAGCATCGCAGGGAATGCCGTAGAAAAATCCATCCTCGCCATCCACAAAATGCATCCATTTACGATCCCCTTGAATCTCATCACCGATGTCAATGAGTGTTGTGAGGGAAGACTCTGCCATGGTTTGGTAATCAATGCGATTGTGGTGCAAATACTCGTACTCGCTCGTACGGGCAGAGTTGCGGAGATAATTCTGTCACGTTTTTAGAACGGACGAATTTTCGAAAATTCGCATTCGCGGAAGAAATGAAGCAATCCTTTGATGATATTCTAGATTCCAGTCGCAAAATTTGAGATTGAAGTAACCTGGACCCAAAACGAATACAGTACTGTAGTGTGAAAGTTCAAACGTCAGTTCCTTTGCTGTACATAGTCTACGTGTAGTGTGCTATCAAAACAATGTAGATTGTGAATGATTACGAACATACGTAGACGAGACATAGTATTTGGTTTGTTTCCCATCATATATATTTTACTCTAGTGCGCTATCAAAACAATATAGAATGTGAATGATTACGAACATACGTACGTGTGGGCGAGACATATTTGGTTTGTTTCTTATTATATATATGTTACTCTAGCTAGTTCGCTATCAAATCAGAATGTAAATGATTACGAACATACGTTCGTGTAGGCGAGACACATTTGGTTTGTTGTTCATTACATATGTTACTCTTCGTGTAGTGTGCTATCAAAACAATATAGAATGCGAATAATTACGAACATACGTGTGAAGGCGAGACATATTTGGTTTGTTTTCCATTATATATATTATATATGGTACTGTAATTTGTATAAAAGGTACCCTAATCTAAGTACACGACCATCTCTACAAGGAGGTCATCTTTGATATCTAGCTAATAATGATTGCATCAAACCGTGTTGAATAATAATCCCACTTCTCCCCACTGCTAACCGCTTTCTACGAAAACCAAGTTGTGCGTCCTTTTTCGCTAGCTCCAAGTCACGACAAATGACGAACTGCATCAAAAGTCTCGCCCTATCCATCCGGTCTATATCGGCATGATCGGCTGTAGCTTTGATGCTGCCATTCTCCATATCCCAGCAACCTTGTATAGCCTGTTGCATCTTCAAAAATTTATAAACCTTTGCACCGCACTGTCCTGCGAGAGAAAGGACTTGGAATTCTAGACTCTCAGAACAATGTTGGATGATGTTTCGGCGTTCGGACGAAATGAGATCTTTATCGACATCGTTGATCGTCAAATTACAATTGTCAAGGAAGTAAGAAATTACATCTTGACCCATCAGCTCTAAGGAAATATCTAGGGCAGAGTTGATTTCTTCAATTGAGACAGCTCTAGCAGTAGCGGCATCTGCATTGGAACTTGTAGTACTCGTAGAGATCGTATCTTGTTCTTTGCTCTGATCATCTCGTAGCGAACGAACAATTATTGGCCCAAAGCAGCAACCAACAACAAAGTCCTTTTTAAGAATTTTTCTCAGCACCTGACACTTGTTTTGAATCTCATGGTGAGATTGAGTGTGTCGCATGAAAAGGCAGAGATTGGATTCAACAGGATTCAATTTCGGCAAGAGGATTCGAAAGTTAGCTTTTGCTCGTACCAACATCGCAGCTCCAACTCTAGACATTAGGCTATTGAATCGTTTGTCAACCAGCGAAAGCTTGATGAGAGTACTAGATCTTGGTCCTATGAAGGAGGTTATCTTGAGAAGAAGTTCTTGAGGAAGACTAGAAAGATTGTTTGATCTATCTATAGTAGCATCGTCAAGTTTCTCACAGCCCCCTGACTGCGAGTCATTTTCAGTTGCTGCAGCTGCAACAAAAGACGAGAAGCTATCAATGCTATCAATTCGTCTAATTTCGGCCACGGTTGTAGAGCTTCGGAGAGACTTGAAATCGCGAAAATTTATAGCAAGCCTTTGCTCACTTAGTATTTCACAAACTCTTTTGCGTTTGAGTGAAATGAAAGCTTCATCCTTTTCAGGTTTTAAAAGTATCTTATCAGATGTTGCTCTACCGGTATGCTGCATGATTTCCAAAGTGTAGTGCATTCATGAAGTTATAAGGATGATCATGCTCTGTGAATGCGGAGGGGGTGTTTTTCAATGGCTTTTCAATCATTGGATTTCCTCGTGTTTCTTTTGTGAATCATCACCCATCATCACCGCGCCAGCCACGGCCTGTTCTTTCGTCAGGGAAAATGACACCTCCTTTTATTTTGATTTCTAAAACTCTGTCGTCAGCAAGTTCACCACATATCCTCAAAACAGATGGCCTTTACTTAAGGCGGGTCATTGATCTAAAAATCTCATAAAGACAATGTCAGTTCAAGGGCTATTTATTCTGAAACTACCAGCCAATCAAATGTCTTGAATGCATTAGAAGTCAGCGTAAATGTCTTTGATAATTTCAGAATACTGACTTCGCCTCCGTCACGAAGTCATTACGTCACAACACGAGAACATGGACCGATGGATGTCCAATGCATTGTACATATCCCTTTCTGACTTCACCTCCGTCACGCAGTCAGTACGTCACGTTTGTGCGATGAGAACATGATGGACTGATGGATGTCCAATGCATTGTACATATCCCTTTCTGACTTCACCTCCGTCACGCAGTCAGTACGTCAAGTTTGTGCTTCGTGGCAAGAAAACCTTGAAGAAAATCAATTATGCAAGCAACTAACAACAGCCCATGGTACGTACTCGTAGTTCTATCTGCGCACTGCAGTAATCGAATGCTAGGAGAAAAAAATAAAACAAACTGATTATTTATTGAGGCATTATGCACCTTCTCTCTAGGTTCGTAATGAGAGCCCCACGACGGGGGAAAAAAGGACATAATGAATTTTGCGTTCTTTACAATTTCAATTTCAAATTACTAACAGTAGACTTTGAGCGATCTCAGCTTACTCGAGTGAATAAATCTCCGTGATCGAAGAAATGACAAACTAAATTACTTGCAGCAAAAACGATGCTCAATGACATTATCTAAAGTAGTACAAGTAGTCCGTACTATGCTCTTGGCGGACACATATTGTCAAGAAATAGAAATTTCAAATTGCAGTTCAAGCATTCTATGCTTTTCATTTCCCCTCGCGACTGCTATCTAATCTGCCATGCGCTGTCTTGAAATGACTTTAACGTTATCGTATCTTTCAATTTTCTTGATTGATTCTACATTACATGAAGACACATTTGAAATTATGATAATGTTTCTTGTTGTTTCGAATACTATTGTGTGCTTGTTTGGGTTCAAGATAAAAGTGTTTCCATCATCTTTCTCATCCTCTACATACACGTAACCAATATCCTCTGCGCTGGTATGAAGCCATTGATAATCTTGAGCAGCATGGCATCTGTATGAGATCTACCGTACCTGGTCGGTACAGACACTGGATTTGGAACCAAAAAGAAAAAGAAAAGTGGGACTTGCAAGTGACGTCAAAAAGACGTTAGAAATGATTCCCTCTGCTCTCTCCGTCTCCCCTTCTCCCTTTTTTCTTGTCGGTGGACACAGCTAGCAGAACACACACACACACACTGCTCTCTCTATCGCCAGCAACCAACGCAACAACACAACAACAGCACCGGCCATCATAGCACCTCTAAGCTTTCTTCCCCATTCCATACATTAATACAAGAAAACCAAGAGGATGGGTCTCACAGCGGCATTTATTGGAGCGTGCTCCGGTACTTCAATCCACATTATGACTAATGCAATGAGAAAGGTACCATTGAGTCGCAGTAAGTAACCTCAGATTCGATGTGATGTACTATGCTTGGGCTCCTCCTGAGAATCGCTCTTTATTATTTGTTGCTTTGGAAGCAACGATGTTTATTATCGATATATGAACTCATTGATGTGCCCATCAATATCTGTATTATGGACTTCCTTGCACGATTGCACAATCAATATCAATGTTTATAATCACCAAAAACGACGTCATCTGATCAAAATCTTTCTTTCAACTCACTCGTGTCACCCCAATAGGTCCTTGGTTGCACGCCGGATACTTTGTCTTCGGTGCCTGGGCAGGAAATAAGTATGTCGCAATTGAAAGAAGGATGGTAGTTGATATCAATCAGATTCGTGCGGATAAGGGCATGCCGCCAATGGTCGGAACACATGCTTGGATTCGTTATTCCACCGAGGATGAGTAAGAAATAGACATTGCGATACAGTTACAGTTTCATGGTGATAGAATGATGCTGAAAAGGAAATATATTATAGGTGTCAAGATCGGCTTCGGACCAGATTTATGATTCGATTTTTAATGACTTGAATTTCAATTGGGTCAACAACATTTACAAAAGCGTTTGGTCCGCGTAGGACACGATCCAAGGCAAGAAACAGTTAAAGTTATAGGACAATATTAAAAAGTGAAATAAGAAAATCACTTTACTTTCTGATGATTTCAGATTATACTCATTTTTAAATCAACCCACCAGAGAAAATGCGCGGAAGAAAACACTAAGAAGAACATATGGGCGGATGTCGGATTGATTAACTTTTTCAATACATGTCTGGCGATAGTGTATTATTTTTAATGAGCCCGTGTTGTCTGTCACTCTAAATTTGTAGAGAATGATAGTACTTACAAATCGAAATTGAATTCCCAAACTCTTCCTAAAAAAGCATCTGCCGTAAAAAGAAAGAAAAATCAGGCTTTTGCACACACCTCCTACGAGGGTATTCAATAAATGTCTGGCATTTTACTGGTCAATCTACGGTACGGTACAACACAACTACACGTACATCATCTGATTATGCTAAACGAATGAAAGATGTTTTTCCAGGTTTTCAGTTTGGCAGTTCACGCAAATGAAAAAGAGTGAGATGGGACAGAGAAGGGAAGAACTTTAATAAAAAACTTGAAAAATGCGGGAACGAGCGTCCAAATTTTACAACTTACTACACAAATATCCTACTATCACATTGGTACAAAACTTGCGTAGGACAAAGTAGAGATAATCAAAACCCAAGCAGTTCCTAGATAAGCCAATTCAACTATCACCCCACTAGACTAGTTAATTTAATAGAGAATGTTGGAGACTACAATCATCATCGATGGACGCGACCACCTTCTTGGTCGTCTTGCTTCCGTTGTAGCTAAGGAGTTGTTGTCTGGACAGAAGGTCGTTGTTGTCAGATGTGACCAAGTTTGCGTTTCTGGATCTCGTGAGTAATCAAGAAGATGGATGCGATGGGATGTGTGGAAAATATGTAACGATCGGAACAGAATGGGTCTGATGGAGTGAATAAACGAACATTCAACATGCAAAGCAAATACAGCACAGTGAAGGAAGAATGGCTGTGACGAATCAAGCAATCATACCGTGAGACTAACGAATGGTCGTTAGTTTGTTACGTGTCGTGAGTTCGTGCTGAAAGAAGTTTCCGTTTGGAGGCGAAAAAGGAAGACACTAAATCCACTTCACTCCATCGAACCCAACTCATTCGATGCACACGATCTCATGAATTATATTATCATCACACACGTCAACAAATCTCACACAATCTTTTCTTCACTACAGTGGTTCGTAACCGTGTCAAATACGCACAGTTCCGTAAGAAGCGTATGAACACCAACCCCGGAAAGGGACCTTACCATTTCAAGTCCCCCGCTCGTATGGTATGGCGTTGTATTCGCGGTATGGTTCACCAGAAAACCAAGCGTGGACAGGAGGCGCTCGGACGTCTCTCCACTTTTGAGGGAATCCCCCACCCTTACGACAAGAAGAAGCGTGTTGTCATCCCCGCTGCTTTGAGAGTTATGCGTCTCAAGACTATCAGAGATTTCACTGTTATCGGAGAATTGGCTGATAGTGTTGGATGGAAGCACATGGACCTTCTCAAGAAGCTTGAGGATAAGAGAAAGGTCAAGGCTGAGGCTTTCTACCAGAAGAAGAAGGCTAAGACTATCTTGAGGCAGAAGGCTGAGGATGCTGCTTCAGGCGAACTTGCTAAGGTTAACGAGGTTCTTGCTGCTAGTGGATACTAGGGTCTAAAGTAAGAATTCTAAATAAATAAAATTGACGAACCCAAAGTGACCTGTAGAGTTATAATCTACAGCATTATAAAAAATTAAAACGATGGATCATCCAAAAGCTGAAAGTGCGGCATAAATCCTTAGTCTTGATCTAACAATCGAGCAAGTAGAATGAATATTTGAATGTGCTGGAATAGAGAGGAACGAACGACATGGACGACGTGCACTACTGGTTGCCCTGGAAGGAATTATTAAGTTGGGTCGTTGAAAACCTTTCGACAGAAAATAATACTGTACAATTATTTTTTACTTCACCATTCAAGGGTTTATTCAACGAGCCACTTCCTGAAGCCCTGCCAGATCCAAAAGTGACGAGTAGAAGAAATGAACCCACCACTCAATTGGTCCCGGCTTCAAATAATGCAGACAATCTAATAATTAATAAGGTCGAAGAAGGAATAAGTGAGTATGGATCACACAATTTGAACTTGAAAACCATAAAATAATCAAACCCCAAAGCAAAAGCACAGCATTGGACGAAAAAGTTCCAAAACCTTACCTCCAAAGCCAATATGACCATCCCGTCGTAAGATAGTACTATTGTAAACATTCAACCAGTGTACTTGAAGCTTGTTTGATGGTCTTTCATCAAAGACTTCTTTTGCATATGAATTGTAACGTTCAACGGTTCCATTTGCATGTTTAAAGTCATACCATGTCCAAGTCGCGTTCTTCATTTTCATCTGCAACTGTATTTTAGCTTGTGCTGATTTCAGAAAGTCGTTGTAGTTTGCATATGGTTTCGTTCTATCTGCTTTGAGAAGTTCAAATGTGCCCATCCCACCATTGCCCTCCTCGAAAAGCTCCTCGCGTGGATTGCAGTCCGGATGTCCTGGGACAGTGGACCGGAAAAATGCAATCAGTTTAGAATGATCCACATCCCAAGAATCTAACCAGGAAACAAGTGCATCAAACCCTTCTTTATATTCCTCAAAGAATTTCATATGATCACCAGTGTTGAACACTATGGCAGTCTTGTTCGTATTGGTTGCAATAAATCGGGGTGTCCCACTAGCTGTAAGCACTTTCAATTCATCCAGTCGATTTATTTTTTCAAGAGCAATCTTGACGCCAGAAAAGTTATATGCACTTTGTTCGCACGGTATCTCGTATTCTTTGTTTACCATTTGCTCGTATAAAGCGCCATGTGTTGTTGCTCCAGTATGAGTGAATCCAAGAAGCGCCTCAAGAGACCTTCGAAACCCACGCGACAAGGAATCACCAATGATGAATATCCTCGTGATTTCCAAATGTGAGCAAACCTTGCAAAATCCATCAAGAGAGATCTCTGTTACAGGTGAATTGGCATCAACCCACTTCCACGAAGTTGAATTTCGAAGTAAAGCTGTTTCCGTTGTGTAGTTTGGCATGTTTGGCAATATCCCCCAATCATGAAATTGGACATGTTCAATGTATGCATGTCGCCTTGCATACTCCCAATCTTGTACCCATTCACCCTCTTGACCTCGAAGTGAATCAATAGCATGCTGGCGATGGTGAGCTGACTTTGTATCATTTACTTTCTTGGTTGGCTCTAAATGCGCATTTTTAATAGGTTTGCAATCTCCCTCCGTCTCGACTATGTTTTGAGCATCACTTCTATTCATGTCCCTCGTTTTCATTATGTAATGCATACGATCCTCGCATGTGATGTGCGACATCCAGACGCAGCGGGGACAAAAAGTGTAGGACGGTGATTGCTGGGTCGCTATTGAGGTTTTTGATGTGCTAGTGTTGTCAGTGATGTTCGTGACAGGGATTGGAGGATTACTGTTACTATCTGTAATCTCTTTCCGTTTGACTGCGTCAGTAAAAATACTTCCATTACCATTTGCTTGCTTGTCATGATGATCTGCTTGACCATGACCGATGAAATCGTTTTCTTCTAGTGTTTGATTATCTATGGCACCGACCTCAGCAGATGCAGTGGATACCAAATGGAATGTATTATCTGGAAGAGACATGCCATCATCATTTGATTTTTCCATGAGAGTGTTCATAAAGAAAATATTTCCAAGGCAAAGTATGGATGAGATCATAAAGAAGGTAAACAGAATACGTGGCTGACGACAACGCCAATATCTCATGGCGCTTTTCTATTTTCCTGTGATGTTGGCAGAGTACGGTACCTCTAAACTTGGGAACAGATAGAGTGGAAACACACTGAACGTAGTCGTTGTTGGGCAAGTAACTACTGGTCTAAAATGTCCGGACAAGTTCAAAGTGACAATCGCCAAAATCTGTGTCGCAAAAAATGTGAACGAAAAAAAGAGGCAAAATAAGCCAAACATTTAATAAAGTCAAGAACTCCGCGATGCCATCATTGAACTCATTTTAAGTCCTGACTGATAGGTGAGTATATTTTAATTAAGTTGACTCTGGGGTATGATCCCGAAACGGGAGTAGCAAAGTTGATAGGTAATGCCGACCTTGGAGATAGGAGGGATGAGAAGTGGGAGCAAATAGAGTTTGCAACTACGCTGAAGGCCAACATGGATGAATATCCAGCAGAAGAGCTAGGTCGGCTCTTTGAGAAGAACAGTGTTGACAAAACATTCCACGAACAAAGAGGAATCAAAAAAATTGGCACGGAAAAAGTCTTTGAAGCCACCAAGGAAAAAGTCTTTGGAGACCTCGGGTCCCTTCTAGTTCACGCAGGTAACAATCTTCCTCCGTTCATGATGGCAGCTGCGTGTGAACACAGCGCAGTGCCTGTGATTTATCCTTCTTGTTGAGGAAGAATCTGGACTCTTCATCATTAGTGAATTGGTGCAGCAATATCAACTTTGATCATAAAGAAAGAGAACATAAGAAGCGATGATTTGAGTCGATATCCACATTTACCACCCTTCCATTGCTAAAGACGCCCAGAGTTTTTAACTGATGAAGCGTGCCGAAGGCAAAAGGAAACCATTTCGTGTTTTTAGAGATAGCGTAGGTACCAGGTTACAGTCGGTACTGTGTATGCGTACTAAACCCGGGCTCTTGGCTTGCTGCAAGCCGCATCTTGCCTGTATAATACGTATCTTGCCCCCCTGTACAAGTATGAATAGGACAATTTTGAAAACGGTTCGAAATTGAAACTGTCTTCGAATACTCTTCGAATGAATGAATTGAATCGACATCTTTTTTAAATCTACTTCAGAATGAAACCAATTTTTAAGTGACTCAGGCAAAAACTAGTAGCTCAACTGCACAATCTTCAATCTAGGAGGATGACGAGCATACCTTTGAATAACCCAAATATCGATTTGTTGCTGAAGCCTTTTCTTCATGAAAACAATGGCGAAGGTGGCAACCTAAACGATACACCAACCATGGTCGTGGACAGTATTCTTGTCGATTTTGGATGCAAGTATCGCACTATCGTCCAAAGAAATGAAGATGGTACATCACACACTATATCGATTCATATCGCAGTGATTGGTTGGGAAAAAGTAGAGAAGCATTGTCTACAAAAGTTGAATGATATTTTTGGTGGCAGCAGTGTATTTTCCAGAGAGAAGAATCTGGAAGATAACAAAAATATCAGCTCGGACCACGGTATGCATCCCATGGATGCAGTCGCAAATGGATACAATGTGTGTATTCAAGTGCGCACTAATGACCAAAGAAGAAAAGAAAAGCTCGTTCTTTTGTCTAATATTCGTCAGATAGTACTTGGCAGTCAGCTTCAAGACGCCTTTCATGCCCTGGTTGAAAAAAGAGACAATGATTATCCA
>Ga0115005_10005346_pt1 | contig 10168 bp, 9 predicted proteins | sample ArcOceMetagenome_FD_87163 | JGI IMG/M metagenome (GOLD analysis project Ga0115005, IMG submission 87163) | Marine eukaryotic phytoplankton communities from Arctic Ocean - Arctic Ocean - Greenland ARC118M Metagenome | ecosystem: Environmental > Aquatic > Marine > Oceanic | place: Arctic Ocean...
AGGTTCCTGAAGTCGCTGCGAAGTTTCCATGAACGTTCTCCCATCCTCCCCAAACCCTTCTTTTTCTTATTTTTTTAAACCGGGCAATTGATTACGGATTCGTAGTATGGTAGAGACAAGCGTAGAGAGTTTCAAACAGTAATATTCAATACCTAAGCACAACATTCGAACATTCAACATGGGAATCCTAAAAAACATTGACCCAATTTTGATACCAGACTTATTGCACATCCTTCGATCCATGGGTCATGGTGACAAACTCTGCATCTGCGATTGTAATTTCCCCGCCGCAAAAGTCGCCACCCAAACAACATCAGGCAAACATTGCATACTAACCGTCACACTCCCAGAAGCTCTGCAGGCAATATGCAGTGTTCTCCCACTCGACTTTTTTGAGGAAACACAAGCTTTGTACATGGGACCACAAGAAAACGTCGAGATGCCTCCTGCTGGAGTGGAAGTTGTGATGGAGCTCAAGGATGCAATCAGAGAACACTGCGGTGATGCGAATATTGAACCACTTGAACGATTTTCTTTTTATGATGAAGCCAAGAATTGTTTTGCAGTCGTTCAGACGATGGAGAGGAGGCCTTATGGCAACGTGATTCTTACAAAAGGTTGCGTCGGTCCTGATGGTTTCGACTTGAAGCCCTAAGCAGAAAATGTCAGGCTCTGTGTGCTTACCAAATGTACACGTATGGATCTGCAATTCGCAATGCTGCCAATTTTGAAATTGTCATTAGATATTTAATAACATTTGCGCCTATGAAAATACATATTACATAGATATTATTTGGTAAAACATAAAATGGGTAATCATCCATCGTGCTACATTTCACATGATACATTCAAGCCTGCACTTGTGCGCGTCTTTCCTAATTAATTCTGATTTGACGGCTACACGTACCATTTTTGCACAGCAGGTTTGATTTTCATTCAGTGTAAACTCTCTACAGAATTCTCATCGTCATTGGCCTCTTGTCGCAGCGAATTTCGAGTGACGCCGATGAAATTACCACCTAATATTGACTCGACAACACCTTCAGCAGACCCTCGATCTCTTAATTCTCTGAGCAAGGCTGATCGGTCGTACTGTGGAAACATGTCCGAAAGATGGTTCAGCGCTATGGATTCCTCTTCTGGTGACATTGGAATAGCTCCAGCGAGAATCAGGAATCTTCTCCAAAACGAAGGAGGTGTTTCTTGTTCTTGTTCTTGTCTTTGTTCGTTGTCTGGACCTTCAGTACCATTTGGAAACCGTCTCACCACCTCAAATGAAAATGCTGGGATTGGGAGCCAGTTGGGAAGCAGGCCCTCGGTGGATAACCGGAAAAGGGCTCGTTCTGTCCCCGGATTTCCAGGTGCTGGTGCTGGTGCCGTTTCTGTCGCAGTTGGACTTGGAGGACGGTTATCATCCTGCTGGTTCCCAGCATTTACCCCTTCATCGTTTCTTATATTGGCCGTGGGTAGTATCGGGGCAATGTTTGCCATAGTTCCGAAGAAGATTCCTTGAGGCGTACCATTGGTATTGTCATTTAATGGAATCTGCCTTCCGTCTAAAACGGATGCCCTACACAGCGGACAGCGTGCAGCTTCAATTGACCTTGCTCGCTCCACGACTTCGCGTAAACATTGTGTATGGTAGAAATGGCCGCATCCAACTTTCTTAACATGGCCCATTGTCATGGTACCAAGGCAGATACAACAGACGTCGCCAGCAGCTGAAGCTTTTGTCAACTCGATGTCAGTAGCATCTTCGAAGCATTTGTCGAGGTCTCGAGCAATTCGATTGTGATTTTTTCGTTCTGCAATCTTTTTACCAAAAGCTGAAACAGCCGAGTGTAGATGCAATGCCAGGACACCATCAACGAGATTGAATGTGACACCATGCAAAGCCCAAACGTGGAGAAAATGGCCCATGGTCACAACTAATCCGAATAATTCAAGGACGAATGCGATGTTGTCGAGGATTGCAAGACGATAGGAGTGGGCCGCCTCTGTTATCTCAATCTCATGATCAATTTGACGAGAAAGAAGGCGAACTTCGGCCTCACTATTTTTGTCTTCTTCCTGGAATGTAGAATCGTCATCCTCGTCCATGCTAGCAGCCCTGTCATTTCTGAGCTCCTCGTGCATCTCAACCTGCCTCCTCTCAAGCACACCAATCTTTTCTTGATGAGACCCGTCAAGAATCTGCTGCGTGAAACGAGCCAAATGCGTCAATATGTCGAGGACGAGCAATGCGCAATCACATAGGAGCAAGGCAACCATCCCTAATCCAGCCCCATGAAATAGGGCAGCGCATGTCGTTGCTGCAGAAATATCACATAATAGAACCATTACAAGAAGCTTCAAGACACCCCGGTGAGGAGGTTGCCCAGATGCTGCCGTGTGAGCAGTGGTGATCCCTGCCAAATAAGCCAAACTCCTTAGGAATGCAAGTAGAGTGTACCAACTGAGCAAAATTAACAAATCCAATGTATCAGGCTCGACGACGGCTGTTATGAGCAATAGTTTGAACAACAGATATCCGCCAAGTCTTTCTCTGCCCGATCGGTGCATGCGATCGGAAGCAGATGCTCCGACCCCTCCCATACCAAGCATGGTGCCATCCCCAGCGTTAAATTCAGTTTCTGCCTGATCATTTGCTCTCATGGAAGCCTCTCCCAAAAATAATGTTGCCACGATGGAGTGTAGAAGATAAGTCACTGCAAGGAGTAGGTTAATAATAGTCACGATTCTGGGTGTGCTTGTAAGAATCTTGTCCACAACTTCCGTCGCTACCCTGCTTCTACTACGTGTAACCCCAGAAGACGACGATAGACTAGCCCATTCGAGCAACGATGGATCAATAAATCTGTGCATCAACCTTGCACCCATACTACTCGGTTTATCCTTTTCCTTGGAAAATCCGCTTCTTTTCTTTGCTTTTGCGTTACTTTTTGGATTAAACGCTTCCATCCATCCTAACCATGGCGGTAAACCGCCTTCGTTTCCCATTTTGGCATTCCCCTGCCTACCAGCTTTGCCCTGCTCACGTTGCGGTTCACGCAAGAATCCAAAGAATCCAAATAAGTTAGTTTCCCCATCCTCTGTAACAACTGCAGAATTCACTCCTTTATTGCTGACCCCATTGCTGCCGGTGGTGCCCTCACTATCTTTAAATTTGAATAAATTAGCGGTAGCGGCCGCCTTCGCGACCTGCTCGACACTATTGAACTGCTCCGACATTGCAGCAGATATTTTTTCATGGAAATTATGATCCTCATCCAATAACTTTCTCATTGAGGAATGTAAATCACCGTGAAGAACTGCATATTTAGGCTCGGAGGGTGATGAAGCATTCGTTTGCACCATTTGTATATGGTGATGCTCTATTCGTCCAGGTGGGGAAATGATTGCCAATAGGGCAACGAATATGGAAAAGAGGACGTACATGTGTGACATTGCTCGAGCATCGAGAACATGCACATTATCATTTGCAGGGAGCATGTTTCTAGTTAGAGCGTTTGCGGCAGTGCGAACGGTTGGACTCGTTCGGCCATTTCTGTCTGTGCGTACATTGGCTGTTGATGCTATTGTTTCATCATTACTATTGTTCTCATTTCGATTTCCGGGATTGATGTGAGGCTGACGTCTAATAGGTGTTGGGTCCTCTTCCCGTCCCCGCACACTAGGATGCGGTCCAAACTCGTCCTCCATAGCGTTTGTGTGCATGTCGAAAGTCGCCGAATTGTTGTTGCCTCTATCAATATGGGCCGGATCTTCCATTGCTATTTGTATTTTATTAACAGCAACTGTGCGTATGTTTATGATTGCAAATGATCAATGTGGAACTGTGATAAGTGAGTCAGCTTTGCACCAAACCCGTCGAAGGAGAAGAACGAAGAACGTTCTAGGGTTCTTCTTTTTGTGTTCCGAATTTATGTGGGGATGTGTGACTTGTAATCTTCAAGCGAGCAAGCGCCAAAGTAAGAGACAACAACAAGAGCACAAGTTTCCTGAAAATTCTGTTCAAGGTTCTTGGGGGACGATTAAGCAGTGAACAATATTGTTGTTTGATGTACGAGGTACAAGAGTATTAGGGATTTCAAGATTAGTGATGAGTGATTGATGGATGAGAAAACCAAAATTCTCATCATGATGAGCAGCCATCAATCAGTTTTTTTTAGTACGTGAATTACAGTAGCGTAAATTCTATTAGATTGATGGATGGATTCATTCAACCGTCGCTTGATTTCCTCCGGAATTATGAGACACGTTCAAACATGGATGGATTCAGTCACGAATTCAACATTTCAAATTAATTGTTTTCCCGGGAAGCAAGGGGCAAGTTGAAATTTCAAAGTCCAAAAAATTGAAAATGGTTGACCGACCAAAAAATCAATTATAAAATTATATAGGTTTCCTAAACGCGAGTGTTTTTGTGCTCCTACAATGAATCTTCGTCGAACACTCTAGTCCTACCTTCTCAAAATGATCAGGAAGACAGTCAGCAATATAGTCCTCGTAGTAGGGCTCATTCATGTTTTTAAAGTTTCCCAAAGTACTATCAACACCAGGACGATCACCCTTCTGCATTGAATCTGTTAGAATGACCATTCCTCCTTTCTTGGTCACTCTCTCCATTTCGGACGAGATCTGGGCCCGAATATCACGGGGAACTTCATGATAAACATACATGCATACTACAACATCGAATTCTTCGTTTTCGAATGGCAAGTCTTCTCCCTTTGCTTGCACGAAAGTTGCTGGATCAATCTTAATTCCCTCAGACCCATTAGAGGCTTCCATACGCTTACGGATGGACATCCAGTTTTTATCATTGTCACGCGCATTGTTGAGGTAGAACGGCGAGAGATCAACAGCTGTGCATTCAGAATCGAGGGGCAAGTTATCTCTTACAAAAGTAAGAAAGCGCCCCGTACCGCATCCTACTTCTAACACTTTTAAAGGACTTTCGCCCATAGTAGTGGTGGAATCGTTAGCATATTCCAAAAGAGGTACCAAGGCTGTTCGTTGCATTACATCTTGGCCTCCGAGGAACAAGGTCTCAGTAGAAGTCTCGTACACATCTGCAGAATCTGGACTCATCCACCCATCCGTCTGATAATGAAACGCAGTTTTGTAATAATCTGGATATATGCTATCATCACTAAGCCAAATGCGTTTATCTTCTTCTGATCCTCGGTTCCTGCGAGAAAGTGTCCCGATTGCTTCACTTAAGAATCTAGCAGTTTTCGACCCGAAATAGAGGGGTGAATTTTGTCTATTTCTCGTGTACATGTCATAGGGAAGTTTATATTTTCCTTGGGAGATGCGTTCATAATCTTGCTCATACGACAATGCAACTTCGGCAAGGATACGAGGAAGTGCAGAAGCAGCAGAAGGTAAAGCATTAGTAACTTTACTTTCGGAGGGCTCCTTCGACCGGAGTCGCTCGTGCAATTGAGAAGACAATGTCCCGAGTGCAGCATTTGAAATGAAATACCCAGATCTAGCAGTATGACGGAGCCAATAGCTCAGAGCCCCCCCTCCCTCGCTAAAGAAGCGACTAGATACATCTGTTGTGACTCTGGCATAGTCTTCTAATTCATACTTTCCATTGCGGTTGTAGTTCATCCAGAACTCGACGCCATCATTGCATTCAAACTTTCCATTCTCGTATTCCGCTCGGGAAATATCTTGTATGGCTTGAACTGATTTCAAGGTATTATCCTGTAGAGGCTGTGCTATAAATGTTGATTCTTCCCTTCTTTCAAGGTCAGTGGTGGTGGCAGTGCTACTTGACAAAGGAAAACCATTTCCGTTGGCAGCTGGTGGAGACAGAAACGCACCAGCTGAAGACAGCAGAGATGCTATGACGGTAATCTTCATAATGGCTGGTAGTATGTGCACAATACAGTTTTGTGGATTCGACGATGTAACTTCCTCACTGTTGTCTCTTGCCTTACAGTAGATGTTTTTGAGAGTGTGAGTGTGTTGTCTGTTCAAAATCTTCTGTTCCAAAAGAATGAAGAAAATCCTGCGCTGTTTTCTTCACTTTCAATTTATTCTGGCTTCTTCCTGCCGCTGGTTTCTGATTGGACGTTTCGGGTCACGTCACGCAACGGAAAGACACAATCAAAGGCAACTGTGACCAAAAACAACCGAGCATCCATCCATCAGGCGTCATGTCAGCGCCCCAGCGCGCAACAGCATATTATAACAGTGCTCGACTACTGAAAGACTCCCTCAGTCAAAATAGAGTATTGCTGTACCGGTAACATTGGTACACGAACTAGCTAGTCCTAGTATCCTCTGTCCCTCACTTGTTTTGCTGATCGCTCCTTCATCGTTCATCGTTTACGCCGAGCTCCACACAGAAGGAAGATGAGTTTAAAGTTCTACACATCCTGGTTCTGCCCCTATGCACAGAGGGCCTGGATAACTCTAGAACATCATAATATAGACTACGAACTTATCGAGGCTTACGACGGTAACAACAAAGTTCCTCGTCTATTAGAGCTGAATCCCAAAGGCCAGATTCCTACCATCGAATTCCCCCAAAGCATGATTGACGGATTGCCGATGCTGGTAAAAAAGGACGGACTGAAAACAGTCAACGATGCAATGGTTTTGACAGAATCTATGAATTGCGTAGAGTTTCTCAACTCGATGGCAGGGAAAGAAAGTACAACAGATCTTATCCAAAACTCTCGTGTCGGCTGCAATTGATTTGTATCAAAAGATAAGCTCCAAGTTCTTCAAAGTACTCGCGAATCCTTCTGAATCAGAACGTAAGGATGCATATGCCTCCTTTGCTACGAACATTGCAGAAATGATGGAAAAAGTCAAAGAGGGTGGATTTTATGAATCCGGCACGCTGACTATTGTTGATATTGTTGTGATCCCTACGCTTCTTCGTATATTTATGCTTGACCACTATCGACCGACGTTAAAACTTGATGAGTTTATGAGCGAAGTTTGCCTTCAGAAATTTCATTCCTACGTTGGCAGAGTGAAAGAATTACCAGCAGTTCAAAAGACTTTGTGGAAAGATGACAAGGGAATGATTGATTTGTGCAAGAAATTTGTGTTGTGAAGTACAGATCATTGACGCTTGATTGAATCGTGTGGACATACTTCCTTCTTCCGTACTATGCCACAATGTATGATTCTTTTGAAGCGTAACATGCGAGTGGATCCATTGATTGTAGATAATTCGACTGCAGAAAGTTGAAGATAAACATACTCAATACCAATACCGCACCATCTTCAAATCTTCTTGGAATTAAGATATAATACTATATTGCTTTGTATCATAAACACAAGTCAGTCAGCATCATTGCTTGGCTTATCGTTGTAGACTCGCACCAAGCGATAGCGCACCACGTCAATTGATTGGACAATAGGAATAACTGCCAATCCTGAGATGAATACAAGTATACTATCATAGAGCAGTTTCTGCTCCATTTCTCGAAGGTCAATTGTGAAAGTGACAATCCCATCTCCAATATCTTCCGCAGTAACAAACTCCGAACTTTCGTGATTATTGGAACATTCAACAGTTGTAGCCGATGCCGGCAGTGCCAGTCGTAAAACTTCTAAACATTCCTCATCCGATATTTCTGCTGTCGCCATCGCCGTGCCCACCAAGCCTCGCCAATACGTTTGTTCTTGTGTTTCACCAAAAGGGCTCAGTTTGACGTACATGACTAAAGATTGTTGTCCTATTTCCAAATCTCCTGCAGTAGCAACTGTGCCCTGAGATAATTTCATGACGGGAAGAAGCGGCTGGATGACACAATTCGTATGATTTTGATAGCATGATTTCTTTCCAAGATCTCGAGCCAACATCCAAGGCAGTGATGCGAAGAAACATGTATTTTCATCGGTATTATAAAGTGGCAAGAAATCAATAACGATATTTCGTTCATTGAAAATTAGGTTGTTGGAATTTATCAAAGCCTGAATTTTGTCCTCCAACATTATACGACGTTCGAATGATGATTTTTCAGGCGTCGAGTTGCATAGAATGTAAGATTGGGGTATCCATTTGGAAGGAGGGTCGTTCCAGTATTCCATCGTGAGTTGCCACCACATTTTCTCTCCATCTTCTGTTCCGAAGAGTTCGGATGTGGCTTCTGTGAACAACATGGAAATGAAATAAGATAGGGGCATTTGTGGGCTTAGTTCTACTGCATTACTCATACTCGTGAACATGATGAGCACAGCGAATTTCCATCCCCGTACAAGTAGGCTCATCATCATATTCGGATAACAAGTTGCGGAATGAGTGGTGAACACATTTCTGATTCTCGAACAAGACGATGTTAGATGAGATCTCCTTGGGGAGATCGGATTAGGAAATTGGTGAACGAACTACAAAATTTTCTTGGAAAAAGAGAATGTTCCGTGACCGTTTTTATTAATTCGGTGGCTTGTAAGATTGGGCTTTCTCTATCTAGTAGATCAAATTCTTCAAAATTTTGAAAATAGTAAAATGTGTGTATCTTCAATCTAAAGACGAAAGATTGTTTCAACACATTTAATCTTTTCTTCTGTTCCTAATTCTAACATCCTTCTTGAACTTCGTTCACGAACTTATTATCTGGATAGATACAGAATATGTATGCGTACACGTAGGAAAGTGTCTATGTTTCGAAATTACATCTTACTTTTTATGTAGTGTAGCTGAGATAGGATTGGTCAATCTTCGGTTTCCTGTACACGTTTTACACGCACGTAGCATGCAAACAATAAAGCATCCAAGCTCGCAAACAAGCAGAGATATGGTAGTAGAGCGAGCTAGATTTAAAACCTACATTTCTGTGCCTTCATACAAACTATGAAAAATCTTGATTAAAGTACTTATAAAGTGTTGGGTACAAATGTACCAGGTACGTGAAACAACATTATTTACTTTAACAAATAATTGAATTGCAATTGGAAGAATCAATTCTGGGCACTATCACGAACGTGCTTAATTCTGAATGAATCTACACGAGAAACAAAACTTGCTAGGTCAAGGTTCGCGTAGGTCTCTTGTGTTTTTTTAAAAAAGCCCCTTCGCTTTATGCGCAATGTCCACAGCCAACTTTTGAATAAGCTTATCAAACTTGGACGCAGCCCCGTGAGAAACTCCGTCTGCCATTTTGTACTCAAATGTTGTCTTGAAAGTGGTGTTGTTATCATCAATTCTTTCTATGCTCATACGTGCAATCATTTGTTTACACGGGAAGAAATGTTCGCTGAGCTCGAAGGCGATAGAGTCTACACCGTTTGTTTCAGTGACAGTCTCAAAAAAGCTTTTCCCCATTGTGTACGTCAATTTCCGTTTAGCACCTTGATTTGTATTATTGGTACATTGATTGATCATCATTGAAAGAGAGTAGATGAATGAATTAATTAATGGTAGGCGAGAGGGAGGAAGAGAAGAAATTACGATTACGAGGAGGAGTGAGGATTTGGTAGGGATGACAATCATCTGAACAATGAATGAATCGAGATCGTGTCCTGGCGGCCGGCGATGAAACTACTATGGCCACAATTTCACAAAGCAATGGTCTACAAAAATATTCTTCTTCTTACCTACACCTTCTGTTTGGTCTCCAACAATTTCTGCCTTTCCAAGATATGGATGATAATCTCGAATCTTGACCAAGTCAAACAACAGAGGCGCTACGTCGGCCTGGCTAGCGGCAACTGAGAGTACGTGTAGGGTACGAGTAGGAACAAGAGGAAATGTGGGTGAGTGCTGAAAGAGCATGTTCATCATGATAAATCCATCGCGAGGAGTTCCCAGAAATCTGATTGCTTTTGGCGCTGATTATGGCACCAGCACGAGGGTGGAGTACACGACGTCACTACATCCTCGCATGCGCATCTTTCCCCCTTTGCCTTTGCTACTTCCTCGTATCATACTTACTCTTTGAACTTCCTACAGCTTTTTGAAATTCAGACGATGCTGCTGCTGACCTGGACCTGGATTTGTTAGACCCTTTCCTCGTGAAACAACACAAGACAGATCCCATTTTGCTAATTGAAATGGGTTACTACAGAGCGGCGGCAGATGTGATACTCGTAAGTTGACAAAGTTGTTCGTACGAGGGTACTCGTAGAAAATTGACCAGCCACAAGCGCCTTCTTGCCTTGTTGCAAAAATACCATGAATGATTGACGATGA
>Ga0115005_10005354_pt1 | contig 10157 bp, 7 predicted proteins | sample ArcOceMetagenome_FD_87163 | JGI IMG/M metagenome (GOLD analysis project Ga0115005, IMG submission 87163) | Marine eukaryotic phytoplankton communities from Arctic Ocean - Arctic Ocean - Greenland ARC118M Metagenome | ecosystem: Environmental > Aquatic > Marine > Oceanic | place: Arctic Ocean...
CCATAGAAAATCATTACGGCTGCCTCCGAACTGGGCTCGGCTGAGAAATACATTGTCGAGGCGTGTTCCATCTGCAGTGCAGATGTCGCTTAGTGACACCACTCCATGCAACATGCGTACACGATTTATAGCTCGCAGCTCCGATTTGGAGTCAAAGAACTCCTGAACGTCATCCATAATTCGTGCACTCTTTTTAGCTTAAGAGTCGCATGACCAATATTAATCGCTATTTCATGATCGTTATTGAATTGGCAAACATGAAAGAGCCAGGAGTGATCAGAACACCACTTCGCATACCCTGGGAATGAGTTGTGCCAGATCAGGCCATAGAAGCCCATTTCTAAGGCTTGGTTCTCAATGCAAGTGTGGAGCAAGTGCCCGGTTGGTGTCTTTTTCCAGCAGTGATGCACTAGGAGAGCCGTATGAGTTGTGCCCATAGTTGAGTATAGGTCAATCACATTCAGTCCAAATCCTTGGTTTGGGGCATGGCGGAAAACACAGGACATGGAGCCACTGAATCCCGCTCGGGGCAGGGCTGCTCTGATAGCTGGAGCCATGATGTATGTGCACTCCTTTTCTGTCAAAGTTAAGGCGGCAAGAGGATACTTCAGCTGCATTGATATTGTGGTATACAATGCCGCAAGTGAATCTGATGCCGATACCTTGCCTAAGCGGACCCGTGCACCCCAGTGAAGTGCTTTGTCTCTCATTTCTGGTATCATCCTCTTCTTCTCTCCGGAAGGTGCCATCCAAATACCTAAAATCTCCGATTCTTCGTCGCAGTCCAAACGTGTCAAGCAACATCTTCATTATTTACCGATCTCACAATGAGTTCAAAGTCGCCTGCGTCCGCATCATTGACTGCTTTCCATTTCCCACGGACCCATTCATAATCCATCAGATACCAGTAGCTCTTCTTCGTTTCTAAAGCGCCTCCCGTAACTTCCATCATATCTCCCCATTCTCTGATTACCGTCTGCATAGATGCTGCAACCTTGTGTGGGTCCTGTCCTGACTGTGTAAGCTCACAATCGTCCACAATGCAAAACCCACTAAAAGGAAGACATTCCTAGAGATAGCTGAGCAAAATCGATCGCTGTATCCTTTTTCTCGTAGAATCTTAAATATAACCGAGCTGATGGTTCACCAAATTGTTGGTCCTGCTGCGTTACCCTGTAAGATCCCTTGGGGTTCATTCATCCATCCATCAAATTCTCATCGCCTCCGTACGTCCCTTCTGAATCTCCAAACGCCGTTCGAACTTGATGTATCATACATTGAATTGTGCTGAACATAGAAAATACTGTAGCCTTTGAGACACCTAAGCGTAATAGAGCTATCGCTGCGGCCGTGTGAACGATTATGTCGTAGCATCCCTTTAAATCTGACATTGCTAATGCCCAACACAGGCACTTAGCCTGACGGTCATTTGCGGGTAGGCGTCAGTTTAAAGCATGATCGATGCAAGTCCGGTTGGGTCTACTGTATTGCTCTGGAGCGATTTCATCCTGATCCAAGGTTAATCTCATGGCTTTGTACTGCATCCTTTTGTTCAAATGGTTGAATTCGGAGTCAAGAAGCCCAGCGTTCATTGTTTCTCAATAGCAAAGGAATTTGCTTTCTTCATGATCATCAGGTCCACGCATTTCCGGTGTCGCGAAGATGAGTACCCAGAGACTGTTGGAATTTCGGCCCTCTGGAATAAAAGCCAACTGAGCCACGTATGATTCATGCAAGCCTTGTAGTGGCCCAAATGTTGGTTTGCAGATGCAGCTTTCTCTTTCCTACATTTCCATGAATGTACATAGTCCTTGAAACGCGATACGGTGGGTTCACAGGAGATAGAAGCTGGTTGATCTGGTCTCTTGCACGCTGCTAGAAAGTCCTTCGTAGCTTGAGTCGAATGAGCTGGCGGCTCGTAATTGCCATTCAGGACCGCATCAATTTCAGGGCCTTCACCAAAGGAACCAAAGTCCACTCCGAAGACATCATCCAACAGTTGCGATCCACCTTCTGTTTGGTGGTACTTCCGTTCGTTCTCCATTATCATAGCGGCTTCCACGTCGTGTCGCTCCGTCAGATCTGAGTGCGATCCATCTGGATTTGTGACAGTGACTTGGTTCGAAGATCCTCCTTTTGTCTTGCCAAGCATGAATAATCACATTCTTTGCCTGAGTTCTCTGTGCTTCTACTCCATACATGCCTCTTAGGATTGTTGCTGCCTTCCCCTGACCTGCCTCCTCCTTGGCTGCTGCCAGTCTATGCCGGCACTCAATACTTAAACTTTCGGCTCGTTTCTTGCATTCTCTCCTCTCCTTCCTCGCCTTGCCTACGGCATCCAGTATCTCCAAAATAGTGAGCACTGGGTTATGGACTAACTTCAGTTTTCGTTGCAGTTTACTTAACTTTCGCACATTCCTGGAGAAGCCTAATTCATGTTCTCGTCGTCTCGTCCAATATTCCACCATCTGTGTTGCTGCTTTGTACGCCGGAGAAAACTTAACCCCTCCTGCATGGAACACCTGACACTTCTTCTCCGCGGGTTACAGCTTTGTTCATGGCGACAGGTGTTTTATTCCTGAGGTCCGTGTCTACTGTGTCTGCGTCATCTGCGTTCACTGCAAAGGCTCTCTGGTGTTCAGCGGAGATGAACTTTTCAGTTGGAGCTGCCGTGAATGCTACTGGGAGGATTAATTCGATGCCTGCACTATGTAGTCTCGCTGACTCCTCCAATTCATCCTTAGTAGTGAATGTTCTGGAACTGTGGTCATATACCCCATCAGCCAGCAAGGACACAATGAAGGCTGTCCTGCAGAAATATTTTGCTTGTATGTTCCACTGTTGCTCGATGAATTGTGGCAATGCTGCAGCCACACTTTCTGCTTCACTTTTGAAGATAGTTGGGTAATATGCCATCCAAATCTCAGGATCTTCCGTTGGGATGAAACCAACAAAGACTCTACCTGAGATGGTTTTACCATCTTTATTCGTCATCGGGTTGAGACTAGGAAGTTGTAGCAGAGCTCGGAGCATGGTTTGTCCTGAAGGGAGTTTATTCAAGAGGCGCACTCCACAGAGAATCGTTTCTTGAATTCCCAAGTTAAAGCTGGTGTGGTGTACAAGGATATTACGTTTCACGCTGCTCTTAGTCTTAGAGCTGGCTTGCCATCCGTTTGGGAGATAGGTGAAGTTAGCGCTCATTCCGAGAAGGGGGCCATTTCCTGGGGTCACTAGGACGTTGAAAAAATCTGCGAAGGCTCTAGGTAAGGCTTTAGCATCTGACTCATTTCTATCCACCTCGATTAGCAAGATACGGCATGCCTTCCAAGGAATGGAGTCCGGGATTTTACTGCTTCCTGGAACATTTTGGGTTGCCCAATGAGTACCGATGTTAGAAACATCAAAGATATGGCAGAGAAGTTTGTTGAAGGTGCTATTCTTCTCCATTGATGGAACAGTCATGGAAAGCATCCCAAGAGTGATTGGATCCAAAGCTGGTGAAGCTGCCGGCTGTACAAAGCGCTGGTAAGGTACGTTAACTGTACGGCTAGCTTCTACTAGAGTTCCATGTAGAACCGTAGCTGGGTAAGAGATCTGTACTCGGAAGAAACCTTTTGTACTGTTCTGGAAGCGGTTGAAGCCATGAAGAACTGTTTCTGCAAGGGCCAAGTCCTTAGGGATAGCGTTCCATCTCTTTGTGGATGAGAGGAGTTCAGTGCATTTCCAAGGAATGATCTGGACCTGTCCTACCTTTGAGATGATTACTCCCAATGATTCATTGCAAGCATCAACAAAGACCAGGGCTTGGTTCTTGGCTTCTTTGTCGCCAGGGACCATAAGGGTCAGAAGAATGCACTTTGACTTGTTGTCGTTGGCGACGGTAGCTTTGTAGTTGTCGTCTTCCATATCATCAAGATCGCCGTCGAGGATCATCTCAAGTACTGTGTCAGCAGTGAGCAAAGAGTCTGGGTCTTCTTCGGCAGTGTCGAGAGTTGCTGCTTCAGGGGCAGTGTCTTCTGGGAGAGGAGGGAGAGACGCTAAGGGGCTAGGGGTGTTCTCTGGGACAGCAGGGAAGGGAGTTCAGTCAGGCATGTTGGTGTTGTAGGTAGGTGAGTTCGTGTTGATAGTTAAAGTGATATGTGTAATAATTTGAGATATTTAGGATAAGATGTGGCGGGCTTTATTCTTGTATGGAAAGAATGGGTGTCTATGGTTGGAATGTATTCGGATACGTGGCTAAAAGTGTGATGAGAGGATTGAAATTGGTAAGTAGTAATTGGCTTGGTTCGTGAGTGTCAAGAATTTCACGGGCTGTCCAATTCTTTTTTGAGGAGGTTGGATTCGGAGAAAAATGCGAATGTATGGTAATTTGAACCGGCTGTATCTTCCGTTGTATCGTTGCGATTTATAAAAATGAAAGTAAGGTTGGTAACAATGGGAATGAAACGGTAAAAGTAGTTGTGGTAGGTAGTAGTAAAGATGTAGTGTAGAGAAAGTTGGGTTTTTAGGGTGTTACACAGTGCTCGCGCGAAAAAGAAGTTTTTTTTAATACGAACGAAAGTATATCAGATTCAAGATGCAGTCATATCGTAGGTAATCAATGCGAACTGCTCATTTTTGTCGCCTTCTTTTATTTTGTTTTTTACCATTTACTGCATTTGAATGTTTCTGACTTCATGCTAGCTGATTTCCATAAGGGCATTTGTCCAAGTCTTCATAGTGCTTCCCAATGCCGCAGTGTTCACACTTTTTGTCGCCTTTCTTTGCATACACACATTTCAAAGGGATGAACTTTGGAACGTAGTCTGAATCACAAATAAGTTCCGGGTCTGGCACTGGCTCGCAGCATGTGTTGCATATAAAATCATATACAGTATGTTCGTAGAGTTTTTAGCATCAAGATCTAGTGGGTATGACACATCGTAAGTATTCTTCCGTTGACTCTCCTTAAATCTAGAATGATATTTGCAGTCGCATTCGTCAAATTTCTTGCGTAATGTAGGATCTCACAATGCATTGTTCATTCCTCTCAACGATTCTTCTCCACCTGAAATGATCATGTCCATGCAACTTTCCATCGTGGGTACTTTTGTGCATTTGCAAAGTGATTAACACAAAATTGTGAAGCCTATTGTCAGTTTCTGTGCCTCGTAAAACTCATCATACTCGTCCGAATCAATAAAGGTTTGGTACTTGTCAATATTTGTGACAATGCCTTCCCAAACTCTAGGAGGAAAATTTTCACTGTCCTCTGCAGTATTTCTAGACTTGTTGCGATTGGTAAAGGATGTTGGAGAATTGTCTCCATGCTGCCATTTTTGCACTGCTTCTTTCGCCAGACCGGCATGAATTGAATCAAATATCTGACCTCTCTGACCGGGTGTTTATACTCTCGTATAGTCTTTATGTTACTCATAAATTTCAGAGAAGAAGCTGCCATCCAACGCAAGACAGAAAGTAATCAGTAATCTTGGCAAGTGCTTTGTAGATGCCTTCTTTCCCAATGATAGAAGGAAGGCCGTTGGAGATTGTGGCTAGAAGGCCATAAATCATTTCTTGGGTCTCTTTCCGATATGATCCAGAACGATTGCTTGGTTTGCATTCTTTAATTGATGTTGATAAAGCAAGCACAATCACTTTATCAACATCAATCAATCTCTTTTTGGAAATACACTTCTCTGTTGAAGTAACTGATAATCAAGTAAATCTACGTTCTGTAAATTCACCGTTATTAGATTGTGAGCAAAAATCTTATTGTCTAGATTCTAGTTTCTTGCTGATATACTCAACGTTAACTCAACCGACGATATTGAAAACTCACTTAACCCCGCTCATCCGTTCAACCGAATGAGCCATCACTATTTCTAGTCAAATAGCTTCTCTTGGATCGCTCCTCGCGATCCCTCAGCATTGGCAAGCTTCCATTCAAACCTGGGAACTTCTCAATGATTAATGTGACAATTCTATATGTGACTATTCCAGTCCCATATGCCATATGAATCCTGAATCCTTGTTGTCTTCAAGTATTCCGCACTATGACAATTTTCAAACTCAACGGAAATGACCTGCCTATCATTTAGCATTTTTATTTTTTATAGTCGTGTGGATGTCAAAAATGTCAACTCATCATCACCAAACTGAAATTCTCCATACAAAAGAACAGTTTGTTGCAGTTGAGGAATCAAGATCCTATCATCTGTACAAATACATCTTTCAAAATAGTACGTGTAATTAATTGAAAACAGTTATTACTGCGAAAGCTTCTAAAATGGACACCAGCAACCAAAATATCGACAGTGATGATGAGGAAGAACAATTCCATCAACAGAGTGAGCCTGAGAAAGCACGGCCCGATGCCCCAATCGAAAAGGGAAAGAAAACATCTACTAGAAGTATCTCTAGGGGGCACCTTTTGGCAGGCATTGGGATCCTGGTGGGGGTTGTGGGTTTAACCGTAGGCCTATCTGTGTCATCGTCTCTGCACAAGAAAAAAACGCCGGATACTCTCTACGCAACTATCAACCGCCTGTCTTCCTTTGATGCATCGGTATTGAACGGCTACGATTCGTGTCAGAGTCTTCAACTTGATCTCGAAGAAGCAGTTGAAATTATGGCCATGACACAGATTGAAAATGCAGCAAAGAGCCATTTTCAATCGGATTACAGCGATTGGTTTCTGCAGAGAGGAGGTGGAATGGGAGGGTTTCTTTCGGGGCCTGCTGATGCGATGCCTGAAATTATGGACGAGGCGGCGGATGCCGATACCACAATGTCAGATTCTGGTAGTGATGCTGGATCCAGTTTCGGTGAAGACAGCTATGGAACGAACAACCAATTCGATGGGGTTGATGAAGCTGATCTTGTAAAGTCCAACGGTAAACAGGTTTTTGCTGCTTACGGGAGCGAGATTGTGGTGGTTGATGCTAATTCTGATACTGGCACAACCACTCAACTTCTCAGCAGGACTCAAATACCCACAGACGATGAGAACGGAGTAGATTTATGCGTTGATTATGACGACACTAATTGTTACGAACATGATTCCTTTTGGTGGGGGCAAAGTTCCAACATCGAAATCGCAAGTTTGATGCTTCACAAGGATGTACTCGCAGTGATAACTTCCTCTTCCACCTCATTGAGGAATAGCAGCCCAGTCCTTCAGAATAGTCGACACACTCGAATCTTTTTCTATGATATTTCAAATATTCCCACTGACGGACTTTCCCCCTTGACTCTCTTGGCGAGAAAGGATCTGCAAGGTGTGTACAAAACAGCTAGATCCATACACGATAATGCGCACATAGTCACTGGCTCCAGTCTTAATATTTATCAACACCTTTGGAAACATATTAATCCATGGGACGAGAAATATGAAAATATGGGTGAATCTGAATACAAACAGTCTGCATTGGAAGCTGCTTTGAGTCAAGTTTCGAAGATTGCTTCTGACTTGACTGCGGAACTAAACAGTGATGACGATTGCTCCAAGGTTTCAAAAATTGCTGTCATGCTCAAAAATGTTAATGGTGGTTCTAGGATTCCGTTAATCACAGCTTCTCCCGTGCTGCAGACATTTACTATGGTTCATAGTTTCAACCTTCAGGAATTAGTCAAAGATGCCAATAGCGTGCTAACAAATGTATCATCGTCAGGAATATTCTTCCCGACGCCATCTTACACCTCCAACGTTATGTCCTCGGCTGAAAAGCTTGTCATTGCTGGAGAATCTTATGTTGAAGATGATGAGGGGGAATGGAACGAGCAGACAGTGCTGCTTGTTTACAATCTAAACAATGCTACATCTATACCCAAGTATGTTGGTGAAGTCCCCGGGTCTGTATTAAATCAATTTTCCATGGATCATTACTTCGATTCAGATGATGGTGAAGATTACTTACGTATTGCAACCACATCATGGGCGCGTTGGAGACTGGTTGATGGCATGTGGCAACAGGTTTCTGTTAGCGAAAATCAAGTTTCTGTATTGAAAATGCCTGCGAGTGACGATGAAGATGACGCTACGATGATGGAGGTCGTAGGTAGTGCTACTGGTTTAGGGTTAGATGAACGCATCTATGCTGCGCGGTTCGTGGGAGAAAAGGCATACCTTGTTACTTGTGAGTTCCATATTATATATTGCAATCAATGATCCGATTGCTACAATTTGATCAGTTCCCTTGACAGATACGCTAACACAGATGCTTCATACATTGGTTTCCTTTTTTTAACCACAGTTCGTCAGACTGATCCTTTTTACACTCTGGACATGAGAGATCCCACAAACCCAGTTGCAGCTGGCGAACTGAAGATTCTAGGTTTTTCAAATTACCTGCATCCCATCAATGACGACCTGATCCTAGCAATTGGACAGAATGCAACGGAACTTGGTAGAGCCAATGGCCTGCAAATATCACTGTTTGATGTATCTGATGTTGCCAACCCCACGAGAGTAAAAAATTACGTAGAGGACGCAGAATGGTCTACGAGCGAAGCTCAGTACGATCATAAGGCATTTCGCTACCTTCCGGCCTCGAAGTTACTTATTCTACCATTGTACATCAACTCTTACTCGTCCCCAGTAGAATTCTTTGATGGATTTGTTGTTTATGATGTTGATGAAAATAAGGAACAATTCTCCAAGAAATTCAACATTGCTCATGCAGAAGGGAAAGATGCCTCGAGCAGTGCTTCCTGCTGGAGCGCAGCCAAGCTGACCTCTCGGAGTTTGGTGTTCGATGGTGATGTAATGACATTGAAGGGGCATACTATTCTAAGGCACGACTTGGAAACTGAAGAGCGTGTATGGTCATTGAACCTGGACGCTGAGAGGGATAAGGACGAAGAAGATTGCAACAATTGGTACTATGATTCCCCAATGATTGTGAATTGAATACGCTAAATGCGTGTGAGTACGTTATATATTCACATATATATATATATGGAAACAGCTGACTACAGTATTGAAAATAAAAGTGAACGCATTTCTAGACCTATGGTGGTATATTGAATAATTTTTAAAATTTATCGGTAGTACCCAAAACACTGATTTTTAAGGGTGAACTCGTCTCGCACATCGAACATAAACGCGACCAAATATTTCCAGATCAATCTCTGGCTGTCTTAATTTCATGGCCTGAGTTGTGACACTGCTGTAACTTATCAATCAACCCGCTTCTTGCGTTCAATCGCAGCATCTGTGATGATAGAAGCACCTTCCCTGACTGAAAAATCTCTTATATCAGCTCGTGTGATTAAAACAGCTCTAATGTGGCGAGCAGCATTTGTGACTGGAACCATCTCCAAATTTCGTCAAATGGATCTCGTTGTCTGCCTCATATGAATGGAGCATTTCGAACTTTTGACTCATCTTATAATAATGGACTTTCGACGACATCGTCTAATATATCTCGTACAAACTCAGCATCTGTCGTGATGTTGTTTGAAGCACCGTCTGTTGTAATGGTGAAGAAGGAAACGCCATACTGTACTCATCCTCGTCCACTAGCAAGATATTGACAAAGGTGGTTGTCCATTTAGCCGTATTATCGAGAAGACCTCGACGAGCTGCTCGACACTCCCATAAAATATTAATAGAAATTGCAATTCCACTTTATGGCGAGAGAAGAATATCGCTCGATTAGCTTGCGTTTCATTTTACGGGAGATGGGGGACACGACGGTATGAAGTGTACGTAATTTTTCACCATGAAAAAGCATAACTATTCATTGATATATTTCGCACGAGTGGCGGCTCCTCGTCAACGACTGATCTTCAAAATTTATGATGAATGAAAATATTTATTAAAACCATTGATAAAAGCTACTTCTTAATATTAGTAGCACGTAGTGTAGTAGCTTGATCTTTTGAACTTGCTACAATCTGCCCCACCAAATCATATTTATGCAAGACGAATGAGTTTATAGGTTTGGAATTTACGCCTCACCGTGGTCCTTACATTCTTGACTCCGTGCAGAGTAGAACAGATTTTTACAAGTTTCAAGAGTTCCGTATCATTGGGATTATCAAACAATGATTAAATTGGAATCCCATTATTCATCTGGTACCCACAAACGTATGTGGGGAGTTATCTACCAGCGCAGCCTGTGATAGGTCTCGTCCAAGTACATTCAGGTCCTTGAGGTATTTTCCTTCTACGA
>Ga0115005_10005355_pt1 | contig 10156 bp, 7 predicted proteins | sample ArcOceMetagenome_FD_87163 | JGI IMG/M metagenome (GOLD analysis project Ga0115005, IMG submission 87163) | Marine eukaryotic phytoplankton communities from Arctic Ocean - Arctic Ocean - Greenland ARC118M Metagenome | ecosystem: Environmental > Aquatic > Marine > Oceanic | place: Arctic Ocean...
CAGATAATAGATACGGTCGGTCAGTCCCGGTGCGCAATCATTTCGGCTCAAGAAAGCTATTTTAAAAAAGTTTTAAATATTCTTGATGCTTCTTGATATTCTGTTGTTCAATATAATAGCCTTGAGCGTGGCGGGAGTTATCGAGTTGATGATAGACCTTACTTATTCTATTGATGACGACAACGAAACTGTCTTTTATTAAGAACTGCGTCAAAGATACGTCATAATTTTTTGAATTTTCATCTGGACAAAGACAGACGTAAAAAGCTGCAAAGTTTGGGTCTTTTCATAAAATTCTAACTACACAGCATACAGCATACAGCAGGTACCACCCGTATTCGTATCCTAACTCTCACGCGCACCACCCAAATTCGTATCAAAAACAATGTTCCTCGCCTCTTCGCTGCTTTACGCTCTCCTCGCAACAGCAGCAACTGGGTCTGAACATCTTCGCCAACTTAAATCCACAAAGGCCGATAAATTCTCCAAACACATAGGAAGGAGTCCTCTCCTAAGATCTAGTAAAGCAGGGAAAAGTGTCAAGTCGTGGTCTAAAGTAGGGAAAAGTGTCAAGTCGTGGTCTAAAGCAGGGAAAAAGACAAAGGGAGGCGCAGATAATACCAGCGGACAAGGAAGTGAAGAAACACCTGCCTCGGTTCCTTGTCCCTGTTTTGATGGAAGTGACCTCGATACTGCCGTAGCTACTATTGCCAGTGATGCAGATATTGTATTTCAAAGCGAGCAAGCGTGTGTAGAAGGAGACTTTAATGGTATCAGGTATTCTAAATATGATCACGCTTTGGGATACGGGGTTGCGCTCGGTAACACGAATGAGTGTGAAGATGCGGATGCGAGGATGATCATTTCACAAGAGGAGGCTGAGTCGTGTTCTCTACTTCTTGATGCCAAATGCGAAGAGCACGCGGGCGCTCTTGAGGCTGCAGCAGCATCCGCAGGAGTCAACGAAGAGCCTGCTACTTGCCGTTGCTTTGATTCCAATAGCTTGTTATCCGTGGTTGAAAGTGTGATTGATAACAGTCAAATCTTGCACAGCGGTTCGTGTGATAGTAACTCCGCAAATATGTATATTTCATATTCAATTCAAGCAGGTGATTACCCCGAGGCTTACGCCTGGGGCGCTTCAACTTACAATGGCGAACTTACGTGCACACACCACGACGCTCTCCAAGCACTGAAATTACAGGATGAGTGGGATGCATGTAAGGCCATTGTGGATAGTGCCTGCGCACAAATTGCGGACGCACAAAATGCTGAGTAAAATGCTGAAGCGCGTTATTCCTCATTTTCTCGAATAAGGATTAGTGACGTTTCTATCAGACACTCGAAGCGCATGTAAACTAAAAGATATTCAACTTTAAAACGATTTACTAAGCTTGGTTACAATCGCATTGAATGTATTTTCTCAGGAAGTCTTTTTCACATTCCTAGCAATAAAAGAGCTTGCAAACGACCCGCTCAATGCGGGTAATTGCGAAGTTAGCAATGGACCAGATTCAGAATCCATGGTACCAGTACCGGAATCAAACAAAAGCGCTCCAGCCATGGGATTTGGGGGCGACTGACGCTTGACCTGAACACTACCATCCATTTCAATCCTCTTCCTCTTGGAGTTCTCAATCTTGGGAGCTATATTGCTTGTAAGGGCCTCGGTATTTGTATTTTCTATTCTTGAAAAGCATCCTCTGAGAACACTGTGTTGAACATTTGGTTTGGTTACCTTTGATTCAGATTCCATCACATACATGTCATTCTCGTTGGTGATAGCAAGCAATAGGGCAGTCTCGGATGCCCAGTTGCTCTTCACGTGAGAAATATCACTCAGTGACTGCAGAGAGCCCTTCACGTCCCAAGACATGATCGATCCATCTTGGTTTTTCTTTGCTTGTCCAGTCAGCAAGTCTACTATGACGACCGTTGTGCTATGCGATCCCACAGTCATTGTGACAGCAAGTTCTTTCCTTGCAACAAGAGGCGTTACAAATGAAAGAGTGACCTTTTCTTCAGAATCGGCCTTCTCTGGGAGTTTGTAGGACCATGCAGCATTCCCGAGGTATCCATTTCCAAAAGGAGCCAACACTGATACTGAAGATTTTCCTACTGCTAAAATCATATCCAGGGGTGATCGCACAAAGTGAATGCTGGTCAATTGCTCAGGCGCGTGGATGGTATTGAGCATTGTCGCGCTAGTGTGATCCCAAAGGGTCACATGGCGCCCAAATGCAAGAGCAAGGACAGATCCGTCAGGAGAAAATGCAACCCGGCTAGAACTGTCGCATTCAGAGTGTGATGTATTAGAGTAACCTGCTGGTATTGCGATTTTGCATAGACGTGTCCATGATGGTGTTTGCGAGGAAAGAGCGGAAGTTCCTGAGTTCATTGCCGCTGTTTTTCCTTTAGCCCAGATATGGAATGCACCCTCTGATGTGCTCAGGGTACAGGCTCTGGTACCATCAGGAGATATTGCTAACGCGTCGACGGTGCCGTTCGTTAGACCGTGGGGAGCGGGCATTGCAGCAATAAGCTCGTAAGGCATTCCCTTGCCGCGATCTTGAGCATTCTTCTCCAATTCCCTGGACCAATTCCAGAACTTAATATGTGTGACGAATGACATTTCTTCGGACAAATCGTCTCCGCTGGAAGTAAATGAATTAACGTTGCAAAAGTTACCAACGCCAGTGTTCTCGGAAAGCATGGTGTCAATGGTAATCATGTCGTTGCCTGAGCTACTTAGAGCCATGTGAGTGATGGTGGGTCTGGGGTATGCTTTGTGATTATCTTCCTTCCTCGAAATTCGATTGTATGCAGCAACCTCAAGTTCTCCAATGACCTGGTTGGCCTTTGGATCGAACCAATGAGCAAAACCAGGTGCTCCGGCCATGCGTGTTAAAATAGGCATCTGTGACTTAGGGTCCATTTGAAGAATTGGGGCAGGTACAGCGGCTGACTTTCCATCGGATGATATCGGTTGTACTGGTACAACACACTCATTGAGAGAACATGAAAGCCCTTGTACCTTCCAACGAGTGGCATGGTTGTGTCCTTGAATCAATTGTACGGTGTCATCCATACCCCTCACAACAATATCCATGCTTCCGTTGGAAGAAGAATCGGGGTGCGAATTGGTTGCTAGGTGAGTGATGCAACCCTTGGCAATACGAGGTAGTGTGTGTGCAGGGCGATTGAGACCGCGGTCTACGGTCCAAGTTACTAATACAGCTTCCTCTCCTCCTGATAGCAAGCTAGGAGTTGCACGTGAACCTTGCATTCCAAGATAACACAGAACTTTCACAGGCAAAGAATGCCAGTGAAGCGTTCTTGAAACAATACCGTCGCGAGGATGGGTTCTATCAGCACTTTGATCTCCAGCGTTCAGATAGTCGGCTACTTGGGTAAGGACAGAAGTTAAGACATCAATCTTTCCATTCTCATATCCAAGAGCGATGTCCTCTCCGTTCGGCGACATTGCTGCAGCACATATCTCACTATCTGCTTGTGTCTTCGGTATGGATACGAGAGCATCGCTCTCTTCATGATAAATGGTCAAACCTTTTTTATAGCAGACTCCAACAAAGTGACCCATTTTACTATTCCCCGCATCTGCGGCGACAGAAAGCAAAGAGAATGGGAGAGATTTTGAGACAATTTCTTTCTCGGCATCTTGATCTTCGTCAGTATTCTTGTTCTTTTCTCTGGTATCTTTTTTCGTTGAAAATAAAGCAATCTTCTTTACATCCAAAACAATTCCATCTTGGATCTCGTTGCAATCTGGGATTGTGAAACTAACCATTCTTGCAACTTTACGCTGATCTGTCTTTTCAGTGACTAATGAGTAGACCAATCCGCTGCCATTTCCAGATGGAGAGGTAATGTGTGAAATACATGCATCACAACCATCCAACTTGAACACTCTTCTCGGCATCATTTTGCCTGCATTCTTCGCGTAGGGGATTGACGAAATGCTCCATTCACGCAAAGTTCCGTCTGAAAATCCTGCTATCAAAACATATTCAAATGTTTGTGTGTCAATGTCCATTGTTGCACTATCCTCGTTGCTCTCCTCTTCCATGGACATGCTTCCCTTCGTCATCTTTATAAGTACAGCTGATTGAAGAATAAGATCTTCGTTATCCTCGCAAGCCATCAATTTACATACATTCTGTCCATGCTCTAGACTCATAACAAGAACATGGTCCTTATTAGGTATTAGTAGGTATTGTTGCCCATGCTCAGAATCTTGATTGGCAGAGATGAAAGGCGTGATGATAGGTTTCCTGTCTTGCGAAGTCTGATACGATGTTTGATTTTTCGCAGAGAGAGCGGGACAATGGACGTCGAGGAACGCAGATGCTACCTTTGTAATCTTCATTTTCCTTTCCTTTCCTGAGCAAGCTACCGGTACAAGCCCTTCGTAATTAGTGAGATGCAATAGAAGAATATTTCAGCAGCGGAGAAGTAAGGTGTTGCCTCATAATTCCAAATCAATCGGTGGTGGTGGGAGCTCAGCGACACTTCCACTCTCGCGCGTTTTCATAGAGCGCTTATAACCTGAGTCTTATTATGGGCAAGAATTCAAATAATAATTTAGTCCATTTTGGGGTCACTGACTCGCTGGAAGGCCATTTCGTATTATTTTGGGCTTCGCTTGTTGGTGGATCGGACGACATCGAACATGCATGATCTAAAAAGTTCGTCCAGTAGTTTTAACGACGACACCGACCGGGGAAGAAGATGGAAGAAAAAATAATCAATCAGTCAGTCATCAATCATTAAACTCGGCTTAAATCGACACAACACAACACAAGACAACATTAAGTCGGAATCAATGCCAAAAGATATCTACTTCTACACTCACTTCGCTCCAGAAGTGAGAACACACCTTGAAGCTGGTGCATTCAGGGACCTATGCAAGCACCTCAGTGATCGCAGCGATACCGTTGAAAATATTGATCTCATGATTGTTGGAGGTTTTGGAAGGAACTGTCTTGCCAAGTGGCTCGTCAAGGAAGCAAGAAACCTCTCTTCTGAAATTGATCACAAAGATGCTGATCTTCTTGATGCATTTGGACACAGTCAGGCAACTAGGGAGGTATATGGCTGCGATTTCTTCAGATGGAAGAAGAAGTATCCTCAAAAGTCTTCCTTTGAACAAATGCAAAGATATCAAGAGACCGAACCTATACACGCTGTCCATAAAGAGGATAAGATGCTCAAGAGCGGTATGACAGTTGCAATGACACAAGAATTCGAACAAAAGTTCAAGATGAGAATTGAGGCTGGGGCATTCAGCTCATTGCTTGAACATTTGTCGCAGAGGAGTGATGTCGTGCAGAATATTGATTTGATGACGGTTGCTGGATTCTGTAGGAACTGTTTGGCAAAGGTAAGCCGTTTCCTTTTTGTTCCAATGCATGTATTTGCATGCTCACATTTTGACAAATCTAATGCGATGCTTCCCTCGCCTTATTTCTTGCAAATTAATTAATTAGTGGTTGGTGGTTGAAGCACGCAAACTTTCATCCGCCATCAAGGGAGTATGCCAGGGATCATTCACTGATGAAGAAAGTCAACTAGTCACGGATTTAGATGCCTTTGGCTACGATGAAGCTGCAAAACATGTTTACGGAATGGAATACGCTCTATGGAAGGCAGAACACACACAGAAGGCTACTGAGAAGCAGATGTCCTTGTACAAGGCCAGTGCGTCAATTCATGCCAAGCATGACAAAAAAATGCTCGATCCGCAATGTGAAATGGGGCCTGCTACATACGCTGCACCAGCAGATAATGAACCCGTGCGGGAAACGCGTACCTTTGTTGCGCCGATGAGGAGGAGATCTGTCACTGGGTCTATAGCTTCACCGAAGAGTTCTTCCGTGTCTTCTACAAAATCTACGAAATCTAAAAAAGCGCCAATCCTCTCCGACGTTTGTTGTGAAGATGTAGATAATTATCCTTCAAGTGGAGTTGATGGAGCTGCAGCAGTGTGCAGCTTTCGCATTCCATCGCCACCAAAAGTTGACTTATGCCTAAAAATTGGGATTTTGACAGTGTCAGACCGTGCTGCGAATGGTGAATACGAAAATGGTGATCTTTCTGGTCCTGCTGTGGAGCAATCTTTGAATGAGAACATCATCAAGTTGAATTCAATGCGCAGTGAGATGGATGAAACGAAGGCTATGATTGGCTTTTGTGTCAAAGCAATCGTACCTGACGGGCGCGAAGAAATTACAAATCATCTCAATCAATGGTGTGGGAAACATGATGGAGGACCTACATGTGATATAATCTTTACAACTGGAGGCACTGGATTCTCCCCGCGTGATATAACCCCAGAAGCGACACAAGAGGTAATTGAGAAAGAGGCTCCTGGGCTCATGACATTCGTTACGGCCCAGTGCGCTGCTATCCAGCCACTTGCGGCTCTTTCTCGAGGCACTGCAGGTATTTGTGGAGAAACGATTATTGTGAACTTGCCGGGAAATCCAGCAGGAGTTGGACAGGTGTTAGATGTATTAGTTCCTCTACTTCTCCATGCTGTTAAGGACGTTAAGGGTCTCTGAATTAAATAGAAGAGAATGGTGGTATAGGAGGTAAATTGCTGGCATTTTTCAGACAGGGACATATCATGATTGAATTGTTTCGTTTCGAACAATGAATCACTTCATGTAGAATGATTAAGATTCTGGTAATGTGATGTAACACTTATTCATCTGCATTAATTGGATTAGATACTAGATGCAGAAATTATTTTAATTGAATTTGTCCGTTCAGCAAGCGATTTGTTAAAAAACTGAAAGCGTCGTGAGTGATGGATAAATGGCCTGAGTGGCCATTGTATGAAGAGATAGCCTCATTTTTCATCTATCTCAACCACACATTTTTTTATACTACTGTACATACTCACACAGCAACTACTGCGTGACTGCGCTATTCCATTCGAGACTTCAACATTCATGCATTCACGCCCTTTAATTATTTTTTTGACGATGATGATCTTTTCACGGTCGCTCGCACGGAACTACAGAATAGCTTTTGCGTTCAGAGAAGCGTGTACAAAGCACCATGCACGTCCACTCTCACAATTTTCAGGTACTCCTTCCTTTCCTGATCAAGGAGCTTTCGCAGTCAAACCTAAGAATTGGTCAAGAAGTGGTGCTGGAACGATTCGATATCTAAGCTCTAATCAAAGTGATTTGGAGATTGAAGATGAGGTGTCAAAGTGGATTAAGAACGTAGTGATTGGTCTTAACTTTTGTCCGTTTGCAGAATTCTCAAACAGAAATAAGCAGCTTTTTACTGCTGTGGTAAGAGGGGACAACGTTGAAGAAATCCTTAGTGTGGTGTTATATGAGAGTATACTGAGAAAAGACGATAAGGGAACTACTGTGGTAGTATGCCCTGACCTTTTCCCCGGTAGTTTTCTTGATTTCTATGATACGGTAGTAAAGGCTGAAGAAATGATGCAGCATCAAAATATGGATGGCATAATTCAGATTGCGCCTTTCCATCCTCTGTTTCAATTTCAAGGAAGCGAAGAAGATGGAGTTGACAACCTTACAAATAGAGCACCTTATCCGATATTCCATATCTTGAGAGAAGAGGAGGTGTCTTTCGCAGTCAAAAAGCTTGATGGTGACTCAAGTAAAGTTTGGCAACGTAACATTGACCTTCTTGAGACGATGGAAGATAAATACGGCCGAGAAACCACAAACAGAATAATGGCTGGAGAAACTGTTGAGGGGATAGGCGATATCCTTCGTGATTTGAAACCCGACGATGGTAAATAAAGATGTGTTTACTATGAGATAAGATCTTAGATCCATCAGTTCTGACTTCGACTGCTATTTAAAGCGCTCACTTCCTTTCAGGTTCCAATTTCTTTTGAATCCGAGCCCTCGTTTCTTCATCTCCTGCTCTGTATGCGTTCACCATATCTGCCCTGAGACGTGCTTGACTCTTCATTTCATCTATTTTCTCTTTGCTCATCATAGTCTTGACCGTGTTGAACTCTTTTCTGCGTTTCTCTTCAGCCTTTTTCATCATTTCCTCGCGGTAAAGGAATTCGTCACTTAAAGCCCCTTTCTTTTGTTGAGATTCTTGTTTTTTCTTGTTGTAGTCTTCAAATTCCCACTTGTCGTAATCGTAAAACTTGTCATGAGGTAACGTTGCTGTGTTGAAGTCTTCTGCAAACTCTTTATGGTAATTGGAAAGCTCCCACTTTGCGAGGCTAGATCCTTGTGGAACACCTTTCACTTCCTCCATCCATATTTCAAATGAACGCTTTAGTTTTGTAGATGTGGCAAAATCTGATTCTTTCACAATCCCGTATCTCCCGAACGACATCCCCGATGTTGTGCCCCTTTCAGGCATATCTTTCGTATCCTTGGATCGTTTCTTGGAATCTTTGCTGTGCTTGGAAGACTTATCGCGACGGCTGTCATCTGAAGAATAAGAATCATCGTCACTATAATGGCGACTCCTCTTTTTCTTCTTCTTGTGCCGTTTATCTTTGCGTGACGATTTTTTGCTTCTGTGATCTTTATCACGGCTGCGCTCTGGAGACTCATCACTGCTGTAGTCACGCCTTCTCCTCTTATCTTTCTTGCGTTTCCTACTGCGCTCCCGAGAATCATAAGAGTCGTCATCGGGACTGTCATTGTCCCTGTGTTTATCACGCTTCCTCGATGATTTTTTCCTGTGTTTTTTATCTTTACTCTTCCTTTCAACTGAAGAGGACGAATCTTCGTCAGAAGAGTAGTATCTGTCGCGTTTACTAGACTTTTTCCGCCGTTTGGAATGTTTCTTGCTTGCCTTTTCCTCTCGTTCTGATTCAGATGAGTCGTCTAAGGCAGATCCATCACCAGCTCCACAATCAACAATAACAATTTTTTGCATCGATGTAGGACGGTCTTTTTCATCAGTTTCAACTTTTCCCATCTCTTCCACAACATTCATTCCAGCGACAACGCGTCCAAAAACAACATGCTTGCCATCCAAGTGTTGAGGTTTCCCTAGTGTGATAAAAAATTGACTTCCAGATGTATTTCTCCCCCGATTTGCCATGGATAGGACACCGGGTGCATCATGTTTCAGCTCAAACGATTCGTCAGTCAAAGTACCGCCATGGAACGCCTCTCCTCCACTTCCATCCCCGTTTTGATAATCTCCACCTTGGGCCATGAAGCCCGGGATAATGCGATGAAATTTAGTACCTTTGTAGGACTTTGACGGTTCCTTTGATTGGCAGAATGATGCAAAGTTATCACATGTTTTTGGTGCAACATCAGTGGCAAGTTCAAAGACTATCTTTTGTGGTTTCTCTCCAGCAACAGACACTAGAAAATGGCAGTTTTTAGGGATGCTTGATTTCTTTTCACTCATGCCTGTCTGGGATCCTCAGAATAAACTGTAATGCGTTTTTGAACTATCGGTTTTATGAACAGCGAGTGGTATTTGGTATTACTGTAAAAATAAGGTTCGTATCCAATATCCAATCAACCGCACCACCTCGCAGGTCGGGTCGCAGGCCCGCCGATACGATCTCGGATATCGTCGGATCGATCTCGGATCTGGATCTCGGTCCAGCCAAAAATGACATAACCCTATTATAACCGTAATGTAAATTACCGCAAGTAACAAATGGCTTGGTAGAATACAAGACATTTCAAACCATTTGTTGTTATGAATATGCCTTATGATCTTGAAACTCCACATCGCACTGGCCGTAGACGAAGCATCTCTCTATGTGCATTGTATCATACTCTTTTAGATTATTTGTATCCACCCGACCATGAAAAATGAGGACCAAATTTTGGAAATTAGTCGATGTAGAAAAGAGTTCGGTTCTCATATTTTCGACTTCGTTTCCCTCCCACCACTTTGAACTTGTAGAAAATTGCGAAAATGAGAACACAAAGCTCTGAATAGAATAAGGCTGAAAATGAAAGTAGCTGTAATATAAATGAAATGCAATGACGAAGAAGACGTCGAGGCCACCATGTCTGCGCTCTCTGATATGATTGATTTGGAATGCGAGAAATCAACCTTTTAAACAAGAACTGTTTCTTGGGCCAGAATTTGCAATATGGATACAAATTCGATTGCGAACTTGCTTGGAAATTAGCAGAGTGCCAAG
>Ga0115005_10005357_pt1 | contig 10152 bp, 9 predicted proteins | sample ArcOceMetagenome_FD_87163 | JGI IMG/M metagenome (GOLD analysis project Ga0115005, IMG submission 87163) | Marine eukaryotic phytoplankton communities from Arctic Ocean - Arctic Ocean - Greenland ARC118M Metagenome | ecosystem: Environmental > Aquatic > Marine > Oceanic | place: Arctic Ocean...
CCGAGGGTTCAAATGATTTATCGACCGTTAAACTCGAAGCGTGATGTAACCTTTAAAGTGTCATCAGGTCTATATTTTCAACCACCATTTTATCGAGAATTACGAAATCAGCAAGGAATCATAAATACGGATGTTTTATCACAAAAATCATTTCATGTTTTGGCAGGAGGAACTTGGGATTTTCCCGTTGGTGACAAAGAATTCCGATTTATTGCGGAAACGTATTATAAATATCTTTGGGATTTGGTGGCATATGATATTGATAATGTAAGGATTGGGTATTACGGTGAAAATAATGCATCCGGTTATGCGACAGGAATTGATATGCGATTGAATGGAGAGTTTGTTCCAGGAGCTGAATCTTGGATAAATTTGTCACTTTTGAGAACAAGAGAAAGTTTTGATGGTGTTCAGCATTTGTTGCGAGCAGTCGGAAGACCAAATGACACACTTCAGGTCAAAGACGTTGCTCGACCAACGGATCAATTTTTTGCATTATCGATTTTATTCCAAGATTATTTACCGCAGAATGAGAATTTTAAAATGAATTTAAATATGACAATGAGTTCAGGTTTACCTTTTGGTTTACCTAATAATAATGTCATTTACAGAAATACTTATCGTTTCAATCCATACTATCGTGTAGATATTGGATTTTCGGCTTTACTCTGGAATAGAGAGAAAAGTTTTAGATGGCAAAACTCAAGCGCAATGCAGCACTTACGAAAAGCATGGGTTAGTGTCGAAGTCTTTAATCTATTGGCCGTTCAGAATACAGCATCAAATACTTGGGTCAAAACAATATTTTCACAACAGTTCGCTATCCCTAATTATTTAACTTCAAGACGTATAAACGTCCGTTTCAGAGTTGATTTTTAATGAAATTGACGAAACGGTGTCGGTTTCCAAAACCGACACCGTTTCTGAAGACCAAAACTAATATGAAATATATTTTTCTAATTCTCGCTGGATTACTTTTTCTAAGTTCTTGTGATGAAACATCTGAAAATCTTAATCTTGATTACGGTTATGATTACTATCCGTTAGAAATGGGGAAGTATATCATTTATGATGTGGATTCTATCACTTACGATCCGACGAGTAATAATACGAAGATTGATACAACGAGTTATCAGGTGAAGGAAGAAATCGTAGATACGACATTGGATAATGAAGGTCGAATAGTTCATATTATTCATTACTTCACTCGTGATAATGAAGATGAAGCTTGGGCGTTTCAAAATCTTTATACGACTGTAAAAGATGAAAGATGGGCGGAGCGAACGGAAGAGAATTTGAAATTCGTGAAGCTACTTTTTCCTCAAAAAATAGAGGATACTTGGGATGGAAATCGCTACTTTTCGGACGAAGGAATTATTGTTACGGTTCGGGGCGAAACCTTAGAACTATTCAAAAATTGGAATTCGGTAATAATTGATAAAGGAAATAGTATGACGATTGGTACATTAAACTTTGAGGATATATTAACGGTTCGTCACGCAGATGATGAAAATTTGATAGAAAGAAGGTTTGTAGAAGAAAAATATGCACGAACGGTTGGCTTAGTTGAAAAAAAAGTAATGATTTTAGATACACAATGTGATGGAAATTTATCAAATTGCATTAATTTAGCTTGGGAAGAAAAAGCTGAAAAAGGATTTATTTTAAAAATGACCGTAAATAATTATAACTAATTTATAGTCTTTAGTTAACCATTTGTAAGGATATAATATACTTAAAGTTAACGACTTATGTTTTTTATAAGGTCAAAATATTTAACTAAATCTACTTAATGATGAGATAGTTAATAACAATGCAAAATCCTCTAAAAGTGCCTTGTATTTAATTATTTGATTTTTAAAGCTTAATAAAATAACAATAGTAAAAACACACTTTTGCTCGACGAAAACATACAAACATACCGGATGAAATATATTATTATTATTATTATCACATTTATTAGTATAGAATTGTCTGCCCAATCTTTGAATAAATATTGGGTTCAATTTACAGATAAGAAAGAAACGCCGTATAGTATTTTCAAACCACAGGAATTTCTATCTCCAAGAGCAATAGAACGTAGGCAGCGTTTGGGAATAGAAATAGATGAAATGGATTTACCGGTCACGCCTAAATATATTGAGGAGTTAAAGAAAAAAGGGGCTAAAGTTTATACCGTTTCTAAATGGTTCAATGCGGCAACGATTTATGTAGAATATGAGGAAAAACTTGAAGAGATTAGACAATTGCCTTTTGTGAATAAAGTAGAAGCAACCGGTCGATATAGAAAGCCTCGTCCGATTCGCAGGCGAAAAAATAGAGATTACGATAGAGATTATCCAAAAGTTAAAGGTCATTATGGTCATGGCTGGAATCAAATTTCGATGTTGAATGGTCATTCTTTACACCAGATTGGGTTTCGTGGTGATGGGATGTTAATCGCTATTTTAGATGGAGGTTTTGTGAATTTTGAAATTTCTCCATTTTTTGATTCTCTACGTAGAGAAAACAAAGTTCTGCTTAGTAGAGATTTTGTAGATAATGATTATTGGTCTTATGAAGCTTCGAATCATGGCTTTAGTGTTGTTTCCACAATTTCTTCTAATTTACCAGGAATGTTGGTGGGTACTTCTCCGGACGCTTCGATTGTTTGTATTCGAACAGAAGAAATTGGAAGTGAATTGAAAATCGAAGAAGATAATTGGATTGCAGGGGCAGAATATGCAGATAGTCTGGGTGTTGATGTGATTAATTCTTCATTAGGTTATACCTCTTTTGATAAGCGCAAAATGACTTATACTTATCAGGATATGGATGGAAATACAGCTCGAATTAGTATCGGTGCCGATATTGCATCCAAAAAAGGAATTTTAGTTGTCAATAGTGCGGGAAATGAAGGCGACGGAAGCTGGCGATATGTTGGAGCTCCGGCAGATGCGGATAGTGTAATGGCAGTAGGTGCCGTGGATAGAAATAGAAGAAAAGCCAATTTTAGTTCTTTTGGTCCTACACGTGATGGAAGAATTAAACCGAGTGTTTCTGCAAGAGGGGAACAAACTGTAGTTGCGACGCCAACATACCGAGTAGATTCTGTAAATGGAACTTCTTTTTCCTCCCCCGTTATGGCAGGAATGGTCACATCACTTTGGCAAGCATTTCCGGAAAGCAATAATATGGAAATAAAAAATGCTGTAGAGCAAAGCGGTGATTCCGCAGATAATCCAAATAACTCTTTGGGACACGGAATCCCGGATATGATGAAAGCTTATCAGATTTTATCTAATTCGTCTATAATACTGAATAGTTCTAATTTCAAACCAACCGTAATTCCAAATCCTTTTACGGATTATTTTGATATTTTGATACAGGGAAAAGTCAATGAAGAATTAGAAATTCAGGTGTCTAATATGCTTGGAAAAGTATTGACAACTATTAATGCGTCAATAGATGGCGGGGAATTAAATCGATATAGAATTGATAATATGGCTCAATATCCTGCAGGAAGTTATATCATTTCAGTGAAAGTTGGAATGACTTCTTATAAGGTGAAAATATTAAAATAGTAAAGAAAATATTTAAATTTGAGGTATAGAAGACGTTGAGGTCGATTATTATAATAATTTGACTTTCAGACTTCTATACCTCTTTTTTTATTAAATAATGATGTGTTTTGAGTGAAATGTTTTAATTTTAAAATTGATATGGTCTGAGTTAAGCGATAATATCCTCTACAATCGTTTTTGAATTTATATTAATACTTCGTAAAATACCACCGGCATACGCACCAAAACCAATAAAATATAAACCTTTTCGCTCCCGAATAATCGGAGATTTTGGTTCACCTAAATGATTCAAGATATGCGACATATCGTCTACAAATTCTTCAATTTGCGACTGATAACCAGTCGCCAAAATTACAGCATCAAAATCAATCTCTTGATTATCTTTAAATACAACAGCCTTTTCTTTGAAATAATCTATACTTGGTAAGATTTTTATTTTTCCTTGTTTGATTAAATCTACTGTTCCAAGGTCAATAACTGGTGTCTTTCCGAACACTCGCAATTGTTTTGATGGCGGAATAGTTGGACGTTGCAAACCATACTTTGATAAATCGCCAATCATTAGTTTTTGAATTGTGACGGCGATAAAATCATTAAGCCAAGTTGGTAATTTTTGTAATTTAATTGCGGTGTACTGTGTCGGTTTACCATTAAAGTCCCGTAAGACAACGTTCACCGGACCACGAGCTGAAATATAAGGAATTGCTCCATTCTCATGTAAATCGATTGCTAATTCTGCTCCAGTATTTCCCATTCCAACCAGTAAAACATGCTTTCCTTTTAATGCTGCTCCATTTTTATAGTATTTAGAATGTTGTAAAAAACCTTTAAACTTATCCATTCCTTGCCAAGTCGGCATATTAGGAACACGATTAAAACCAGTTGCAATAATTACATTGTGAGATTGGAATTCTTTTCCGGAATCTGTTTTAACAATCCATTTTTCTCCTTCTTCTCTTACGGAAATCACCATTTCTCCAAAATGTGGGTTGATTTTAAAATGTTTTGCATAATTCGTCATATATTCTACCACTTTATCTTTGGGAACATATAATGGATAATCATCTGGATAATCTAAATGTGGTAAAGCAGATAATTCTTTTGCGGTGTGCAAATGCAATCTATCGTAGTGATTTACCCATGTTGGAGTGACGGTATTCGCCATTTCGACTATTTCAAATGAAATCCCTAATTTGGCTAAACGACCCGCTACGGCAAGCCCGGCTGGACCTGCACCTATTATTATATTTTGAGTTTGTATCATTTCGAGTTTATCGTTTTGATTTGGTTTTAAGTGAAATTTAAAAATAGGCTCTAAGATAATGGGATTTTAGAATATTAAGATAGTGAAAAATAAAATCCAAATAAACAGATTACGCCAAATCGACAGCAAAAGAAAAAACAATGACTACTTTTGCGGCATGAAACAATTTATTTATATCGTGTTATTAGGCTATTTTTTTTCAATCGGACAATAAGGTATTTCTTTTTGAATAGATGGTGTTTCTATCAACAAAAAAATTAAATATAAATTCAGGTTATAAATGAAAGTAGCAGTTATTGGAGGTGGAGCAGCAGGTTTTTTTGCAGCGATTGCAGCAAAGGAAAATCATCCGGAGGCTCAAGTTTGTATTTATGAAAAGACAACGAAAATTTTATCTAAAGTAAAAGTTTCGGGAGGCGGAAGATGTAATGTTACAAATGGTGTTTCTTCGATGTCAGATTTAGCGAAAGCCTATCCAAGAGGAGGAAAAAAACTAAAAAAAGCATTTCGAGTATTTAATAATCAACATACAATGGAATGGTTTGAAGCCCATGGTGTGCCGCTGAAAATTGAAGCGAGTAATCATGTTTTTCCCGTTTCTGATTCGTCACAATCTATTATTGATTGTTTCCTCAAAATTGCCGAACGGCTAGGTATTGCTATTTATACCAAAACTTCAATTGAAGCCATAGAAGTTATTGATAATCAGATACTTCTGAAAGTAAAAAATGGAAATAATAAACGTATGGATAAGGTCATCATCGCAACTGGTGGCTCGGCTAAAAAGCAAGGATTTGATTGGTTGGAAGCATTGGGACATGAGATTGAAAATCCTGTACCATCGCTTTTTACGTTCAATATGCCAAAAGAACCTATCCGTAAATTAATGGGCGTCGCTGCGAATGCTCTGGTAACGATTCAAGGTACGAAACTGAAACAGTCTGCTCCTTTATTGATCACGCATTGGGGAATGAGCGGGCCAGCAATTTTGAAATTATCGGCTTTTGGTGCGAGAATTTTAAGCGATATAAATTATCAATTTAAAGCTCAAGTGAATTGGACGAATATTCAAAATACAAATGTCGTCATGGAAAATTTGCAAGATATTGTTAAAAATAATCCGCAGAAACTATTACAAAATGTAAAACCTTATGGTTTGCCCGAACGATTGTGGTTGTTTTTATTAGAAAAAGCTGAATTGTCACCACAAAAGAAGTGGAATGAGTTGGGAAAAAAAGGGTTGAATAAGTTAATAAGCATTTTGACTTTTGATATATATGATGTAAATGGCAAAACGACTTTTAAGGAAGAGTTTGTGACCTGTGGCGGCGTGAGTTTAGAGTCAATTAATTTTGAAACAATGGAAAGTCGAGTCTTTAAGAATTTATATTTCGCAGGGGAAGTTTTGAATATTGACGGGATTACTGGCGGTTATAATTTTCAAGCGGCTTGGACGACGGGTTTTATCGCGGGACAGTTGGGATAAGAATAAATCGAAATTGAAAACGAAAACAAAAATTTGTAATGGCTAATAAATCCTTACTTATTGAAAAATCTAAAAGTACAGACTTAGGTCAAATTTTTAGCATTTACCAACTTGCAAAAAAGGAATTAGACCGAATCGGAATTTTCCAATGGACAGATGATTATCCAACGATTTCTATCATTGAAGCGGATATAAACAAAAGTGTGTTATATACGCTCAAACACGAGAATGAAATAATTGGAGCAGTAAATATCAATGAAGAACAAGATTCTGAATATAAAACGATTGACTGGGAATTCGATGATAAGAAAGTCTTGGTGATTCATAGATTAGTGGTAAATCCCGAAAAACAAGGAAATGGATACGCTAAACAACTAATGGACTTCGCAGAGGATTTTGCTGTAAATAATGACTACTCTTCGATTCGATTAGATGTATATAGTAAAAACGAAAAAGCGGTTAAAATTTATAAAAAGCGTGATTATTTTATACGTGGAAATGTTTATTTTCATGAAAGACAATATCCCTTTTATTGCATGGAAAAAGAAGTGAGAAAATGAATATTATTGAACAGCGAATAAAGCTTCCAAATATAACTTTAAATGTTGCCATCGCAGGACGTTTAGACGCAAAACCGATTTTGTTATTACATGGTTATCCTGACGCATGGTTTGGTTGGGAAAAGGTAATGTTGGAATTGGTGAAAGATGGTTTTCGAGTGATTGCACCTGATCAAAGAGGGTATAATTTGAGCGATAAACCCGAAGGTGTAAAACCGTATCACACCGAAAATATGGCACAAGATGCAATTGATTTGATGAGGAATTTTGGTTATGAAACATTTGATTTGGCAGGGCATGATTACGGGGCGTATGTGGCTTGGAATACAGCTTTGAAATATCCTGAAAAAGTAAATCGGTTGTTGATTATGGGTGGTTTGCATCCTACTGTTGTACAAAATATTAAAGATTTGGGTTGGCGACAATGGGTAAAAAGTTGGTATTTGTTATTTTTTAAATTAAAGAAATTTCCGGAATGGTTAATGACAAAGGATAACTTCAAATACTTACATTTAAACCATTCTAAAAGCTTAAATTCACAGGAACGAGAACGTTATACCAGCGCTTGGTCTCAGCCGAATACAGTTGAAAGTATAATTAATTGGTATCGAGTTCCATTGATGAAAATCGAAAATCCAATTTTACAAATGCCAGTTCTGATTCTCTGGGGCGAAAAAGATTTATATTTAACTATAAAATCGGCTGAAGCTTGTTTGGAATATTGTCCAAAAGGAGAATTAAAAATTATCAATGAAGCATCACATTGGTTGATGTTGGAGGAAACAGAAAGAGTTGTGCAGGAAATGACTACTTTTTTTGCTTAAAATTCGCTACTTATCTATATTTCGGCTTTATCCACCGAAAAATAATGTAACCATAAAATTCTATCCTTAACTTTGTTTTGTTAAAAATTTACGCATTGAAACTTCAACTATGAAAATTACAGGAAAAGTCGTTTATAAAAATATCGCTGGTGGATTTTGGGGAATTATTGACAATAATGGAAAAGAATGGCGACCAGTAAATATGCCAAAGTCGTTACAAAAAGATGGAAAATCCGTCAAGATAAATGCTCGACTCGCGGATGAAGAAATGTCTATCTTTATGTGGGGAACGGCGATTGAAATAGTTTGAAAAATTTGTAATCTATGATTTATAAACTATGAATTATTTATCGTTGAATGATAATGGCAATAACGACAAATAATTTATTATTTATAACTTATCATTTTTTAAAAAGATATGCTAACATATATTTATGCAATCAGCTTTATTGTCAGTTTAAGTGGCTTGATAGGTTGGTTTTATACGCAAGAAAATCCTAAATTAAGTAGAACATTGAGTTCCCTTTTCTTAGGTGGATTTTTTACTTATTTATTCTCTTTGGCGTTTGCAGATGCTGCATTTAACCAAAAGTTGTGGGTTTTGTGTCGGGACTTAGTTGTTCTTGGGTTAACCGCTCAATTTTTCTCTTTCTTCAAGACGAATAAAACCGTTTTCTTTGGCTTATTAGCTGTCTTGTACGGCTTTATCGGTGTGAAATATTTTAGTGTCTTGACGCATTCTTTCGATGTGAAACCGACGATCGAAAAGGTAGAGAACATTACAGAAAATGTAATTTCAAGTATTGGTTTGGATAATGCTGGTGAGTTATTGGTAGAAGTAAAAGACGGTAAACAAATCGCTGATTTACAATCAATTATCAAAAAATATAATTTAGAATATTCGGTTGCGTTTCCGCAAATAGCAAACGCTGACAAAACGGATTTAGACGATTATTATTTAATTAATATTCCAACAGAGTTTGAAGCGAAAAGAGAGGAGATTGAAAAGGAATTCATGGATAGCGGATTGGCGGATTGGGTAGAAGAGAATGAAGTGTTGACCGTCGAGCCGATGCGTTCAAATCCTGTAAAAATCAATCGACCAAATTATGGTGTAAATGATCCGGGTTTGGATAATGTTTGGGGATTTGAGAAAATGGAAATGTCGAAATTATATCAATTGATAAAATCAAAAAAATTAAAACCAAAGAAAAAAACGTTAGTGGTGATTTTGGATACTGGTGTGGATGCTGATCATGAAGATATTAGTGGAAATTATAAAAAAATCCGTGCGAAATATGGAAAGGACGAACACGGACATGGAACGCATTGTGCAGGAATAGCAGGAGCAGTTTCTAATAATAATAAAGGAATTGCGTCTTTTGCACCGAATAATGGTTTTTATGAAGTTTCCGCTGTTCAAGTATTGAGCGGAAATGGTTCGGGAACACAGCAAGGAATTATTAAAGGGATTATTGAAGCGGCGGATAATGGCGGCGACATTTTATCACTTTCGCTCGGTGGACCTTCTTCGGATAGAAAACAAAGAGCGTATAAAAAAGCAGTTGATTACGCTCGTGAAAAGGGTTGTATTGTCGTCGTTGCAGCAGGAAATAGTAATATGAATGCGAAGGATTATGCACCAGCAAATACGCCGGGCGTGATTACAGTAAGTGCGATAGATGAAGCGTTGAATCGGGCCGTTTTTTCTAATACAGTGCAAGACGTAGCAATGGGAATTGGTGCACCTGGCGTGAATGTCTATTCTTCGATTCCGAATAATGGTTACGATTCTTGGAATGGAACGTCGATGGCAACACCTTACGTTGCAGGACTTTTGGGGTTAATGAAATCTATAAATCCTGATTTGACAACGGAAGAAGCGTATAAAATTTTAAAAGAAACTGGTATTGATACTGGAGACACGGATAAAACAGGGAAATTCATTCAACCTTTTAATGCGGTTTCTAAGGTTTTGAAATAATCAGTGAATTATAAATTATCAACTATAAATTAATCCGTCCCGAAATCTCGGAATGATGCTTTGACATAAATTTTTTTTGATATAAAAAAAATCCCTTTCGGAAATATTCTGAGAGGGATTTTTTATGCGAAAAAGCTTTTTCTGATTTTTGAGTAAGATTTGACTTTTTTTATCCATTACCGAAAGTGAGTGTTATTCATAAAAGGAGTAAGGTTTGGAATGATATTAAGGCAGTTTTTTTAAAACGTTAATTAAAGTTAAGTGAATGTAAATGAACTTAAATCAGTGTAAATTGGATAAAAAAAAGAGATAAAAGTTTCAAATGGTCATAAGATATTTCAAAATCGTTGTATTCGCTTTCATCAGTTTATTTCTATTCTCTATCAATAGTCAGGCTCAAAAGAATGGAAATGAGTCAGATATTAAAGTTATGATGCGAATGATCGGGCATCAAGTTTTGCTCAACATTGA
>Ga0115005_10005358_pt1 | contig 10151 bp, 8 predicted proteins | sample ArcOceMetagenome_FD_87163 | JGI IMG/M metagenome (GOLD analysis project Ga0115005, IMG submission 87163) | Marine eukaryotic phytoplankton communities from Arctic Ocean - Arctic Ocean - Greenland ARC118M Metagenome | ecosystem: Environmental > Aquatic > Marine > Oceanic | place: Arctic Ocean...
ATTGCCGATACTAAATTAGCAATAATAGTGCATATTCAAACGATTGATTGATTTGATTAAAAAATCGAGGATTGTTTCTTTAGGAAAGCAGAAAGCAGTTGGTACGTACATACCGGCGGTATGGAAAACAGGTGAGTTCTTTCAGCAAGTTTAGTTCACCCTGTCTTCAACTTCCTCACACAAGTGCAAATATTGAACATGCCTCTTCATTATCCAACTCTAAGGCAACGCATAAACGCGGCGAAACGAAGTCTTCCGCATTCTCCCATTATACAGGCTGAAAATCATGGTGTCTCTCCTACCAATTTTCTGATTGACCCCTCTGTTGCCAAAGCAGTTTTGTCCCATCATGAACTAGTAGCCATCGACAGCGACTCGGACTCGTCGTCTAACGCATCAGCCGAATGTAACCATATGAATACGGTTGACGAGATGAAAAAGGAGAACTCACCACCATGTAACGCCAACCTAAAGAAACCTACCAAACCTACCAAATTACTTCACCACGCACTGACTAATTCAAATGGCGCTACGTGGACCCGCCAACGATACTGCGTCAGCCGTGCATTTTCCGTCGATAAGACTCTTCGAGCCTCGTGTGCAACCTATGCTGTTGAAAAAACAATGGAGATAATTTATGAAGCAAATAGATTGACTTCAACGACAGCGGGTTTTGGATGCACCCCGTTCTCGTGCATGAGTAGAACTGCACGTAGAAAGACACGTGGGCAACTGGTTACGCGTATACGTAGGAGGACCATTGGTGTGGATGTGCGAAATCTAGCAAGAGAAGTGGCTATACTCACCATGAGTCGAATGGTGTTGGGAAGTCGGCGCGGATCCAATGGAATTGTTCTTGATTCATTGCGAGAAATGGTGGATGATACCTTGGAGCCAAGGCGTGATGAAAAATATTCTAAAGAGACAATGATGAAGGTTGAAAGATTGGATGTGGTTGTTCGGGAAATTATTGATGAGATTTCAAATGATCTTGATGGTGACAGTGGTCAAGATGGTGATTGTCTTGCAAGACGATTACTCTCACATGAAAAAATTGCAAAGACTGACAAATATCTTACTCGAGATGAAGTAGTAGGGAATTCTCATTCTGCATTGCTGGCTGGGGTCCAAACTATTTGTACTACCATTGCTGGTGCATTATTACATTTAGCAGAGAATCCTCAAATGCAGCATGATTTAAAAGAGGGTAATATTTCAGGGAAAGATATTGTGAAGGAAACTCTGAGGATATTGCCTCCAGTCGCTGGTCTGCCCCGCATTCCTACAGAATGCGATGTGGAGTTGGAAGATCCTACCATCCGTTCAAATACGAAGAGTAGTGCAAGTGTTAGAAAATGTCCAATTCCAAAAGACCAACTAATGGTCGTCGATCTCCTTGCATTTGCACACGCGCAGCCATTCGAAAATGACCACGAAACAACCATTGGAAGTATGAGTAATGCACTCCCCACTCTCAAATTCGACCCAACACAGAAAATCAAGTCCCAAGCGCAGCCCTGGGGAATTGGTAAGAGAAAGTGCCCTGCTGGGATAATATCAGTTGAATGTATCAGTTCAGTGATAGAGTCGTTGGCAAAAGGAGGCGTCACTTGGACATTTATAGATAGAAAAGATTGCGTTGGGTTAGAAAATTCTGAAGGATGGATGAAATCTGTTTCTTATCGACCGACTTTATCATACGCTTCACCCATATTTATCAATTTCATGGCAAATCAATAACTTATTGATTTCAATGGATTGTCTACACTACGTACGAGAGCAACGACAGCACACATATTGAATTACAGGACTGATATCTAGATCACTTTCTTCGTCTCGCACCATACTGTTGATTGAGTATTATTACTTTGAACTATGGAGGTGTTATTTTTGAATTTGTGACTAACCCTGACCTCGATTCTCCGCGCTGGCTAATTTAGCTAGTGATACTAAACCGTACCGTATCGGAATTGGAGGAGGGAGGCCGGGCGGGATCTTCTCCTTCGTGTTTCGTGTCGAACGGCCACACGATACAAAGAGTCATCAAAGGTATGTACGAGACCAGCAGGTACAAAAGTACTGTCGATACAGTACGGTACCCAATCTGTACAAGTACATAACAATCATACACCCTTTGAAACACAAAAATCTCCGCAAATAATGAGCATTCGATCTTTAGCACTTCTGTGCGTTCTCACTCCATGTGCAAGGTAAGCCTGAGTCTGCATCAACTAACTACACACGTACGTGTCCGTGTACCCTCTTCAGGATCTCCAGGAAACAAAAAATGAGATAATTTATTTAAAAATGCTTTCCACGTGATCTCATGTTTCCATTCAGCGCATTTTCACAGCCCAACAATGCCAGGGTAGATTTGACTTTGAATAGCCACGCAAATTCCGAGATTGGTAGAAGAGGTGCCATTGCAGGAGTATTTGCACCGCTGGGACTTATCGCTGCTTCCAAATCAGCATTTGCAGTTGACGATGATCTGACTCGGGGAGGAGTGAAACTTACTCCATTCAATGGACTCGCATTTCAGTACAAGGGCGTCGACAATAACGGTCTAGATGCTTCGACATTGAATGAACCCTCAATCTCTTATGCCGAATTTCTTGAAAGGATGGACAAGGAGGAAGTAGAATTTGTTGAATTTTTAGCGCCCAATGGTGATGTTGCGTACGTTACATTTAAATCTAAAGAAGGTGCGAGCAAAGAAAAACCAATCAGGATTGGTGAGGGTTATCCCATTGAGGATCCTAAAGGGTGGTCTAGCCCAGCATTTGTCGTCAAGTCTGTGAAGAAGAAAGGGGTCCCATTCAAGTTCACTCTCCCTATGTTGGCAAATTATAAGTAGATGGGGAATCAATATCATAACATGGACACAATTCATGAAAACATTCTCTTCGGGCTAATAAAAACAAATCTCCGTTGGTCTTGGTGTACACGTGTAGTGAAATTAAATCGTTTTAATTAAAAAGATAAGACACTTAGGTTACATTGGAATGGGATGGTCAACTTGACAAATTGCGCGTGAGTCCTTTCCACTGGCGATTGGCTAATTTAAGATGCCCATGATGGGTACGAAATGGAGATTACACGATTCCGGTGCTTTGAATCCTACGAAACCACTATACGTGTAGTCAGAGGCTTTCATTCTTATTGTTTTCTTACTGCCGTAAAAACTTCGGTGGTCAACAGGTTCAATATGTGCAACATGAAAATCCGGAAAATAAGAGCACTTCAGTGATTCTAGCGCTGGGCAAAAGCACTCCGGAATGATGAACCCATGGTCGCAATGTGAAGTATTGATCCTCTTAAGCGTATTGGATCTTATTGTGAGGGGGAAGTCTCCTTCCACTACTCGTAGGTTCTCCAGGAACGGCATATTTTCAATTATTTGGCTGAGTCGGCGAAGTCGCTGAGTTTTGCTCTCATCGGCATCGTGATCGACGGCTTGATTCAGTACACGTATTTCCAACTCTTCATTATATATTCGCAATTTTTTTATTCTGTGCGAAAACTTTGACAAGTATGTGTGGGATATAGTATTGAAATCAATTCCCAGGTTTAACGTCTGTAATGATGGACAGTTGCACTCTTCTAAACCCAAAGATTTATGCAACTCTAAAAACTCAATTGATTTTGACCTGATAGAGGCACCCAAATAGCCCTCACAGTAAAGCATTTTCAACTTGGGCATCCCAGGAATCACTTCGCTGAGTGCTTCATGTATCTGCCTCTCAGCTCTCAAATCCACCGTTTGTTCCGATCGGGCGTGCTCCCTTCTAAAAGTAAAAAATAATTCGAGGCAGCATAACTGATCTGATAAACCCGCCAATAGTGGAACGTGCAAAGATTCAGCAGGGCAAGATATCATGAGTTCACATAGAGAACGCGCTCTATCTCCAATTATTTGTTGGATGAGTTGTTGTGCATGTTTCACACTCGTGCCCACATTTTTGTTTACAAATTCTTCAGGGATCCCTGCCTCTACAGCTATAGACTTATCGTAATCAAAGCTCTTGACAATACTTTCGTTGAATTTCATTCTTAGCCAATCAAGACTTGAGATGTCGCAGCATGAAAGAAAATGTATCAAACATGACACTTGAAGGTCTGTGGATAGGATGGTGCTTTCGAATTCCTTTATTTTCACCCTGTTGCGACACATCCATGCCACCTTCGGAAAATCTACTATAGATGAAATTTCACCCACACAAATTGGGACTTGACGAATGTATCGGTGACAGAAGCTTTGATAAAATTTTGATACACGTCCAAATGTTCGAAAGAGACGAGCTGTTTCTCGCTCTGATGGGTAATCCCCACAGCTACGAAGAAAGGAGAAGGAGATGATATGCGTTATGATGTCATCGGAGAATTGATCCATTGTCATCTTTTGCTGTTCCACAATATCCTTATGTTCGGTGTCTATTCTTGAACTTCGTCGTTGTCGCTTTTGTGCAGGTTGATGCGAATCCGTAATGTGAGAGTTCATTTTGCAAGCACTACTACCGGGAGGAGCAAGAAGTTATGGTGAGAGTCTGCTTGAGTGTTGCTTTGTTGTTATTGGTTATTGTTATTGTTACATGTTTGTTATTATTTGCCTTGTCAACTACCAACCGCACTAGAAGTTCAAAGAGAGTTCAAATAAGCAGTGTGCATGCAGGTGTGTCGTGTGTCTGTCCAAGGTCTGTCGTCCGTCAGTGCACTTCTCCATCCAGTGGCAGGCAGTTGGTACTTGGTACTCTCGTAGTGATCAATCAGTGAATAAGGTAGCAAAGAAATCATTTAACTTTAACATTCATCTTCAATCTTTCCCTCATCTCTCATCAACGATCAACCTTTTAAAAGCGTTTAACCTTTCTGGAAGTGTCTTTTTATCATCCTTGTCTTGTTTCAACGAGATGAATACAAGCCTGCTGAAACTAGTTTTTTTGCTGGTGCAAAACATTTTTTTCGCGAATGCCTTCATTACTTTCGCTTGTACCGAGAAGCCCACAACAAGAACATTCCGTTCTGCTAATACTTTCAAAGCGCTACATGCGAAGAAGAAGTTCAAAATAAATACAAATATTTCAGCCGATGTGTCTTCTGATGGGTTGCTAACTGAAAGGAAAAGCTTACAAGAAAATCAAAACTCTGCTAGAGATGCTGTCAAGTCTAACCTGGGCATGTCCAGTAAAAAGAAGATGTCTTCAAATAGTGGTGCTGGACAAGGAGTTAATGTCAAAAAGTTATCGAAGAAAGCCGAGAAACTTGCAAAGCAAAGGAATGGTGATGTTGATAGTACTCTTCAGGCGGGTATAGCCGTGCCCGAAGATCAGGATGTTCAGATCAAAGTTGCGAAAAGGGGCAGTAAATTTGTTACAATTGTGCGAGGGTTGACGAGTCCAATGGATGATAGAAAGAAGCTGTTGAAAGAAATGAAGAGTAAACTTGGAGGTGGTGGTTCTATTATTGAAGGAGTGGTAAGTTTGTTGTTTCATTTGAAGTTTGTTTCAGTTATTGGTAATATCTAACGACGGAATCAATCGTGCATCATTCATATACAACTATTCAGCTTGAATTACAAGGTGCACATGGGGACAAAATCCTTGAACTATTGAAGAGGAAGGGATTCTCCAACGCAAAGATACTCAAGTAAAATATAAATTATCAACGGTTGAAATCCAATTGTGGGTTCTTTTCTCCAGTACAATGTTCGAATGAAAAAGTGTACGTTATTGTTGCTGTGGTGGAGTAGAATACTGGAATTTTGGTGTTTCAAGGTAGTACACCGGTAGTATTCTTCTTGAAGGCAATAAAGGCTGGCATTGTGAAAATGGGTAAGAGCGCTGGAGCGATCGTTTGGCGCCAGGACAACAGGAAAGAGGGTCTCCGTTTTTCAGTACAAAGTAATTATCTTGGACAAATGAATTTATGCTAAACTGGAGAAAGTGACATCAGCAGGTGAAGGAAGCATTTCTTGATGGTGCCTTGTGCTGACTTGGGCTGGCAATGCTGATCTTGGAATCCACTGCTGGTAAGTATGTGTACGGCGGGAGTACTGTACTGGTGTCCAACTAAGATTTTTTAGTAAGATTATCATAAAGTCTCCTTTGAGATACGGCATTGAGGAAAGCGTTTTATGAGCTGAGTTGTGAAGATAGATTTCGAAGATGTGCAGCAAAGTATCATACTCCGGGTGCGGTCATTGTTAGAAAATCTCCAAATGCTAATCTAATAGCTCTGGAGTAGGTAGATAAGGTAGGCTTCTAGCTAGAGACTATTTGTATGGTGTTTTCTTAGATTTCAAGATTGTGAGTACTCATTTCATCTTTTCTACCTCGTCGTAACATGTACACCGGGTACAAGCGAGATCGTGTTCCTCCTTGCTACAGGAACTTCATCCAAGACTGATCCTTCTTCTCTTTTTTTTCCGATTTTGACATTCAATAATGAATATGTCAGCAAGAGATGTCAGTCATAAGAAATTACATCTGCGCTCTGATTTCGATTAGTCTATATATTTTTTTCATAAGTATTTCTATCCGAGTCATCATTTCATGCCACACGAAATTCTTCAGAAGTTTCGTTAAATAATAGCATACAGAATTCAGAAGGTGTCGAAGTTCTGGAAGATTTAAAAATGTTGAAGGAATCATAATCTTCAGTCGAAAGGTCGATACGTCTTCCATACCGTGATATACGACTATCTTCTGCTAGCTGAAAACGATGAGTGCATTTAGTTCATATAATAAAGTTTGGGTTAGGGAACAATGCGCGAGAAGTTTGACTCGTCTCCAGGTTGATTCCAATATTTTCGATGATGGAAGATCTGCTGGTCGGCTAAGAAAATCCTCTGTCAAGATTGGGGGAAATGGTGAGTAGTAGAGCTCTCTGCCTTTGTCGCGTAGAATGCATGATTCACGATACAGTTCATTCTCTATTGTTCATCTACCTACTTCTAACCAGCGGTGAGCTGCACTTACAATCACGACCAACATGTAGATATCGAAAAAGGTGAAATTTTAGGAACCGGTGGTTTCTCCAACATTCAAGCAATTGCAACCACACGGAGAGGATCTCTTTTTGCTGTCGCTGGTGGGTACATTGAAACCACCGATACTCTTGGTGCGCCCATTGCCTTAAAGGCCCAGCAGGAAAAGAAAACTGTTCAACAATTAGATTTGTCATCTTTTTCCTCGAAATCGAATCGCCCTCTTGAGAAGTACGCAGTGAAGAGTATACGTGGAAGCATTGACGACCGTAAAAAGTACAATGGTACAATTGATCTCGCCAAGGAGGCCAAATTCTTGTCTGTGCTGTCACATAAACACATCATAGGTTTTCATAGTGAAGCGGACAATGTAGGAACCTTGGATTACTTCATAATCATTGAACGCTTACAGATTTGTTTGCCCAAACAATTCAAATTGTGGAATGACAGGAGGGTTTCATTGCAATATTCAGGAGAGTCAACGAAGGTCATCGCCGAGGGTTCCCAGCGACTGATGGACAAACGCTTGGTCGTCATGTTCCAAGTTAGTTCGGGTGTGGCTTACATACATCAAAAGAAGTGAGTCTTTGTCCGGGGACTTTCGCTTGTTGTAATCAGTGCGTCTTGACTGAACCTCACTTTCTTCTCGTTTTTATTAGCATCATGTTTAGAGATTTAAAGCCTGACAATGTAGGTCTGACTTCCGAAGGTCAAGCTAAAATCTTTGATTTCGTGAGTATTGCTGTTTCGCGATATATTTTGGCGTACACGTACAAGTACGGTACACTATTACGAATTATAAATTCTCAAACAATTGCATCGTCATTTTATTACTCGTAACTCTACTCGTACAGGGTTTAGCAAAGGAATTGAAAATGCAGGACAAGGTGGGTGCGGATCAATACCGTGCCACCCAGATGTGTGGTACACGAAGATATATGCCTCAAGAGGTTTTTTATGGAAAGCCGTACGGTATACCTGTCGATGTCTATTCCTTCTCTCTAATGTTATGGGAAGTGGCTTCTCTAGATATTCCCTATGAAGGAATGACGGCACAAGAACATGTGTGGTCAGCCTACAGGCTGAAAATCAGGCCAAGAATTAAAATGAAGTGGCCAAAACTTCTCAAGCGATGGATCAAGAAAGGATGGTCGCATAAACCCCAGGCTCGCCTCAAAATGGCATCTATTTCGAACGAAATGCACCAATACTTAACTGCCAAAGGTTTACAGGTGGAGTAAGGATCGAATATGATTCTCTAGAGCGCAGGGGTAATCACGTTGATGTTATTACATACTAAATACAAGAGGTTTAGTTTGAATCCGATCGATAAAGGAAGAAGGAATGCATGAAGGATGAAGGTCGTCATCTATTTAATTAAAATATCACAATCATCACCATCAAAGAAATCCTCAAAAACCGTCTAACTAATGAGTAATGGAGGCGAGCTGGACCGTTCATTTTTAAAATTATTATAACTTTTTAGCATCTTGCCGCCCAAATTTCAAATTGTGTTTGTTCACTTTGAGGAGGTCAATGTCTGTCTCAACCGACCGATGAATAAATTTATAGAATGATAAGATGCATGCAGCATCTGTTTCTTAGAGAGGAGAAATAAAGAGGTGCTTCTAAATTTATGAGGTTCAAGAATCTTCGGGCGGGCAGACGCGCCGATGAGCCTACCGGCCGCCTGGCAAGAGACGAGCGTCGGCGTCAACATCGGCGGCGTCAGCCCCAAAACCCCAAAACCCCAACAAAAACAAAAATATTATTAGAGTTTAATTTACAAATGATATTAATAAGTTCAATGTTTTTATGATGATAGAAAATAGACAAAAGATAATATTTTCTTCAAGAGAATTCGTAATTTACGGGTAGTACCATTCCTTTTAGGACCGATTCTACAACGTCTACTTCGGGGTCTTTCACTTGCGAGGTAGAACCGTTTGATTCGGTTCCGACGGCGTCAGCGGCATCTCGCAGGTCAACGCGAAGGTCATGGCCGCCTTCGATCTCGGCAGGGACGTGCTGACTGCTGGGGACTGCGCCGCCGCCGCAACGCAGATGGAGGTCATCAAGAAGCAGATGAAGGTCCCGCTCGTCCGTATATCATATGATATTCAAGCTTGCGCAGGCATAATATTCTGATGTTCCGCACGTGTACAGTACACGAACCGGTATTTATAATGTGCCCAATCACCAAATTGTTGGAATCCTGAGCGCGATCCGATTTCTTCGTACAACTTCAAGCATCTCGTCGTACACCATCGAAGACAAGGTGGTTACATCGCCCTCTGACCTCTGACCGATCCCCAGAAGAAAAAATCAAAGTGTTCCTCGTCGAATTGATTGTCGACATCATACCCATGAGCATCACTGCTACTGTTTGGTCTTGGTGAAATGTTGGTTTAGTTGATAGTTATTGCTAGCTACGTTATTGTGTTCTTTAATTTTTAGTTCCTGTTGACTAAAGCTACTTAGTACTACTACAGTGTAGCTCTGGAGTGCCAAAAATAATAAGATATTTTCAATATGAGTAAGACTTCGAACTTGCTTTGGACATGATCAGTCCGTGTCAAGATCGTTTTCCTCTACCAGAAGCCAGCTGTGCTAGCTATTACTACATTACCGTACTAAAATTTCAAAATTACCAGAAAAGAAAGTATTCAACTGAACGCAAATGAGAGGAGTCTTGGTTGTATTCGGACGCCAATTTTCTCAAGAGTTTTCTTCTTTCTTTGGAATTGAGTCCTTTCAGTTGTTCGGCAACTTCTTCCACCGATTGAGATTGAGATTGTTCTTTGATGTTGCTATCTTTCTTATTTGTGTCGTCATTGTCATCGTCGTCGTCATCTCCATCTTTATCCAGCTCTTTGTTGGATGCTTCCTCTGTTTCTATTTGTTCTTCTATCTGCTTCGATTATTTGAGTGGTTCCTCCAATGTTTGGACCTCTTTTAGCTCGACGGGTGTTTTGTCACTCTCATCATCATCATTATTTGACGGAATATCTTCTTGTGTGAGGATGCGGATGCGGATGTGGATGTGGATGTGTATGTGTATGTGTATGTGTATGTGTATGTGTATGTGTATGTGTATGTGTATGTGTATGTGTATGTGTATGTGTATGTGTATGTGTATGTGTATGTGTGTGTGTATGTGTATGTG
>Ga0115005_10005359_pt1 | contig 10151 bp, 8 predicted proteins | sample ArcOceMetagenome_FD_87163 | JGI IMG/M metagenome (GOLD analysis project Ga0115005, IMG submission 87163) | Marine eukaryotic phytoplankton communities from Arctic Ocean - Arctic Ocean - Greenland ARC118M Metagenome | ecosystem: Environmental > Aquatic > Marine > Oceanic | place: Arctic Ocean...
CTGCGTTATCTAGGCTAATTTTCAGGCTTTTAATGCAAGTTAAAACATAAGTCACTACAATAGCGGAGTATTTTTTGCTGCTACGGCTAGTGCCTCAGGACTTTTTCGTGTTACTAAAATCCATTACTATACCCTCTAAAATCGGTCATAAATCAAATTGGGGGCAAACCCATGGTGCAGCTTCCGCTCTAGCCATCGCGGAAACCGCACAATCCCACCCAGGGCCGATACTAGCGCTGGTGAAGGATACTGATGCCGCCCTTAAGCTGAGTGCAGAATTAACCTTTTTCCTAACCGATACAGGGCTGGACTGCTTGATGCTGCCAGATTGGGAAATACTGCCCTATGACAGTTTTTCGGCGCACCCAGATATTGTTTCAGAGCGCATTAGCACCCTTAACCAAATCACCCACCTCAGCAAAGGTGTAGTCATCGTGCCTGTGGCGACTCTATTGCATCGCCTACCCCCAATGAACTACTTGGCAGGCAACAGCTTTACCCTAACCACTGGACAAGAATTACCTCAAACTCAATTTCGCCAACGTTTAGATCAAGCCGGTTACTTACTCACAGAAACCGTCTCTCAGGCCGGTGAATATGCGTTACGAGGCGGCCTAATTGACCTCTACCCCATGGGCAGCCATGCACCATTACGTATCGAGTTATTTGACGATGAAATTGAAAGCCTGCGCTATTTCGATGCCGATAGTCAACGCACTACCGCCGTTATCAACGATTTCAATTTACTGCCCGCTCGTGAGTTTCCTTTAACTGATGTCGCCATTAGTCACTTTAGGCAAAGTTTTACCAGCCAATTTGATTTAGACCCCAAAGCCTGCCCAGTTTACCAAGATGTAAGCCAGGGTTTTGCTCCTGCCGGCATCGAGTACTACATCCCACTATTTTTTAATTCTATGTCGACTTTGCTGGACTACCTTCCAAGCAACACCTTAGTTGTCAAACAAGGCGACATTGAAGCTCAAGCAGTACATTTCTGGCACGATATTGAGTCTCGTTATGAAGATTACGGTCATGATATAGAACGGCCTCTATTAGCCCCTAAACAATTATTTCTATTTACTGATGAAATGTTTTCTGGCCTCAAAAAATTTCCTATTATTGATCTGCAAGAAGGCGCTTTGGTGGAACCTGATGCCGGTAAAGGACTGTATAATATAGGTGGGGCGCAAAACCCCCAAGTGGCGATTAATAATCAATTAACTAAGCCACTGATGGCTTTAACAACCCTGCTGCAAAATCAACACCAAAGTGTATTGATCTGTGCCGAATCAGCCGGCAGAAAAGAAGCTCTGCTGGATTTATTTAAGGTCTTGCCAGAGGCTCCTGAAGACATTGAAAACTGGCTCGATTTCATTACCAAAAGACCCCACTTTGCCATCTGTGTAGCGCCTTTAGAACAGGGCCTAAACTTGCCTGAACAGAGCCTTCTTGTGGTCTGTGAAGCACAATTATTTGGCCAAAAAGTGCTTCAGCGACGGCGCCGAGATAAGGCCACAGAAAACCCCAATACCGCAATCCATGACTTGGCTGAGCTAAGCATTGGCAATGCCGTGGTCCACCAAGACCATGGCGTGGGCCGTTATAATGGCTTACAAAGCCTCAGCATTGACGGTCAAGATGCAGAGTTTTTAGTCCTGCTCTACGCTAATGAGGCCACTCTTTATGTGCCTGTGTCTGGCATTGAGCTGCTGTCGCGTTATGCTGGGGGTGAAAACGCACCTTTACATAAGCTCGGTGGCGAGCAATGGACTAAAGCCAAACGCAAAGCGGCAGAAAAAATTAAAGATACGGCCGCAGAATTGTTACATATTTACGCCTTGCGTGAAGCCCGCGATGGGTATGCCTTTCCTAAACCAGATGAGAGTTATCAGGCCTTCTGTGATGCGTTCCCTTATGAGGAAACGCCAGATCAAGAACAAACCATTAAAGCGGTATTAAGTGACATGATGGCAGATCAACCCATGGATAGGCTGGTTTGTGGGGATGTAGGCTTTGGTAAAACAGAAGTGGCCATGCGAGCCGCATTTATGGCCATTAATGGTGGCAAGCAAGTGGCGTTATTAGTACCCACTACACTGCTAGCTCAGCAACATTATGAAACCCTAAGAGATCGCTTTGCCAACTGGCCGGTCAATGTCTCGGTGATGTCTCGTTTCCAAACCACTAGTGAACAAAATAAAACCATGGTCCACGCCGAGGATGGCAAACTCGATATTTTAGTAGGCACCCATAAGATCTTACAAGGCAAACTGAATTTTAAGCGTTTGGGTTTGCTGATTATTGATGAAGAACACCGTTTTGGGGTGCAGCAAAAGGAGTCTTTTAAAAAGCTGCGTTCAGAGGTTGATATTCTAACTCTCACCGCCACACCCATTCCTAGAACCTTAAATATGTCTATGGCTGGCATGCGTGACTTGTCGATTATTGCTACCCCACCCGCCCGGCGCATTTCCATCAAGACCTTTGTTCGCCAAGACGATAAAAAAATTGTTAAAGAGGCGATTTTGCGCGAGCTACTTCGTGGTGGCCAGGTTTATTATTTGCACAACGAAGTAAAAACCATCGAAAATAGTGCTGACAAACTCCGCGACTTGGTCCCCGAGGCACGGGTCAGTGTAGCTCATGGGCAAATGCGCGAACGCAAATTAGAACAGGTGATGGGTGATTTCTATCATAAACGCTCTAATGTTCTTGTTTGTTCTACCATCATCGAGACCGGTATCGACATCCCCACTGCCAACACCATTATTATAGAGCGTGCAGATAAGTTTGGTTTGGCTCAGCTACACCAATTACGTGGCCGTGTAGGTCGATCCCACCACCAAGCCTATGCCTACTTAATGACGCCCCATCCAAAACTATTGAGCAAAGATGCCATCAAACGCCTAGAAGCCATTGAAGCCACGGCCGATCTTGGCGCAGGCTTTACCCTAGCAAGCCACGATTTGGAAATACGTGGCGCTGGCGAACTGTTAGGTGAAGAGCAAAGCGGTCAAATGCAAGGCATTGGGTTTAGTTTGTATATGGAAATGCTCAATCAAACGGTTGAGGCCATGAAAAATGGCGAAACCCCCAATTTAGATCAACCCCTGTCACGGGGTACCGAAGTTAACCTGCATTTGCCTGCGCTTATTCCAGAAGCCTATTTACCCGATGTGCATAATCGCTTAGTAATGTACCAGCGCATTGCCAATGCAGAACACGATGCCGCATTAAAAGAGTTACAAGTGGAAATGATTGACCGTTTTGGTTTATTACCTGATCAAATAAAAAACCTTTTCCGCCAAAATCGTCTAAAGTTAAAGGCCAAAGCTATCGGTGTTAAACGTATTGAAGCTTCTGCAGGTAGCGGCCGATTAGAATTTGGTAACCAGACTCAAATCGACCCTATGGTGTTAGTCAACCTAGTACAAACTCAACCTCGGAACTTCCGACTTGAAGGTGGCACCATTTTGCGCTTTACTTTAGCCATGGAAAAAACTGAAACACGCTTTCAGCGAATGGAAGACCTAATTAAACAATTGAGTTAAATATGCGATCAATATCCCTTTCACATTGGCATTTGTGTGCTGCGCTTATAAGCGCAGTATTAATGCTGCAGCCCACACCAGCATTGGCTGCAGGCGACAAAGACGAGACTTGGTATCAAATCGAAGTCATTATTGCCAAACGAGGGGATCATATTCCCACATTAGAGACCTTTGCATTACAGCCGGCCCCTATAACATGGCATCAGGGCAGGTCTCTTACCCTTATTGAACCAGAAATAAAGAGCCACAGCCCCATAGAAAATGTTGAATTTATCATTTTGCCTGTCGACCAACGCATTCTTAATAATGAGGCCCGAACACTCGACAAGAACCCTGAGTATGAAGTCTTAGTGCACCAAAGTTGGCGTCAAATTCTAAAGGGCAATAAAGCCATTACTTGGATTGACATTAAGGCAGGCAATGCATGGGCTGGCCATCAACACTTGGAAGGTAGTGTGGGCTTCAGTAAAGGTCGTTATTTACATATTTTCAGTGAATTACACTTAAACCAATTCCCAACCATTAAACAGCCTAATAGCCAGCCTACCGACCAGCATTTATTAGACGCAGGAAAAAACTTATTACCCGCGGTTGAGACGCGTTATAGCCTCATCCAAAGGCGTAAAATGCGCAGTAACGAATTACACTATCTAGACCACCCTAAACTAGTGCTTCTAGTCAAGGTCATTCCCTACACACCTGCCGAGCCTATTTTAGAAGCGATTCCTGCAAACACTCCTATACTGGTGGACCTTACGGCGCCAAGCAACGCCGACTAAAGGCTCGAGGCCGGTGTTGCGCTAACAACTGGTCTAGCTGTATAGCCTCAGCATGAGATTGGGCTCGGGGGTAAATGGGTTGATGACGATCATCATGCCAAAGCACCCAGTTAAGGGTATGTTGGATGAATTCTTGGGCAAATGTAGGTGTTATTTCCTGGCAACCCAATAGAATTACATCAAGGTAAGATTGCACGATCGGAGCATTACTTAACCCGTACCCTTGGTGGTTGAATAAATACACCCAAGCCTGCGCATTTTTACCTAAGGCTGCATACCCTGGCAAATATTCTACTTGTGATAGGTCTAATAAAGTCCTGATGTAATGGGTTTCACGCGCGTCAAACTTGTCTAGCTCAGACTCTGGCACCTCAAATAAAACTCCATTACAGCAAGCATCTGCCATCGGCCTTGCGGCAACAGCACGCATGTGCGTTCCTTTCCAACCCACCCAAGTACGCTCTAGCCCTTGCACTCGCACGGCTAATGAATCGCCAGCAATGCCGGTAATACGGCGGCTATTGCTGTTAATTAGGCTTCCATAGCCAAAAATATAGTGCTGTTTACTCATACGCCGTTGGCACCCGCTTCCTGTTGCGGCAACAGTTGAATAGTTTGAGTGGGGAATGCAAACTCCGCTCCATTTTGCGCAACAATGTCACCAATTAAACCCAGCAAGTCCTGCTTGATCTCATGAAATTCGGCCCATTGTGTGGTTTTAGTAAACGTGTAGACAAAAAAATCAACGCTATGGGCATTATAAGTATTCATATTAACCATCAGCGTTTGTCGAGTATCTATGGCTTCATGTGCCAATAACATCTGTTTTATGGCTGCGGTAATCGCCTGTACCTTGTCTTGATCTTGGTAGCGCAGACCGAAAGTTTCGTAGAACCTTCTATTATGCATGCGTGACGGATTTTCTACGGAAATACTGGCAAAGGTTGCGTTTGGCACGTAGAGCGGCCGCATGTCAAAGGTGCGAATACGGGTAATGCGCCACCCAATATATTCAACAGTTCCTTCAATTTCCTTATCTGGCGAACGGATCCAATCTCCCACAGAAAATTGACGATCCATATAAATCATCAGGCCACCAAAAAAGTTAGACAGCATGTCTTTGGCTGCAAAACCAATGGCAATACCACCCACGCCACCAAAAGCTAATACGCCAGAAATAGAAAAACCAAAGTGTTGCATCAAAGCTAAAACAGCAGTGATTATTACTGCCGCTTTAACCAGTTTACCAATGGCTTCAACCGTGGTTTTATCCCAAGCATCCCTATGCTTACCTGGACGCGCTAACATCACTGCAACCACGTTGACTAAGCGCACCAAAAACCAAGACACCAGCATGATCAGAAACGTATCACGCAAGGTTGCTACAAAACTTAAGGTGTCAGCATCAAAAGCATCGCTAACAATACCCACAACCCACGCAATACCCACCACCCAAACACCCCAAGCTAAGGGCTTACGAGCGGCATCAAGCAATGCATCATCCCATTCATTTTCCGTGGTTTTAAGCTTTACAGCTAACCGGGTAAAAATTCTACGCACCCCAAAGTTAAACAGCAGCACGGCCAATACCAACAAAAACACTTTGCTTAGTAAGATTGATTGCGAAGAATCTATGCCTAAATTGCCTAATAACTGGTCCATCATGTTCATTAAAATGCTCCTAAAATTGGTGCTTGGGCTGCGCTCGCCATAACCGGTACGATGTCTGCCATAATTTGATCTAAACTTCGGTGACTTGTATATTCTCGTTCACAAATAGCCAACAGGGCTTCACTACTGGAAAGAGAAAAAACTAATATGCCTAATAAATAATGAAAGCGCCAAAAAAACTGTTCATTAGTCATCGCTGGCATGTGCTTACGTAATAGTTTCATAAAATACAAAAATGAAGCACCATATTGTTGTGTAAGGTGCTTACGCAGGTGCCCTTGAGACTGACTATAGGCGGTGTTTATCAAGCGTGCAAAAACAGCTAGGCTATGGTGATTATGTTGCGCTACATATTGACAAGACTGGGCCAAAATATCAAACAAGACCCGCAATTCTTGCTCGTCACCACCGGTTTTATTAGCAGACTCTTCATATGCACTTAATTGAACCTGAAGATGTTGAGTCAGTGGACCTAAAAAACGATCTGTTACTGCCTGTATTAAGCCTTTTTTGGAACCGAAATGATAATTAACTGCGGCTAAATTAACCTTGGCTTTAGTCGTAATGGTTCTAACGGAGGTTTCTACAAAACCATGGGCTGCAAACTCAACTTCAGCAGCATCTAAAATACGATCGATGGTAGAATTTGTCATAGGGCTTTCGGACTGACAGTGTGCGTTTAAAACAGGCGTTTAAAACTAACACGACTGTTTAGCCCTCGCAAGCTGGGCGAGCTAAATAGGGACTAGTTAGGGTTGTAACGGTATGTTAGGGTTGTAACAATATGTAACGATTAGAAGTGATCATTGGAACCAGTCAATATGCCCTTTCAAGCCCTTAACCGCAATGTCTGGTTGTTATCTGTCGCCCACGTGTTTTCCTTTGCAGGGGCCTCGGTCACTTTTTTCCTAGGCAGCATTATTGGTGCGCTGCTGGCGCCATCCATGAACTGGGCCACTCTGCCCGTGACTGCCATGGTGGTAGGCACCGCTATAGGTACTGTGCCAGCAGCCATGTTAATGAGTAAAAAAGGCCGGCGCTTTGGTTTTATTAGCGCTGCAATCGTGGCTTCAGGATCGGCTTTAATGGGCGCTGTCGCCATATGGCATAGCCAATTTTGGCTCTATTGCATGTCTTGTTTGAGTTTAGGCATAAGCTACGCCTTCGTTCAACATTACCGCTTTGCAGCAGCAGAGAGCGTGGCCATAAAAGTAGCGCCACAGGCTATCTCTGCCATTTTATTATCAGGTATTGCAGGCGCATTTTTAGGCCCTAATGTTGTTAAATATGCCCACCATTGGATTCCACAGCATGCATTTGTGGGCTCATACCTAGCCTTAGCCGTAATGGTGGCGATACCCGCGATCATTTTGTTATGGCTGCAAACCCCAGCAGTGCAAACAGTTACTAAAGCAGGTACCAGCAGAACTATTAAACAGCTGGCCCAACACCCCAATTTTATTTTAGCTGTGTTCGCTGCCACCATATCTTATGCCTTAATGGTGTTTCTGATGACTGCTGCACCAATGAGTATGCACGTTATGGATGGGCATAGTATCGGTGACACAGGCTTCGTCATTCAGTGGCATATTGTGGGCATGTTTTTACCTTCTCTATTTGTTGGTAAATGGATCACCAATTATGGGCATAGACACATAATGATCATCGGCATAGGTGCGGTGGCAATGTGCATTGGTGTGAGCCAAGTGGAACAGAGTGTGGCCACTTATTGGGTCAGTCTGGTGACCTTGGGTGTGGGTTGGAATTTCCTATTTGTGAGCAGCACGTCACTGCTCATCACCACCTATCTAGAAGCAGAGAAATACCGCGCCCAAGCCTTTAACGAGCTAATGGTATTTGGTGTTCAAGCCATCGCGTCTTTGTCTGCGGGATGGTTGCTCATCGCTACCAACTGGCAAGTCATCAACTTAATGAGTTTACCCTTGTTGGGTTTATTATTAGTGGTCATCTGGTGGAGTGGTAAACGGCTCAGCTAGCAGTAGCCAGCACCTTTTTGGCCCAAGCCACATCATTAACAAACACAGCGTCAACACCGATGTGGTTTAAGCGCAATAAATCTGCTGCCTGTTTCACATTGAATACCCTGATGGTGAGCCCTCGGGAGTGAGCATCCTTCACCAGTTCGGCATCGGTAGTGTCGGTATCACTGTGTAACGCTTGAGCACCCATGTCATGAGCAAACTGAGCTAATGCAACAGGGCAAGAGGCAATGAGTGGCGCAATGTTGACGTGGGGCAAGATGTGTTTGACCGAGATGAGCAAACGATGGTCAAAAGCTGAGACCCATAACTGAGATTGCTGAAAGCCAAAGTAATTCTCAGCGAAAGTCATTTCTGCAGCCACCTGATCCACTAAATCAGCAGACTTAAGCTCTATATTAACTTCGCAGCGCCCCGCCACTAGGGCCAACACCTGCCTCAAACTGGGGGGGGCTTCACCATGGCCAACATCAAGCTGTTGCCATTGTTCAAGGCTAAACTGGCTCACTAGGCCTATGCCATTAGTGGTGCGATTCACACTGGCATCATGCATGACCACCACTTGACCCGACATCAATCGTACATCTAATTCAATGCCATCACACTGCTGATCTAGCGCCAGTTGAAAAGCTGCCATCGAATTTTCTGGCGCTAAATCACTCACACCTCGGTGGGCAAATAATTGCATCGACACGCTACCTTAAGCACATTCTATAAGCCACTATTGTGCTCTTAAACAGCGAGCCTGCCAACCTACTTCTATGGTGCTTTTTGTTTGTTTAGTTGCACGATGAGACCCATCACTGGGCATCTGTTTAAAGCATCCTGTTATTGTTACACTGGCGGTGTAATTAGCGCTAAATTGTAGCCTACACACTCGCTTTAAAAGCGGCTTAAAAAAGACATTTAAAACCGCCAAATGGGCCATGTTAAACCAAAACATTAGCCCGCCTTTGAGTTTATGTTCTGCAACCTTTAATTCAGGTAGACCATTGGGCTATATTAAGGCTGAACACTGCGCAGTTAATATTTAACACTTTATATATAGGCTCAGCTATGACTACAGACAACTCAAACTACGATTACATTATCGTAGGCGGAGGATCCGCCGGCTGTGTGCTGGCAAATCGATTGTCTAACAACCCCAATATTAAGGTATTGTTATTGGAGGCTGGGGGTAAAGACAATTATATTTGGATTCATATCCCAGTTGGCTATCTATACTGCATGGGCAATCCGCGCACCGATTGGGGCTTTAAAACCTCCCCCCAAAAAGGTCTCAAGGGTAGGCAAATAAATTACCCTCGTGGGCGGGTTTTAGGGGGCTGTTCATCCATTAACGGCATGATCTATATGCGTGGTCAAGCCAATGATTATGATGCTTGGCGTGACATGGGTAATACCGGCTGGGGCTGGGACGATGTGTTACCGTATTTTAAAAAATCAGAAGATTATTATGCTGGCGCTGATGATTTCCATGGTGCCGGTGGTGAATGGCGGGTCGAAAAACAGCGTCTATCATGGCAAATTTTGGACGCCTACCGTGATGCTGCCCAACAGGCAGGTATTGATAAAATTGAAGATTTCAACCGCGGCGATAACGAAGGTTCCTCCTACTTTCGAGTCAATCAGAAAAACGGCTGGCGCTGGAATACCTCAAAAGGTTTCTTGCGACCTGTGATGAAACGTAACAATTTAAAAGTCGTCACCCAAGCGCAAGTGCAGCGCGTACTATTTGATGGTAAACAGGCCTGTGGTGTGGAAGTTAAACTAAAAGGCACGTCAATCCGCTACCATACTAATGGCGAAGTGATTCTTGCTGCCGGATCTATTGGCTCACCACAGCTGCTAGAGTTATCAGGTATAGGCAACCCCATTCACTTACGCAAAGCGGGTATTGAAGTGCTTCATCAGTCAGATGAGGTAGGCGAGAACCTACAAGATCACTTGCAGTTAAGGGTGATCTTTCGCGTTAAAAATGTAACCACGCTTAACCAACGCGCGGGTAGTTTTTTAGGGCGCATGGGCATAGGGCTTGAATACCTACTAACCCGTAAGGGCCCCATGTCAATGGCACCCAGCCAACTCGGAATTTTTGCCAAATCCAGCCCCGAAGTTGAAACTGCCGACCTAGAGTTCCATGTGCAGCC
>Ga0115005_10005360_pt1 | contig 10148 bp, 7 predicted proteins | sample ArcOceMetagenome_FD_87163 | JGI IMG/M metagenome (GOLD analysis project Ga0115005, IMG submission 87163) | Marine eukaryotic phytoplankton communities from Arctic Ocean - Arctic Ocean - Greenland ARC118M Metagenome | ecosystem: Environmental > Aquatic > Marine > Oceanic | place: Arctic Ocean...
AAACTCGGTACAATCTGCTTGACACGCATGTATAACGCCTCATTTTCATCAATCTTTTCAAATACCAAACCCGGCTCTGCAATGACTTTTTCCTCCGACGGCTTCATTTCATAATCTTCAAAAATGATTTCGACATTATTAATATTAGAAACAAAAAGGGACAAAAACTGTCGGATTTCAGCTTTATTAAAAACGGCATTAAAAAATGGTAAGGCTTTAAAATTACTTCCTAACGGTAATAATTCAATTAATTTATTCTTATTCGATAAGACAAAATTTTCCGTTACCAATTGAAAAAGTTCAATGTCTACTTCTTGATGCGTTAAGGTTGGAATTGCTTGTAACGCTTTTTCACTTTCAAAATTTTCTATGATTTGCAACTGAAGCGTTGCATTTTCTTTCGCAAAAATTATCGGTTTCAAATCCTTATCCACTAAGTTATCACACCGCTGCAACTGCCAAACTAAATGGTCATTATCTGCCAAATAAACACTATCCGAGCTACCTTTTTCCCAATCAATCACAAAGCTATTCCGCTCAACAATCGTTTCAATACTTTTCAAAACATTCCGTAAAGCACCGCTATAACTCAAATAATTGACTTCAATCGGTGTCCCTTTTTTATCTACCACATCCAGAAAAGCTCCATTTTCATCAAAATCCAATTTTAAGTAAATGACATTCGGGTTCTTAATATTTAGATTTAAATTCCGAGTTCGTTTAAAGTATGAAAATGCGTCTTGCATGATATTTTTTATTGTGTTGAATTTGTTTTAGATTTAGTTTGCGAAGTTAAGGAATATATTATATTTAAAAAGTTTTTGTCTAAATAGAACGGGATAACTAATAGAACCTCTTCAGTCAATTTCTATATTTGTGTTTTAACTTACCATCATAAATCGTAAATTCGCAGTAATATTCCAAAAAAAATCCTATCGAATAAACTCGATATTATATAAAAAATAAAAAATGAGCGAAAAATTAATATACGGAATCCAACAAATTGGTGTGGGTGTTCGAGATGCAGAAGCCGGTTTTAAGTGGTACGGAACGGTTTTAAAAGCGGATATTTGTGTATTCGATGATAATAATGAAGCGACTTTCATGGCGAAATATATGGGTGGAAAACCTCGTCAGAAACGGGCGATTTTGGCTATGAACTTGAATGGTGGAAGTGGCTATGAGATTTGGCAACATACAGAACATGTATCACAACCGCCCAAAAATCCAGTTCAATTCGGCGATTTAGGTATTAATATTATGAAAATAAAATCACATAATATTAAAAAATCTTACGACCGATTAAAAGCGGAAAAGGTAAATATCTTAACTGAAATAATCGAAAATCCGGATGGCTCAAAAGCCTTCTTTATTAAAGATCCTTTTGATAATATTTTGGAAATTAAAGAGTTTGGTTCTTGGTTCAAGCAGAAGAATGATATTGGTGGAATTTGTGGTGCGACACTTGGCGTGTCTAATATTGAAGCCGTTTTGAAGTTGTTTTCTGATGTGTTGGGTTATGATAAAGTCTTGTCGGATCTGACAGGAACGTTTGATAGTTTGGATGGTGTACCAGGTGGCGGAGAAGAGATGCGTCGCGTTTTGTTGGGGCATTCAGAGAAGCGAGTTGGTGGTTTTACCCCCTTATTGGGCGAAAGCCAGATTGAATTAGTAGAGGTGAAAAGCCGTACACCGAATACGATTTTTGAGAATAGATATTGGGGCGAATTGGGTTATATTCATTTATGTTTTGATATTCGAAATATGAATCAGTTGGTGAAAGAATGTGAAGCGGCAGGTTTTCCGTTCTCTGTGTTGAGTAATCCTGATTTTGGAATGGGCGAAGCAAATGGACATTGGGGATATTTGGAAGATCCAGATGGAACGCTGATTGAATTCGTGGAAACACATAAAGTACCTTTAATTCCTGCGATTGGTTGGTCGATAAATTTACAAAATCGAGATCCGAAAAAACCGTTGCCGAATTGGATAATGAATGCAATGGCTTTGAATCGGAAGAAATTTTAAGATAGACATTAGATTTTAGACCGCTTCGATTCTAGACGTTAGATGACGCACGATTTTCTAACATCCAAAAGTAAAGTGGTCTAAAATTTAGAATCTAAAAGCGAAGCAATCCAACATCTAAAAAAATGCTACAAAAACTAAAAGCGTATTCGTCCACGATTATTGCACTAGCTGACCAGGCAGTTGTCAGTGGCAGTAATTTCTTGATTGGAATCGCCTTGGCGAGGGTTTTGGGCATTGATGGTTATGGATTATTTGCGTTATTATGGATGATTGTATTATTTGGCAAAAGTATTAATCAGGCGTTTGTGACTCGTCCGATGATGTCATTAGCACCGAAAAAAGAAAGTGAAGCGTCCGTAAAATATATTGCGACATTACACTATTTGCAATACTTGACAAGTTTTGGAATTGGTATTTTTGTATTTATATTTCTTTTGTTTGGACAATATTTCGAGATTGAAATTACAGATAATCGTTGGTTTTGGGTTATGCCGAGCATTGTGGTTTTACATTTAATCTATGATTTTTATCGGAGTCAATCGTTTGTGAAGCAAGATGTGGTTTTTGCATTAATTTTAGATATTATTCTATTTGGCGGACATTTTTTAGCGATTTTCGTGCTTTGGTATTATGATAATTTGAGCGTAACGAATGCATTAATCGGAATTGGAATAGCTCATTTTGTAGTGGTTGCCTTAGGTTTATTTAAATATTTCTCCTTTAATTTTAACACACCTATTCTAAAAGAAACGGTTCTCTACCATTTTACTTTTTCAAAATGGTTGATTGGAACGGCTTTATTACAATGGTTTTCGGGGAATTTTTTCATCATCGTTGCCGCAGCTTTGATGAGTGAGGCGGCAGTTGGAGCGGTGAGAATCGTACAAAACGTAATGGGATTAACGCACGTTTTATTCTTAGCAATGGAAAACATGGTTCCTGTAAAAGCAGCATTGCATTATAAAGAAGGCGGCTTGAAACAGCTTAAAACTTATTTAATTTATATCACTGGTCGAGCGGGCATTCTAGTGGGTGGAATATTATTACTTTTAGCTATTTTCAGAACACATATTATAGATTTCCTTTACGGTGCGGAATACATCGAATACAGTTATTTGGTCATTGGCTTTTGTTTGACTTATATCCTGGTGTTTATTGGGCATCCGTTGCGGTTTGCATTATTGACGTTAGAAATTACGAAACCGATGTTCATTTCCTATGTTTTGGGCGCTGTTTTTAGTTTAATATTGGCTTATCCGTTGGTTGGACAATTTGGTCTGGTTGGCGTTTTGGTTGGGATTTTTGTAACACAAGGTTTATCGCAATTGGTTTACATTTATTATCTAAAAAGGGTTGACGTGAAAAATTGAAATACAGAAATCACCTGAGTTGTAGCATTCACTTCCTGGGTATTGTTTGTATTTTGGCAAAGCCATAATCAAAACTTATGTATTCTTTTATAACTTTTGTGGTTCAAATTTTATACGCTAAAAATGATTATATAAAAAACCCATACCAATTGCAAAATATGAATATTTGAATCTTATCGGCTTTCCAATTATCGGATTCTTTATGAGTTTCATATTTCTAATAATCACTTATTTTGGGGCTTCAACTTTAATGGTGTTATTATGCCTTATTCCAGCTTTCTACTTTTTCATAACGTTTATTAAACGAATTATATCTTTGGAATTTTATCTACTTTCGGAGCGAATTTCTAAAGAATATTTATTTTCTATTATTGATTTATTGGTAAAGTGAAAGGTTGGGAATATGACAATATTCAGAATAATAAGGTTACTATTAATCAGCAAAACACTAAGAGAAAAGACAGAATTCAATTGACACTTCAATATTTTCTTGATAAAACTCTAATTAATGCCATTCATAAACCGATTCATTTTTATGATTTTTCGATAAGAAATCATCAACCAATAAAGGATTTTATCCGTGAAGCAATTGTTTAAAAAATTGAAAACTAGGATATTCTTGCAAATTGGAAACGGGAAAAGGCTTTAGAAAGGCAACTTGGAAAAGCTACTAATCACAGTTCAGCGAATAAGAAAGATGATAGTTTGGGAGGTCTTGTAGGTTTGTTTATTATTGATGCTTTTATAACTTTTTTTTCACACTTGAATTCCTTACGGAAAGTCTTATAATGGTTTTAGGTATTGCAATTGCGATTCTTGTTAATATTTTTTTTAGGAGAAGTTAGAATTAATCATCAGTTGACTCGAAATCAACTGATGACTAACGAAAACCTAAAATCTTTTATCAAAAGCGTAATGTTTTACTTTTTTGTACAATTCTTCAGGGTTGAATGGTTTACCAATATAATCATTTATACCAACCTTATCCATCTTGCTATTGACTTCTTTTTCTGAAAGACTTGTCAACGCTAATATTGGAATATCGGAATTAATATTTTTAGTCGCTCGAATAGACCTTGTAGTTTCATAACCATCAATTCCCGGTAACCCCAGATTCATTAAAATTAAATCGTAATGACTAATTTCAATCAGTAATAAAGCAGATTCTCCATCTTCAACAGCATCTACGGTATAGCCACATTTTACTAAAAACCGTTTGACTAACATTCGACTCATCGTGTGATCTTCGACTAATAAAATATAACAAGTCCCATCTTTTTTTGCCTCCTCAAAAATATCAGACATCATTACTTTGGAAACATCCTTGGTCTCTGATATTTTTGAGGATAAATTGATTTCGTTGTTTTTTCTCATATTTAGGACTAAAAAGTCATTTTTCGTGAATTATAAAATTACGAAACATGAAACAGCAGTTAATACAATAAAACTGTTTTATGATTCAACTCTTTTTCTCATAAATAAAAATTGAGTGTTTTTAGGTGTGGTGTTTTCTAGGCGCAATATAATCAATTACGTTAAAATTCTTTATATGTTTTACTTTTGTCATTAAATCTGCATCATTTTTTATTAATTACAATTCTATGAAAAAAATTGAATACATGATTTCAAATTTCAAATGATCGAAATAAAATCTGTTTTGAATATTGTTTTAATCTAAATATTTCTTGTAGAAATAAGATACTTTGAGTTAAGCGAGCAAGTAATAAATAGTCTATAAAATAATTATATAGCCTAATTACAGACTTATTTTTTAAGTTTTTTAGAAGTAAAATGACAAGTTAGGGTGGGTAGATTATTTGTTACCTGTGCCCTAGTCACCTCTGAATAAAGAGAAATTTATCACTATTGACTTTCCATCATAAACTTTTTTTCAAATAAAAATTGTATTTTGCCACTGTAACAATCACGACTTGTAATCGCATGAAAATAATTCACTCAGTACTTGGTAAAGCAAATCCGGAAAGGATGAATGGTGTAAATAAAGTCGCCCATAACCTGGCAACAACCCAAACAAATTTGGGTTATGACGTGACAGTTTGGGGTATTACACATTCACTGGAAGAAAATTATCCCATTCGTAACTACAAAACAACGCTTTTTCAAGCAATTCCAAGCAAAATTAATATTCATGAATCTATCCGAAATGCAATCGCAAAATTATCTAAAGATACTGTTTTTCATATTCATGGTTCATTCATTAAAGAGTTCGCTCATATTGCTAAATTATTAACAAAATATAATATTCCTTACGTCTATACTTCTCATGGTTCACTTGGGCCAATAGCAATGCAGCAGAACGCTTTTATCAAAAAATATTATTTCTTTTTTATTGAAAAATATATTTTGCAAAATGCAAAAATGGTTCATCTATTGGGAAAATCTGAAGTGGAAAATGTAAAGAGATTAATGCCAAAGACGAACAATACTGTGATGATTCCAAATGGTCAAGACCTATCCCAAATTCCTACGGTTTCTATCGACAAATCCCAAAGAAAAAATCCGATTTTTGGATTTTTAGGACGATTAGACAAAAACCATAAAGGTTTGGATTTATTATTAGATGGTTTTGCAGGTTATATGAAGAATGGCGGAACGGGAACATTGGAGCTCGTGGGAAACGGAGAAGATATGGACTTTCTGAAAAATCAGGCGGCACGATTAAATATTTCAAGCCGATTAACTTTTCATGGAGCAAAGTTTGGCGACGAAAAATTTGAATATTTAGCCAATTTTGATATTTTCGTGCATACATCACGTATGGAAGGTTTTCCAACAGCTGTTTTGGAAGCTGCGGCCTTGGGGTTACCCTGCTTGTGTAGCGAAGCAACAAACGCAAATGACTACCTCAGAGAGTGGAATGCCGGCTATTGTTACAAAGAAAATAAATCTGAAAATATAACTCATCAATTACAACTCGCCGAGCGAGATTTTAATGATAAATCTATCTCACGTAAAGGTCGCAATGCTCGGAAAATGATTGAAAGTGCCTTCACTTGGGAGGTGATTTCAGAAGCATTAATAAATGTATATAAAAAATAAGAACTATAAATACTCAATCCTAAAGAGAAATGGTGACTTTTAAAAGCTTAAATTAGACAGTTAACCTAATTTTTGACGATTTTAAATTGGTTAAATATTATTTTAAAGTTATCTTAAATATGCTTAATTTATAGTTTCTAACAATTACGCACTTCTTTGATAATCAATTATTTATAAAAATATTATCCTACAAAAATATTAAAACTACGATAATTTTCTATCACAAATTTTAGATTCCGTAATGACAATTTTTCAGCTTTCCTTTGATATTAAAAATAGCACTTTTACAAAATTTAAAACAGCTAATTAATCAATTGATTGTCCATGTTTTTATTTTCAAACCAGCTACCACCCTAAAGTTCGATTAGACGAAAGACATTTTAAAAACGCCATTCATCTAATCAACTGATTTTAAATTATTTGCAACAATATAAAAGTAATTTTTGTACTAACTTCTCAAGAAAAAGCTAAATCAATCTAATATCTAAGTAGTAAGTCAAGTTAATAGTGTCGAGTAGATTTTATATCAAAATTTGTCGAGAACGAGGCAAAATTTCTTTGCATGGCCATAGTTATGAAAATAAATTTTAACGAAGTTATCGGCAATATTTTGTCAAAAAATACCGACATGATTAACTTGACTTACTACTAAGGACACCACGGTAAATATCTTTATTGAATAATATTTTCTCGTGTAAGTTGTTCCTGTTTCGTTACTTGCAGCGAATCTCCAAAAACTTCCTTAATTGTAAAAATATAATTCACAGAATCTATAAATACTTCTGTTTCCTGTTTCATCAATTTAATATTACTTCCAACAAATTTATAATAATCCGTTCCTCGAACATCACTCTCATCTGTCCATTGTGACAAAATATATTCATTTTCAAAATCCAAACTCGGTGACTGAATAATTTCAAGATTCATATTCCTTTCAAACGCTTCTGTTTCTGAATTATACAACCAATAGAAAAATGGAATATTTGCTGTTTCCGGTAGATATTGCAATAAACGAATATCCGAATATCCGTCAAAATTCAAATCTTCTATAATCACTTGTTCATTTTCTTGAACGCTTGCCTCAAAACCCTTTAGAATCTGATAATCGGTCGAATTTCCTTTTTTATTGACCTTAATAGAAGTCACCGTTTTCATTTTATCCGTCACCTCTCCTACCAATTCAAAATTAAAATCACTGGTTAAAATACGTACATCTTGAGCGTTATCTGCTGCCCTTTCTTTATGTTTATTTTCACAATTATAGAAAGTAAATACGGATAAGATTAATATTAAATATCTCATAAAAGATTTTGTTATAATAACTACGAAATCATAAGTTCTCGATTTTAGACACCTAATCAAAGGTAAAATATGATTTTCTATAATACTCTCGGTTACTACATTTTCAATAGTTCACAGCAAAATATTACACCACATCAGAAATCAACACTCTCAAGAGTAAAAACTTACTTTTTATAATTATCAATATTACGTAATACATTAGGTTACTTTTATAGAATCGAATCGATTATACGAAAATAGATTCCTACTAAATTAAGAGAATTATTTATACTTTCTATTTCTAATAAATAGAAAGAAGGATAAACGATTGAAATTAAGAAACTCTTAACTTTTTGTCATATTTTTGTAAGAGTGAATTTTCACAAAACAACATTTCCTGCTATTTTCCTTCAAAAAAAATCAGTAATTGAGACATTATACCTTTTACAATGACGATTATTTTATCATCTTTTGAATTATAATAACAAGCTAATTCATCACAATTACAAATCAACGTATTATACTCCCTTATCGTTCTCTTATCGTAGGATAAATCAATAAGTTATGATTTTTTCTAAACCCTATTTTGAGTATTTTAACTTTTAAATATATAGATAATATTTCCGAAAACTTGGTAATCAAAATTATTACGCCAAAAGGTATTATTTTACCAATTCTGAAACTGGGTATTAACTAAACTGATGCTTCATATTTGGTTCAAAGAATATATTTTTTGAAAATTATTTATAAAAGGAAAATATATATTATTCGATTTTTAAAGCAATAAATCGCTCTTTAATAATAGCCAAACGGCAGTCTTTTATCATTAAAAATTGTTAGAACCATTACGGCAGTTGAAAGCCGAGGTTGCTCAGATTATAATTTGCTTAGGTTCAATAAAATAGTCAAAGAATCGAATTGACTTGTGATTTTTTATTTACATTTAAGCATCACTTTACGAAAAATCAAAAAATAACAACCGTGAAATCAAAATTTAAATTCTCCGCCTTTCTATTACTTTTAGTAATGACAAGCTGTAATGAAGCCACTTCTAACACGAAAAATCAGATACAAGATGAAGGACAAGAGACACAAATCGTTCAGCAAATAGAACTACAAACCACCACTAAAATAGTCCTCGCTACTTATCAAGATGCAATAGTTTATGCTGGTCGAACAGATTACACTTTTGAGGATGAAATTGGTGGAATGCTGCTTATCGAAGGAAATAGCTTTGAGCGAGAGCCAATTATCGAAGTTCCAAATAATATGGTAGACCCTAGTGAAGAGCTTGATGGACTTCCAGGTGGAAACCCTGCTTTAATTGGGAAACGCTTTAAATTATATTATAATGACGATGGAAGTATTTTTAAACTTGAATTAGAAGAAAAATAATCGTTTATATAAACGGACTTCCAATAAACCTAAAACATTTTGGAGAACGCCGATTTTGCTATTTTTGCAGATAAAAGCGGATTCTTGTCTTTCTAATTATTATAAATATGATGAAAATAATCCACAGAAATCCACTTTATTCGCAGAATCCGTATCCTCCATATCTCTATATTTCAACAAAAGTAAAAACATGAAATTTTTATTATTAATAATTATATTTTTAATCCGTATCAATTCCGCTTTCGCACAAGACTTCTACTTTGGTGCGGATATGTCTTATATCAATGAAATGGAAGATTGTGGTGTTATTTTTCATGAAAATGAAGAAGCTAAAGAGGCACATGAAATTTTCAAAAATCACAATTGTAATTTAGTTCGATTGCGACTTTGGCACACACCGGATTGGCACGATAACCTCAATGATGGCAAACGTTACAGTGATTTATCTGATGTGAAAATATCAATTGCGAAAGCAAAGAAACAAGGTATGAATGTCTTGTTAGATTTTCATTTTTCGGATAATTGGGCCGATCCAAAACATCAGGTTGTTCCCGCTGCTTGGGCAAATATTGTAGATGACTTGGATATTTTAAAAGATAGTTTATATCAATATGTTTATTCGACTTTAACGGTTTTAAATAAAGAGAATCTACTGCCGGAAATGGTTCAAATCGGTAATGAAACCAATAAAGGAATTTTACAATCAGAGAAAGATAATGAAACTTGGAAATTAGATTGGGAACGTAACGCAATATTATTTAATCAAGGTATAAAAGCCGTTCGTGATTTTGAAAAAACATATCAAAAATCCATTAAAATAATGCTTCATGCTGCTGCTCCTGAAAATACAGAATGGCTAATTGAAGGATTTCAAAAAAGTGGTATAACCGATTTTGATATCATTGGAATATCCTATTACTGGGCTTGGCACAAACCAACGTCAATTAAAGAAACCGGTGCCATCGTTAGAAACTTACGAGCAACTTATCCCGAAAAAGAAGTTATCATAGT
>Ga0115005_10005361_pt1 | contig 10147 bp, 8 predicted proteins | sample ArcOceMetagenome_FD_87163 | JGI IMG/M metagenome (GOLD analysis project Ga0115005, IMG submission 87163) | Marine eukaryotic phytoplankton communities from Arctic Ocean - Arctic Ocean - Greenland ARC118M Metagenome | ecosystem: Environmental > Aquatic > Marine > Oceanic | place: Arctic Ocean...
CATCAGTTGCGAGTTTGACTAAACATAGTAATTATTGATTGATTCGGAGCCGTCTTATTCTTGAACTGTTTTGTTGGGTCTCGTCTCTATCTACTAGTGGTATCGCTTTGAAACTGCAACATTTCGCCGCTCTCTATCATACTAGAGGAACACGAATGGGTGTTCATAGACTGTAAGCTGCGTCCAGAAATCTATGATGCTGGATTCAAACCTATATTTAATGTGTGTCTCAATCAAAATAAGCTAAATTAATTACTAAAAGTTCCGAAGAAACTTCAACATGTACTTGGTTTCGTCAAAAACAAACGCGATGGAGCTCAATTAAAATAATGACTGTATGTAACGTAGAATTGGTTCCTCCCATAATTAGCGTCACCACTCTCGTCCTAGTCACTGCATTTATACTTCACGAACGCGCTCGCTTCCGCGAGGCAATCTTTTTCTCTTCACTTTGTTGCACCGTGGCTTGCCTTTTCTCTTTACTTTGTTGCACCGTGGCTTGAAATTTGGCTTCACTTTGTTGCTTCTCCTCAGCAGATCTTGCTTGCAACGTGGCTTGCCTTTTGTCTTCACTTTGTTGCTTCTCCTCAGCAGATTTTGCTTGCAACGTGGCTTGCCTTTTGTCTTCACTTTGTTGCTTCTCCTCAGCAGATTTTGCTTGCAACGTGGCTTTCCTTTTGTCTTGACTTTTTTGCTTCTCCTCAGCAGATTTTGCTTGCAACGTGGCTTGCAACGTGGCTTGCATTTTGTCTTCACTTTGTTGCTTCTCCTCAGCAGATCTTGCTTGCAACGTGGCTTTCCTTTTGTCTTGACTTTTTTGCTTCTCCTCAGCAGATTTTGCTTGCAACGTGGCTTTCCTTTTGTCTTGACTTTTTTGCTTCTCCTCAGCAGATCTTGCTTGCAACGTGGCTTGCAACGTGGCTTGCATTTTGTCTTCACTTTGTTGCGAGGAGACAGCAAACATCATTTCGAGGGATTATGATCGCCAAACATTATGAAGAAACCTACCTCTTGGATGCAACTCGTACTAATCTTCTTTGGATCGTGGCTGCTTCAGCAATTAGTCAAGTTTGAGATATCAGTACTGTATCGTGTGTAGACTAAGAAACTTACGATAGTTTATGTGCACATCTATCGTATACTCGTACGCACAATGTGTAGCAAGTTCTGCATTAATTTTCATATCAATATATAGACAAATACATCATCCCGCCCCACTGAAGTTTAGTTGACTCGAATATTTCCATGGAACTCTTCTTGTCTATCCAAAACAACCTTCTCAATTTCCTTAAACGAAGACATAATATTTGCAATTTCATCGTCTGCCTTCTTTTTCTCCTCTTCCATGATGGTTTTGATAACTTTGACATCTTCCTGGTGCTGCTCGAGCGTTGCCTTCGCATCGCGTCTACCTTTTTCAACTTCCAAGAGTTGTGCGTTGACTGTTCGAAGTGCTGCATGAACTTCTTCAATCTTTATCTTGTTTTGCTCCCTATTGTCTTCAGTTTTCGTCTCTATACCCAGGTAGAATAAGAAGAGGTCATTTTTAAGCAATGATGTATTTACTGACATGGTAAAACGAAATACAAAATGAAATAGCTTACCAATTTGCTCGACTTCAGCTTTATGCTCGTCACGAAGTTGTTCTAGCTTTTCCACCTCTTTTTGATTCGTATCAATTGCGCGTTGAATCCTATCGGCCTCCTCCGAAACTTGTTCAAACTTTGTCTTGTCCTCAGCTAGTTCATGTGCCAACCTAATGGCCTCGCCAACGTCATTCTGTGCCTTGCCAACATTCCTTACTCTCGATTCCATCAATTTTGAATCCGTGTCAGCGTCCTTTGCCCTCCTCTGTTCTTGTGAAAGTTCAACATCCAACTCAGCAAGTTTCGCCTTAAGCTGAACTGGAGAATCTACGACCTTGGGTAATAGCTTTCTCTCCTCTGCATCCATTTCCTGCAAAGCCAATTCAGCAGTGGCGATCTTATCCTTTAGAATAGTAGCCTCTTTCTTCAATTCTTCCGATTCGCCCCTCAGCCTCCTCTGCAATTGATTCTCTTCTGCAATTTCCCTCTCCATCTCCGAACAATCTGCATTCATCTTATTGCCCTCATCCCACCTCGTTTCAGCATCGGCCTTGGCCTGAACTATCATCTCATTCCATTTCGTCTTCTCCTGATTTGCATCTAAAAGACCCGCAATGAGCTCCTCCCTGTTATCATGCAACTCGGCATAAAGTACCAAGCGGTCCTCCCGATATTTTAAATAATTAATGGCTGCACTGAGCTGCCGTCTGAAGCGAACTTTTGTGGGTGCTCCGAGATCAATGCATCCAAAATTATCGGAATTGCCGCATATTTTCATGAATTTTTGACAAGTTTGGAAGAATTTGAGGTTTGAGAATGATTCATCGTGCAAGTCAGGGTGTGGAAGCGACTGGCGGTATTTCATTTCGGAGATAGAGGTTTGTTTAAATGTTCCTTCGAGTATGCCGAGGCCTAATGTGACCTGAGTGTATTGTATTGGTGAGTTGAGGAATTCAACAACAAAGCAAATTCAAAATGGAATGGTACTAATTAAGATAATGCAATGGGTCTCCTGCTGACGGGTCGTTCACAATCCAAACTCATTCGTAAACTACTCACTAATGATACAAAGACGGCTCTAACTTTCTCCTTGTGGCGATGAGGTTCCGTGAGCTCACTCTCTGTCAATTCAATTCCTGCTTCTGAAAGACACTCGATAATCTCGGCATTCTTGAGGAGCGGGAATCGATACGCTGATTGATTTGATGTTATGTCCATTGTATGGTATGATGAGTGCCTATCGGTATCGGTATCGCGCGTGTGGGAAGAAATCTAAATCTGCGTGGATTTTTCTTTGATGCTGAGACTTGAGTTGTTGACCTTTGTTGACCTTTCTCAAGCTCGCAAGCTCCATCAATCGGTGTTGTTTGTTCGTTGGTTCACGCGACGCGGTACATAATTTGAAAATCAAAGTAAATAAGATCCCACATCAAAAAACGGTTTTTCAAATTTGAAATATTTGACGACTGACTGACGCTGTAAATCCAAGGGCTATACTAAGTCCAAGAAAAGTTCCCAGAAGATTCTTCCACAAAATCTGGGAACTAAAATAATTTGCAAGAATCGATCGAATGCATTGGAAAAATCCATGTTGCGCAATACCACGTAAAAAGAACCTTCCTTCACCATGTGCATCACAGCACCATCCAATGCAAGATTTCATTCCAAACGCACGAAAAGAAGTACCATGGCACACCTGTGCCAGAAATAACAGTCGTAAGTCCACCTTGCTGCATCAAATGTACGTACGGTACAGATGGAAGCTATAACAAAAGATCCAGATGAACCACCTACGGAGGTATCCTGCAATTATAATCCCATGAATGCCGCTCAAAGCATCACATCAAGTATTTCAGGTAGTAGTCCATATAGACCTACCTTAAGACAGGAAGCTACTTTGGAATGTTCGCCCATGCAATCCTCGAAGGACTTTCACTCAGAACACACATACCTCGCAAACTATCCACCCCTACCGCCATTCTCTCCTACTCGAATTCTGCCATCAAAAAAATCTCGTTACACGTACCCCTGCCCTCCTTCCATGCCGATTACTACCCCGCTGGGGTCAGGGTCGGGGTCAAATGGAAAAGGAAATACAGGGAGTAACACTAACACGGCCCTTATAAACTCTCTCAGATATCAAATAATTTCGCTGAGACAGCACGTGGAAGAACTTAGCTCCTCCGAGTCCCTCATTGTGGGAGAACAAAAAATGCTCATTCAGAAATTACAAGCAGTGGAACCGAAGCGAGTCAAGTTTCTCTTGAAAGAGTTGGATGCTTCCAGGAGTAATTTTGTGAACTTGTTGGAAGGGCAGATTGTAAAAATCGCAGAGATGCAGCTTGGTTTGAATAAGGTTAGGAAGGATGGTGAGGGTAATGCTAGGGTTATTTTGGAGGATGAGGTGTCCGAGATTGTGGATTATGAGGGTGAGATACAAATGAGTCGAAAGAATATTTTTCTTTTGAGAACGATTTTGGAGAGGAGGACGAGTGCCTTGATGGATGAGGTTGATAAGCTAAAGGGAATAGGCGTTAGGGGGCTCACACGTATAAAGGGGAATGGCAGTCCCGAGACGATGAATAGCGGTGGGTTAGTACACGAAGATGAAATTGATTCTCCAAGGAATGAAGTTGTTAATGGAGGGCTTTATCGAAGAACGCAAGAGGGTGAATATAACATATTGCCTTCTACAAACGATAGAGACACAGGAATCAATACATGCGTTGAAGATGATGCATGTGGTGAGCACGTTGCATGCGATGAGCCGAAGACGATGACAAACAACCTATATATCAGTAATGATGAAGGGAGGAATAGTAGCTATCAATCATTCAAGGATACTCTGGACGGGTTCCTTCAAGTTGACGATTCGCCAAGCATCAGTGACCAAATGAGTGTTATGGGATATGAAGACGGCGGCGGAATTTCCATTGATGGCGACGACGGTGAGAGTGAGGAAGATTCAACATTGCAACAACTAGAACAGCACATAGATACACTGCAAAAAGAAAAGGAATCAGAAATTGGAGAACTGCGTAGTGCCCTTGCTCAACAAAATCACCTCTTTCATACACGTATGTTTGAAATGCAAATGAAGATTGAACATTTTCAATGCCAACAGATTCGAAAGCATGGAATGCATGATACGCGCATCAATGTCCTAGAGCAAGAAAACGAGATGCTCCGGAAATCGATTAATCCGGTCCATCATAGTTTTGATTTGAACGCATCTAGACAATCAATGAGCAGTCCATTTGGGGTTAGTCCTGATAAGACAGTTCAACATGATAATCTCAGTGACGAGGGAATGTCTGCTCGTGTTACTGAAGACACTTCTGTAGAATTAAACACTGAGTCTCAAACTTCTGAAATTGATTCCTCTGCAGGAAGCGGGGATGGTGACAACCAACAGACTGTTGAAACGGTTACCATAATTTCTACTGGGCCATCTAATAAATCAGCGGAATCCCTCACCATGGCTGAAAAAGATCGTCGGATAGAGTTATTACAGAATGAATTGGGAGCAGCAAAACGAGTCATCGAGGATGTTGAATCAACACTGAAAGCATACGGGTGCAATGATGAGTCCCAACCACTCTTAAGACGTCATTGCTCACGTGCAACTTCCATCGACCATGATTGTCAAGAATTACAAAAGCGAAAGACGCTTTCATGGGTGAAAAGACAGATCGTAGTGCTCAAGAGGAAGGGGGAGGCGAAGAGGAAAAAATCCAACTCAAAATATGATCACGTAGACAGACAATTTCGAAATTGATATTCTGAATTCATTCTCTACTGTACGAGTAGTGTATTAAAAATACTGTACAAGATTGTAATACAAGCACAAAAAATAACTGCAATTTCAATTTAAATGATTTCATCTTTTTAAAACTTCCCACCTCTCTTGATTCCAATCTTCCCACTTTTGGCTTTAATCCTGGCAGCTCCGGTTCCTCCTCCTTTCAAGAGTCCGCCACCTTGAGCCACCATTTGATTCATTGTAGCTTGTTCTTGTTCCATCCAGGAGTGGTTCTTGTTACGAGCCTCTCTAGCCTTAGAATCCTTACGATCCTTTTCTTTACGCCTTTCACTCTCAACAAATGTAGCGTCAAGACGGAGTTCTCGGGATACAGCCTTGTGTTCACGTTTGTATTCTCTTCTGAGTTTATCCTTTTCAGCCTGGGTCCTGGTCTTATTAAGGTCTTTACTCATAGCATACTTTGTTGGATCCTCCATCCTAGGTGCGAGAGTTTCGATAGCAATTTCGCTCGACTTGGCAGCTGCTCTGCGCATAAGAGGACGCCGGGGGTCACCTATGTGCAACTTCTGACTGATGGCATTTGCGGTCTTGTTAATCTCCTCTGTGATCAAATCGGGTAACTTTGTTGCTTTTGTTTTAGGAGCTAGACGAAGGAGAGCTCTTGTGATCTGATCGAAAGCCTCAGATTCAGAAGAATTTAGAGCATCAGCGTAGCAGTCCACAGATTTCCGAAGTAGCCTTAGCACTGTTATCAAAATGATCGAAGGAGAAGAACTAGACGACATTACATCCTTCTCCAGGGACAGCTTATAATTGGTTTTTTGGGACTTTTTACTCTTGAAAAATTTGTTCACATTCACTCTAAGATCCAATAACTCTTCAATCTTGGGTGCAGATTCGAAGTTTGGAATAGGCGAAGCTGAACAAGCTGCTTCCATATCGACTGCAAATAAATTAAGTACGCCTGCCAAGAATGCCAACGCCTCTGGCCCCAATCGCTTTGCTTCTTTTGTATATTCGAGCATTAAAGCTGAACAATAGACTCCCTTCATGACATCCTCGATCGATCGGATCGGGGTCTGTCCAATTATCTGCCCAATGATTATGAGGGCAGGTGTAGTCACAACGTGACGTAAATCTGTCATTGGGAAGATATTTCCAATCACACGCAATAATAAGAGGGAACCAGTTGAAGGCCAAGCAGTAAATTCTTCGTCGTCATCTAAACTGACAATTTCAGCATCACGCAGACGCTTTGCATGGGCACTTTGGAATATGCCGAGCCTCCTATTCCACACCGCAGTCGCACTATCTGGAGAATCTTGGGCCATATTGTACAATGTATTTGTCAATGCATCCAATTGGCCATACCGCCCCAGTTCTTCACCGCCTTCTCCAGCTTTATATAGAGCATCTCCAACACCAATGAATCGTCGCAATAAAACATCATAAAAATTTTGCATTTTTTCCTTATTACGATGATCGAGTCTCACTGAACTTGAGGTGTGGATTCGTTCTATAATTAGACTAGCATCTGCACCTGTTGCTGCATAAGTCCCTATCATGTCATGAAGTGCCTCCAAGGTCGTTGGAACTTCAAAAACGTAAGGAATCTCAGTTCTGTACGAAATGAAAAGTAAGATTGTGAAATTTAGGTACATAAAATAGTAATCTCTATGCACAACGTACCTGGCCTTTTGTTTTGCTTTCTGGCGTTTCTTCACGATGTGGGCTAGCTTTGCCTTTTTTTCTTCTTCAACCTTATTCTCATCTTTTGACGCCTTTTGACGGCGTACATTTTCAGGCTTTACGTTTGTCTCAATATCACCATCGTCATACTCAAGCTCGTACAGAGTATTTCCACTCTCATCTTCAGTCACTTTCTTCACTGTCCCCTTGTAAAACTTTTCTTTGCCGTCCACTTGTTGATTTGCAAGATACTTTCCTTTGATTTTGGTTCCAACATCAAGAACAACTCCTTCAAGATCGGATTCTTCACCCTCTGATAATCCATCATCAGAATCAACAGAAGCGTCATCATCGGAGTTTCCAGGGTCATCGCTATCTTCCTCTTCAGAACTATCAGGAGGAGTTTCGTCATCATCTTCAGCCTTCTTAACAACGTTCCCTTCTCTATCAACATAAACAATACCATCTGCTGTGAATCTTGTCTCGAGCTCAGGACTCATATCCTCCTCATCCGAGTCCAATTCATCGGGATTTCTCGCTATCTTCACATTCTTTGCTGCTTTCTTCCCCTTTCTCTTTCTCTTATCATCCTCGTCATCGCTCAAATCTGAGAAATCATCATTGTCAAAGTCTCCGCTCATACGTGCTAAACGTCTGGTCTCGAGTTCGTGCAGTCTTTCAGATTCTTCTTTGGCGATTTCCTCCTGTGTCTTTGTTCTATCGGTTGCTTTCACTCTACGTTCAAATAAGTATCCCTGTTACATTAAATATCGTTGTCAGACTAACTGATTCTATTTAGGTAAAATCAGGTGAACTTGATTGATTCATTCGGCTTACCTTCATTTCTTTGTCCCACTCGTCCATTTCTTGATCTGCTTGGGAAAGAGTTCCAGTTTTCTTGGCTACAAAATAATCCTTTCTTTCCTTTCCCTTATCACGAAAGTTAAGCATTGCAGACAATGCTTTGAAATTATCATCAAGATCTTCAAACATTTCAACTATGAAAGTAAAAAACTTGCACGTGAGAAACTATTTCAACGATACAGTAACATGATAAAGGCACGTTTGTAGACCAAGCGCATTTTCAAAAAAAATACGTACCTTGCTCCTCTTTGTGTTTTGCCTTTTCAGCTTTTTCATACTTCTTTCTCATAATCAAATCATCCAATTCCTCCTTTCTGCTTCTGTAACGATCACCAATACTCTCTTTTCCTCCTCCACCTGGACCATATGGATTTTTACTAGCCTCCCTCGCTCTCTCCTTATCAAAAGCTCCTCCACCGAAATGCATCTCAGTATCAGCACGTTCCAATTGTCCTCCATATTTATCTTCATCATCTGATAGAATGACATCAGCAGCATCCACCTTTCCAGTGTACGAATCATCAATGGCACCGCCACGATGCGTCAACGATAGGGAAGGATCACCACCACCACCATCATCGTCAAGAGAGTATTTATCCTGCTTCTTACTTCTTCTACTCCTCTCTTTAATAATTCTAGCCATCATTTTCTCCTCTTCAGTCATTCCTGATTTCCTAGATTCACCAATACGCCGATCCATGAAAGCCCCCGCCTTTTTACTCTTTTCCATGGATTCTTTCATACCACGTTGCCGATTGTCAAGAGCACGTTTGAGTGCAGATCCTGCACCCTTAAGAGGATTGTCGCCATTAGTTCTACCTGAAATTGAACGATTGTGTACTGCGAATTTGGGTGCTTTTGCAGAAGATGCTCGGGCTGATTCGAAGGGGTTGATGTTTGCGTTGTTGGCTATGCGCATCTTTTTGTTCTTTGGGATAGGTAGCCCCTTGGGAAGGGACGAGGGCTTCTTTTGATATTTTCTTTTTCCCATTTTTACGTGCTGTTTCTTTGATGAATAACTTCGTATAATTTACTAATGGGTTAATGAATTGGTTTTCGTTGTAATGGTCCAAGTCGCGTAGCTTTGTCGCGCTTTGTGCATCTGGAAATGTGGGGTATTTTTCTCATTTTGAGCTGATTGGTTCTCGAAAGATGGGGGTTGAAAGGACCCTCTACTATTTTTAATACCCTAAAATATGTTCGCGCAACGAAGCATTCACGAAAGATACTTGAAGCTTGAAGGAGAAAGTCGATGAAACGAACCTGTCAATTCATCAAGACCCAAGACCACAACCACAACATATTTGGCCATTGAATTGATTACAAATCATGACGGAGTCTTCCCTCACAACACTCATTGGTAATGAGATTCAAGGAGGTGACGGATTTTTCTACGGCATTCCCTGCGATGCTCGCCGTGTGGTAAAATACAATCCTCTCGACAAATCATTAACAGAGATTGGACCTGATCTCGGTGGGGGTATAATGAAGTGGTTGCTTAAAATCAACACGATGCAAGGCACAGTGGACACACTTGACGATGTTGAACTGCCAGAGACCAGTGATTTGTTGCCCTTGTGAACATCAGGGGCACTTGCAGCAGTTAATAACATTTACTATATGCCTGAAAGTGCCCACCGCATCCTGAACCTAAATTCTGATAATGACTCACTCACCAGTGTCCGGGGTGATTTAGGAGGAGGGTGGAAGTACAGTGGAATTAAACTAGTTACAGAACGTTTGGTTCGAATGGCACACCAGACAAGCTATACACAACTCTACAACACTGGGGGCTTCCGAGGCATACATCTTTTCTTTCGGGGCCTGAAGTTCCATTTGTTGTCAGTTAAGATGTACCTGCAACGCATTCAATCGCTGAAAGCTAGTTTCGACCAGGATACTCTTGCGACTTACGATTTACTATGAAAATTGTAAACGAACTTGTTTCTTTTGGATTCAGTACTGGATGGAGAGGTGCATCGTAGATCCTATTCTTTAGCTGGATTACTTCACGAAGAAAGTTGCCTTCGATGCTTCGGATCAAGGAGCACTTTTGTCATAAAAATCATGTTTCCATTTCATACATGCAATCATTAGTGCCTATATGGGCACGGCGTGCTTCCTGCTTTATTAACATCATCCATGTCTCGAGGACGCCGAATATGAATCTCTTTCTGCGTCTCGGGAAGGCAGGGAAAAACATCAGTCCATCCTCCCATTCAGACTCGAACAGGCTCCCATTCCA
>Ga0115005_10005363_pt1 | contig 10145 bp, 8 predicted proteins | sample ArcOceMetagenome_FD_87163 | JGI IMG/M metagenome (GOLD analysis project Ga0115005, IMG submission 87163) | Marine eukaryotic phytoplankton communities from Arctic Ocean - Arctic Ocean - Greenland ARC118M Metagenome | ecosystem: Environmental > Aquatic > Marine > Oceanic | place: Arctic Ocean...
TAAGGATGACGAATGCATGACGAATGCAGACACCTGGATGACTGGATGAACACATTTTGTTCTTTTTCAGATTGCCAGCCAAGACTGATTTCCCTGTATAATTTTGAATTTAGAAAAGGGCCATCCTGATACTTTCTATTAGCAAGGGGTATCGAAAATATTCAAAATTACACTCGCGCCAAAAATTAGGCTGCATATAAGACTCACTTGGGATAAATTAGCGAATGGAAGGAAGCATTGTGAAGCACAAGACGACAGAAGAGAGATAGAGAGGCGAGAGGCAGTCGTATCATATGTCGAAGTAGGCAAGTTCAAAGTAGTACAGTCTAGAAAGTAGTTCCGATCGGACAAAGAGAGGATCAATCCATCCATATTTAAATTTGAAAGCTTGTTTCTGTCTGTCCCCTTTAAAAACATCATTGAACATGTACCGTCACCCAGGCACAAGAAATCACACTGATGATGGGCATGGGCATCCATTCCTAAATGATACCGGCATCAATTTGTTTGCAAACAGCAGCATGGACAGTGAATCCGAAAACATCGAACCGGTAACATCGAATGCAAATTCAATCACACGAACTCTATTCTCATTATCCAATACTGATGCTGCTGCTGCTGCTGCTACTGCTCCCATGAAGAATATCCATTCCGTCGAGGCTCAATCTAGAGTCTTATTCCCAGCAGATGAAGGTGCACAAGTCAATGATGCTACTAGTACAAGTAATGCTGCAGCTGTATCACATGATAAAGGCTTGGACATTTCTCAAGAATCAAGTGAGACGTTCATCACGGAAGCAAACGATGATACTTCAATTGATGAATCCATTGGCTCCTTTGGAAGCGGTAGTGGTAGTCTTCGTGGTAGTGGTTGCGCTGATGCGAACAGTAATACTCAAAATCCTCCTGGCAAATTCAAATTAAACCTGGCATGGCATTCAGATCTTAGCCAGACTTCTTCCCGGAAACGCACCAGCAGTGATCGTATTGAACATGCAAATGCACCTGCACCTACAACTGCACGGAATAACTTAGTATCATCAAAGCAAACCAAGCCTCCAGGTCTTTTTAATGCAGGCAGCTTCTCTCCAGAATCTAGGACGTACTACAACGATAACGATATCATGAGCACTTCTTCGGAAGCAGCCCGTTTCACCATTGATTCACCAGTACAAGATGCGGAGACCTCAGCTCGTGGCAGTCCAGATAATTTGTCAATGAAATTCTCAGATGAATGGCTTGGTGCCAGTGCCAGTACCAGTACCAGTACGTGTAAAACATCCATGACCCTGAACATGAACATGAACCTGAACATGAAGGAGGGGCGCAAGTTGGGAAGCATTCTATCCACTTTGCAGGTGACTGGATCGCCAATTGATGAATGCATGCCTAAATTCCATGGAGATCACGGTTCGAAATATTATACGGATTTAGATACCTCCATGGAAGAAGATGATAGTTATGCCGTTACCAAATTCCGTAGGCTCAATTTAAACGATGATGCAAAGGACTGTGGACCCTTTCAAATTAACGGACAGCAGCAGCAGCCTATTCGTATGGGGGTTCCAAGGACTGTCAAAAAGGCACATTTCCCAAACGAATCGACCGTGCATCCTTCCCACCTTTTTACGTCCCCACAAGAAAATGCTGGAGAGGTGGCTCAAGGCCATGAGAAAACTGGTGTTGGGGCAGGAAGCTTCATCAGTCCAAATGATGTCATGGAACAAATTGGAATCCTTCAAAATCCAAAACAAAAAAATCCTTCTCCTCCCACTATTGATTTCGAGAGTGATGTGATTTCTCCTCCGGCTCCTATTTCGAAAAAGAAACTCATGGAGACGGAGGGGGAAAGTCCTAACGCTAGTCCCTTTGCCGCACCTTCAAATGCTAGCTATTATCAAAACAACACCATTGGCGAGATGAATGCGCCCATGTCGTCCTTTTACGGCAATTACAACTTACGTATAAGTACTACCGCACAGCCCAAAACGCCCATGCTCGAGAGGAAGCCTCCCCGTAGTAGAATGAATTTTAGTCCCCCAAGCCCAGAAGCTCCCAAAGAGATATCACGGTTCGAACAAGATTTTGATATAATTGGGACCCTGGGCAGTGGATGTTTTGGGACAGTTTACAAGTGCCTTTCTCGCCTTGATGGATGTACGTATGCGATTAAAGCTGCCAAACATCGCGCCAAGGGAAATTTAGCACGGACGCGTATGCTCCAGGAAGTCAAGGCCCTTGCGGAATTATCCGATGTTTCTGATATGGCTGCTTTTCATATTGTGAGATATCATCAAGCTTGGATTGAGGATGATCGTCTGCACATTGTCACGGATTTGTGTCATAGTACACTGCACGTGGAAATGAGCAAGGGGTTTCTAAAGCATGAGGCGAGGCAGTATAAATTGTTGAGGGAAATGCTGTTGGCACTTAAGTTGATCCATCAGCATGGAAAGGTCCACCTGGATATCAAGCCTGAGAACATATTTCTCAAGGATGATAAATTTAAGTTGGGAGATTTTGGATTGGTCGTAGAGGAGAGCACTGTGGGAGAAGTGCAAGAGGGAGATTCTCGCTACATGTGTAAGGATTTGCTTTCTGGGAACCACCGGGATTTGACAAAGGTAAGTTATACAGGGGTTGCGCATCTTCACGGTAGAATCAAATCAAGCGAATCACTTTGCTCATGAAAAATGTTCCTTTTTATAGTGCGATATCTTCTCTCTAGGTATCACCATGTACGAAATTGTTGTCAATCGTCCCCTCCCTCTTGATGGTCAAGAATGGCAAGACCTGCGTGCTGGCAGGCTAGGCCCACTGCCAGGTACACCCCCGGAGCTGCAGAAAATTATTAGACAAATGATGCACGAAGATGCAAAGAATAGACCGACAGCAGCTGAATTACTGACACGACGGCAATTGCTCAGCGACGAACAGAAGAAGCTGATAATGGAGCAAAATAAGGCCAAAGAGGCGAAAGAGGCCTTGGAAGCGAATTTGAGGAAACTTACTCCTCCGAGAAGACTGTTGCAAAGGGCAAACACTTGTCCACGATGAGGGGATTTTTCGGTCGTAGGAGGTTAACATTCCATAAGGGGACTGCATTCGGTTCATTTCTCCGGGCATTGGAAATTAAAATTATGAATAATAAGGATAATCACAGCTATGTAGTATGTACAGAGGACGACATATTTAGTTACTATATGTAGTATCGCATTCTTTACATTGGAATGATGTGAGATGTGATGAATGTACCACGAATTGGCTGAGGATGTGTAGTTCAGGTAGCAATCGATAATTATGAGATACTGCCGACGTATGCATCGAACATCCTTCTTTGATGTACACTATAACATCGTAACTTCTGACGGAGCCTTATCAGTCTAGATCCCATTCGGAGCGATGAGGAAAAGTGCTTAATCGTCAAGTTCAATGTGCTTTATTCACGCATTATTTCTGAAAGGAATCCGTTATCGTAAATTATGTTGCTGTCTCAGGGGAAGAGGCAGGGGACACAAGAATCACCACCAAGTCGGCTTTACGGCAATGCTCATAAATCACACGAGTGATAGAAGAACAATACTAATTTTGAAATTAGTTGAAAGTCTATCTTGATAGCAGTTTTAATTTAAGAGAGTCGACTGCACGCGTAATTACAATTTGTTTCGTCTAGATTCTACGAGTTTGTGCTACCGCTCTTTTGATCATTATTCTTCGGGCCATTTTGGCTTGGCGATGATGACGGTCCCTGGTTTCCAGAAAACGAATGGGGTGGGGTTTCATTTGTTGACAATGGAGCGTACATAGTGGAGAAGGAATATTGAGTATTGGGTTGGGGAGCATAGTAGACTTGGGCTGGTAAAGAAAGATCTAATAGAAAGTGATGGGTGTGAGAGTGGTTTGAATGCATTCGATAGTGCCACGGCAATCATCAATCAATCAATCAATTGTCTAGAAAACTTACTGGGCATGGGCATGAGATAAGACGAGGTGAATACGGGAGCATGAGGATTCATCATAGGAGATTCAGCATCTAATCGCATCATAGACCAACTTGCATTATCTCCGCTTAAACCAGAATCAGGAGGACTTATAGTATCGTTCCTCAGTGCAGTTGCAGTGTGCATTTGGTCTGGCGAAGGCACAGAGGGAGGTGAGCTATTGCTAACCACTCCTACGGAGAACTCCGGTGCAGGGCTATCACCAGAGCGCTGCTCCTCTCTATGTACATTTTGGCCGTGTGATAATCGAGGAGAACCGAGAGCAGCCGATCGGCCTTGTTGTTGCTGCGGTTGGTAGGACATTCCCATTGACTGCATCTGCATTTGCATCGTATAGTCTTGGTGACGCATATAATCTTCATGTTGCTTCTGTTGGTCATAGTATTGCATGTGATGCATCGGAGCGTGTCCGTATCCAAAGTTATAAGGATGCATGCTTATGTTACCAGGATACATCTGCTGCGAATAATAGCTGTTTATCCCAGGCATCATATTTTGGTGTGGGTTCATTTGGCCATGACCGCTCCCAAGCGAATGCATTGGGTTGGGATTGTAAGCCTCTCTTTGCCTGTCATAACCACCAGGACCGCTTCCTATCCGTTTTTTATGTGCAGTGTTCTGCGATTGATTTCTATTCCTAAAGCTTTGGTCGGAAGAGGAGCCGTGGTCTCTATTACCACGTCCAGTAGAATGTCTAGAAGCAGAGTGTGAGGAGGATTCAAGCCACTCATCTCCGATTACAGCGCTCACGTCTACAATGGAAAGATGCAGAGTATCGTTAATATTCGATGGCGGGTTGGGAGTGCTACTAATTCCGTCGGGAAAAGATGCAACTTTTCCCCACTTGCTCACAGATAGACGAATGAATTTTCCCTGAAATAACTCGATACTGCAATTTCGAAGAACGACTGCTCCTTTACGATTAGAGATCTCCTGTAGCAACATTATTTGCTCGTCACGGGCTCGGAGAGAAGCAATTCCAGTTTCATCACCTACTTCGCATTCCGCTAGTCTGACTTGTGATTTATCGACCCTAATTTTCTCTACCACAACCTTGACATTGCCAACAAGACTGTTGAGAAAGCAGGAGGGGTTTAGAAAGTGAGTCAATTTATCAGAAAGAGGTGCAACAACTTGGCAAAGTGCACTCACAGACAAAGATTGAATCCGCCAGCTTTAGGGATGACTGGTTTTTGATATCTATTCTCATGGCCCTTGGGTCCGTCACTTGACTGAAAAGAAACGTCGTCGTGAGAAGCGCCCTTGCTTGGATCATCTCTAACACCAGCAGCCGCAACTCCAGCACAATCCATTTCCTTCTTTTTCTTCAAAGTCTCTTGTTTTAATCTACCAATATCCAATTTATTTAACGTTGCCAAGTCGATCACATTTACATACTGGGCTGGCCGAACTGAAGTAGTCGCACTTTCAGTTCCTTCCTCAGAACCGTAAACACGATCGGCCTCAAAATTTGGAGATAATGGAGTCATCACGTGAAAAGACTTTCAAGCATCCACTCGTTCAATGATATGGACACAGCACAGTATAAAGAAGAGAAGCAATTCGCGTGTATTGTCGAATCGATACCGTATACCGTTGGGTTTAGGTTCGTAATTCGTAAGCCTAAGAAACACGAAGGAAAAGCATTCGAATTTTTTACTCACAAATTGCATCTTGACAATCTCGCTTGTTCGAATCTTTAAGTTCAACCTTGGTTCAACACAAATGCCCCTACCTGACAACTTGTTGGTATCTTCTCATTTTAGGCGCGATAAAATAAGAACCACGTAGGGTGCCGTTTATTTCATAACTGTCCTTAATAAATTGCCATCACAAATCTAAAGACAGGTTCGCTAGCTAGTTCGACCTTTCTTACGATCTTGGCTCGTTCGTTCATGCAAAATTAACGCCTCTGATGACTAATGAGAACTAATTGATTTAAAAAGATATGAGTTCATACATCTAAAACCAGCAACGATGGTCGTTTCTCTCTATCCTTATTATTTGGGTTCGGAATTAACTAAATCAACGATCCAATCCACAATTTTATCAGCAGCCACTGCATCATTCACAGGTACTGCATGCCCGCCGTCATGATAGCATGATTCTACTTCTAAGCCCCCTTTTATAAATGAATCACGAACCCTCTCGGCTCCTTCTGGAGGATTCACCTTATCTCTCTCACCAATAACAAAGAGAGCTTTTGGCGCTCGTCTGGTCCGTCCTGAAGATGCATAGGCATCTTTGTAAGTATAGTACTCTACCTGCTCTGTATAAGGATTTGGCCATGCATTTCCATTGAAAATGTATCCCATTGGTTGCTCACGTGCGGTTTCTGTCTTTGTCCTGTCAAATGAAAATACCCGATCAGTCCAATCGTCACAGCTAATCAGCGCCGATAAAAGTATCGCCCCCTGAGAATGGCCAAGAACAAAATTGTAATCTTTTTCCAAAAGAGCTTTCTCCACCAATTCTGAACTTTGTTCGAACCCACTGTATTCCATGGCATCGAAGGATCTGACTCCAGGTGGAAGAGTCCACCATTGCATCTTTGTGCCGGTTCCGCCCTCGCCTTCCATGGTAAATGGCGCTGTAAGATAGGTGAATTCAACCTTGCTGGTCTCTGGCAGTGAAGCCAATTTTGCATTCAGATCCGTTTCCAAGGGCTCCAAGATGGATTGAAAAGTTGCTCCGTTATTTCCTTTCCCATGCAAGCATAGTATACGCACAATGCCATCTTCCTTCGACACCTCCATCGGTTTCTCCTCGTCAATGTTTGCCATTGACATCACTGTTCGATGGATCGAATTGTGAACTCCCAGGGAACTTAACGACACCGGGCTTTGTGGCCTCTGAGACGAGGAGCAGGAGGATGCCGCTTTTTGTGACGTACGTACTAACGTTTTTACCACTAATGATTGAAAGGGCGCAGGTGCATGAAAAGCAAATGATCTACTCAATCCAAGGATTCCTAACAGAGCCATTGCGAATGACGAAAACACACGCATTCGTGAAGTATCGAACTGGTGGTTTTGTTTTTGGTTCCTTTTGGAGTATGCACTACTCATACACTTAGTAAGTAGTATGCTTATTGCTTGTCGGTTTGCTCGCTACTTGCAACTTGCAACTTACTTGCTAGCTTGCGACTTGCGACTTGCGACGCTTTGTTGCGACTTGCGCGATCGTGTTTTGTTTTGATGGCACCATAACGGTGCAATTAACAGTCATGAATTGATGAGATCCCGCAGTCCTCAAAACGGTAGCACAACCAATTCGGAATCATACATGTGAAGAAGAGGATTCAGGCCGGCACCTGTTAGGAGGCGATACCTGACACCACAGTGAATACGGGGCTGGGCGGCTGGTCGGCTGGTCCTGGGCTCTACTAACATTGTGATTTTGCTCATATTCTTCTTGGATCTATCCCGAGTCCTCTCGCCATCCCAGGATGTCCAAGTCTCCGATTCTTACTGCTACTAGTGATGAACAATGAACATATCCCTTTCTGGTCCGATTATTCGACTCACTCACTCACTCACTCAGAAAGAGTTCAGCACATGATATGTCTTTCCGGCTCATCTAAACCTGCCTCTTTTATCATTCCAAACCGAATCAAGATAGACCTTGTGAAAAATATCTTATGTCCAAATGATGACCTTTCGGTTAGAAGTAAGCGCAAATATTTTTTCTTTCAAATAGTACGTGTACGGTTCACATATGTATGAGTATTAGATAGTTATAGCCGCGATGCAGTTCCCGAGTAAACTCCGACACCATCCACAATCAGACGCTTCAAATGCTCCTCGTATCCGGGTCCTGGTTCTGTAGCATTCAGGGGATCCTTCTTGGAAGCCTCCAAAATGGCGGGGTAGACATTTCCGTCAAATCTTCCCAAGGCACTCTTCAGTTTAAAATCTGAAAAGTCATTTGCATCTACCAAAGCTACAGCGTTAGGACGGATCCTATCCATCATGTCCAAGGTACAAACACGAACCCATGCGGCTTGGTCAGCATTCAAGTATCCATCCTCAAGGAAATCTCCAACCTCCTTTTCAATCCAATAGAGACCAAAGAGAAGAGCAAGATCCGTTAATGCATTGACTTCATTTGGCCCAATCAAGTTTCCACTCTCTTCTTGGATACCAACGACGAAGTTATCAAATAGAAGATATGCGGAGTGAGCACGCGATACACGGCCCATTTGAATGAGCGCCCCATTCCACGCGTCCTCAAATATCTTGCCTTCCATTACATCAGTTTGAATCTGCTGAGCAACGTTCACCAATAACCTAGCTGCGCGGTGCTGATAAGCATCACAGAGTACGTTCACATCCATCATAGCATCCTTTGATTCGGCTACACATGATCCTCCTTCTTCACCATTCAACATGGTTTCCACGGGCCCCAACAGATATTTAGCATCTGTATTTTCCCAGTCTTTGATATTTCCACTCTGAACATCTTTGACAAGCTTGAGAAGGATCTTGACAACTTGCATCGGAAGCATTTGGTTGTCTCCTTCAACAGTGGGGTTTTGAAGATAGGATGTGATCATTTCGGGGAACCCAGAAGATTGCAAGAAACCATGCCCACCGCAAGCCTTTCTACAGTCTTCAATTCCATCTGATGCAATGGTGGTACAAAACGACTTGAGTGCAGATGTAGAAGCGTGGATATCGCCAACCTCGGTCTTGGTGATGGTTGTTTCGTCATCTGATATATTCATGAGACGTTCCTCAATGGCCTTTAGGTTTGCCGTCACTTTCCTCGAGGTAAAAAAGAAACAATAAGAAGCAGCGAGAAGTGGAAAGATTCGATGCTGCTGTTGTTTGTAGTCCAAGATCTGATTTTCTTCCTTGGAGTTTGAGGATTTGAAGCCCTGTCTCCTGACCGCAGAATATCTAATTGCCATTGTAGTTCCCATACGCAAATGTCTTCCTGCTTCCATAACAATCAGTGAACGAACTTGCATCATGGTAATATAAGAAATCTTGGAAGCGGCATCGGATACAGTCTTTTTCTCATAAGTTCCATTTTCGTGGAGAGTGGCAAAGCGCATGGCCATATTTCGACGGGGAATGACAACCTTTTCAAACTTTGCAAATCCATTATCCATTACGTTGTAGCCAATCTTTGGACCGATGTCTCCACAAGTGACTCCTGGCATGAGACTGTGATCTTGAAGCGAACGAGTCTGGACAAGGAAGTTGTGCACACCACGATCTACCCCATCTCCATCGATCAATCTAGCAATAACCATGGCATGATTACATGTGCGGCCTAAGGAACCCGGCCAGAATTTTATGGACGTCAAAGTTGGACTATTGATAATCCAGCTGCCACCCTTGACGTCACCTCCTTTGCAATTTGCACCTTCCTTCACGAAAGTAGCCGTCGTTTCGAGTCCTCTCACATTACTCCCGTGCCCCACTTCAGTTTGTGCATAACATCCAATCATTCTCCAGTCTCTGCACATTGGAAGCCACTGCTTTTTCTGTTCTTCATCGCAAAGACTAATAATGTTAGGGACGAACATAATCCAATGCAACGAAGTCGGCAGATCATCTGCTACAGCTGCAAGGAGTGTGAACCAGTCCTCATCTAGAACAACTTCACCATTAGTCTTGGAACCAATGCCAATGGATCGGCACAACTCAATAAGTCTCACATGTTTTGCAAGGGCTCGGACATGACGATCAGTTCTGTGCAAATAAGCATTATCTTCATTGCAAAAGATATTGGTTGGATCATTTCGAATGAGAGCTTCGAGTTGACGACGACGTTTTGTGGCAGCCGGTGAACCATCGAGGAGATTTGTGATTTTTAATGGATCAAATGTTGCTCGAGTGCGTTCATTTGCTAAATCTGCATTGGTTGTCAGTGGATAGCCGCCTGTAGGAAGATTCCGTGCCATATTGATTGCCTAACGAATGTGCAGAGTAGTACTATGATAGATATCAATCCTTTTGAAGATTGTATGTATGTAGTTTTTGTGAGATTGAAGAAAGAAGAGTGACGACGGGGGGTGACGCCTGAAGATTATTGATCTCTTCTCTACTGTACAAGTAGTAACACCGGTCGGTGTATGCCGTTAAATGAACCGTTATTAACTAACAAACACATTTTGAATTTTGTTTGTTCAGA
>Ga0115005_10005365_pt1 | contig 10144 bp, 6 predicted proteins | sample ArcOceMetagenome_FD_87163 | JGI IMG/M metagenome (GOLD analysis project Ga0115005, IMG submission 87163) | Marine eukaryotic phytoplankton communities from Arctic Ocean - Arctic Ocean - Greenland ARC118M Metagenome | ecosystem: Environmental > Aquatic > Marine > Oceanic | place: Arctic Ocean...
GGTTTGCACCAATCGGCAGTGAATTTGAGAATAATGATTGTTTCCTTTTGTTGGTTCATGAATAATGTCAATTCATCCTTGGAACTGATTTCCAATATTGCGGTTGGTTCGTTGTTGTGAGCAGGCCCATTAGTGTTATTAGTAGTACCGTAATAGCATTATGACTCGATGCGATGCTTACTGAATTTCTCGACAACCAGCCACACATGATATTGCAATTTTTCCAAGGTGTGGGATCATACTATTTTGCCAAGCAAGTGCTAGCTAGTGTTCAAGAAAAGTAGATAACATTGTTTAGTCAGAAGTTATAAAATGAAGAAGAAATTCAAATTCCAAAATTTGACTATGTGACCCTATCAATTATTATGAAAAGGCCTCAGATTTAAGATGTCGGTGAGTACTATCATGGCGAGAAATATAAAATATGACGTTCGTTCGATCGACACTCGACGCCTGTTGTTCAAGAAGTCGTCGCAGAAGAAGGAACCAGAAAGATATCACACATCACCATCACACAGCATCATCACACATACTACTGTAGACTGTAGACTACGTACCATTCATTCATACACAACACCCGAGTAATCAACTAATCAACTAATCAACTAAGTAACAATGAAACTATCCACGTCAGCACTCATCCTCATTACCGGAATCAGTTCTTCCACGGCCTTTGCTCCTGCAAGCCAGGCCTTTATTCGTTCTGCATCTTCAACCACGGTTGTCTATGCACTGGAAGGCATGGATTTGTCAGGAAACGCCTGGAAGCCCGATAGTGAGAAGATGGGATCCACTGATACTGGTGATTACTTCCCTGAAGGATATGAAGAAACTATTGGTAAGTGTTACGTGTATTATTTGTTTGTTTGTTTTTTTCTATCTTGACATGACATGACATCATGACATGACATGACAACAGGTTATATGTTATATTATTTTATTATTGCAATTCTAAACTCACATTGTGTATATATCCAATCCAATCTACTCTACTCTACACCACCTCCCACAGACTTCAAGGATGGAATGATGGGCTCACAAGCAACCATGGGCGGAAACAAATCTGGCCCTGCCCTACCCGGAATGGAAAACCTCGGCGATGACGCAATCATGATGGGAGGAATCGAAGATGCCACTGAAATCCCAGCTGGAATGGAATTCGTCGCCGCTTCCGTCCCCGATGGTGAGGTTAATTTTCAAGTAGCTGCATCCTCCAAGGGAGGGCAATTTGAATTGGAAATCAGGCCTTTTTGCATGGGCTTTGAAGATTATTTTGCATCGTTTACTTCTGATTCCCATTCAAGTTTGAAGGTGGAGCCTTGTGCTGGGAGGATGGATCGGAGAGGAGGGGAGAGTACGTTTGTGACGATTAAATGTAAGCCAACTGGGCAGGCAGGGACTTTTACCGGTGATCTTGTTTTGAATCTTCCGGAAGATATGTCCAAGCTTTCGTACAAGGTTTCCGTTGTTTCCTTTTAAAATGATTGATTCAGTTATAATGTGAATGTGATGCTTCATGGTGCATGGGAATGAATATGGTATAATGGTATATCAATATGATTACTATTACACGTACTGTACTGTGGGTGAATATGAATATTAATTGTACATGGCAGTGGTGACAATGCAATGAATGGAAGAATGTCCTGTAGATATCGCAATGATTATTATAATAAAGGAATTGTTACTGTCTGCATTACGCATCTCAACTTCGAAAAGTTTTCAATTCATTGAAAGATTTGAAAAGATGCTATTAATACTATTAGTGAAGGAGTATTAGACTAGTGATGATGCAAGCCCAAAAGACGAATCAATTTTCGTGGTGCGATGGAGTGAATCACAAGTCAAGCAAGCTGTAATTTCAAATTGGCTGTTCTAATAAAATCACTCTACTAGCTAGAAGAACTGAATACAATAAAACGGCACGTATACGAGGTGGATTTTTCTCGAAATGAAGCTACCGATTTTTCAACCCGACATGTCTTCAATGTGATACTTGCTGCTTGTGTAGGACCTGGTATGGTTTCTACACAATATTATTTTTGAACATTTCAACAACACATAACTAACTCTAACGACAATGACACTAAATACCACCCATAACATACCATACCCAAATGCACATATAACTACACCAAACCACTGAGATGCTGTATCTTATTGATATGATATTAAATAGTGTTGAAAGAGAAAGGAGTTGGTAGATATTAATGCGACGAAATGATGATGAGGTTGAACACGACGATACTATGGAGTTATTGGGCGGAAATGCTGATAATAGAGATCCGAAATTTGACGGCAGAACAACTTAGACGATGAATGCAGCGAACCGATAAACAAACAATATACCAGAAGGGAGGTTACCACGCGTTGGAATTACTGAGATATTATTTTTGGACCGAAGCAGCAACTAGTTGAAGATTCACGCGGAGTGAGGCTTTTTGTCAACTATGAACACATTGGAGGACCCATGGGCATCCAAAAACATCATATAATGGAAGCGAGGCGATGGGTTAGTTTATTGGTGCATGATTGAGGTTTTAGGGTGACAACAATCAAAATGATGGATGGATATGGCATATTTCCATCATGCTTCTGAGGATGGCATTGTACTGGGGAAGGAGGGGAGATGCAATATATGAAATGACATCGGTACACGCGGCAATAACAGGGCTTTCCATAGATATTAAAATGTTAGTAAATGGAGTAATATTAGATGAGTTATCAATCAAAGTGTATCGTTGAGTGGTGTTATTAATAATACCGCCACCATAGTTTAATTTTGACGCAAACCGCGTAGATATCCACCTCGTAGATATGTATCGATACTACAAATCTTCCAATGATGACTGATCGCTGTAACCATACCACCAATTTCCTTAACATTGCATGGATGGAATGTGAAATTGAGCCTGAGACACGCACGACGTGTGGAAGTCCATCCACACCTGCTGGACAGGAATTCAAATTTGATCGAACCTTTCCATAAATATATCTTCTGGTTTGATTGCAAAAAGAATTGCTACGATCATCAAACCTTGATATTAATATTGAATTCAGTTATAGTTTAATATAGTATATAAATATGCCTTTGTTGCTCTCCGTGATCCTCGCATTTTCGATGTCAGCGTTGCATCTCGCCAGTAAATACTCTGCCCCAGAGAGTATTGAAGCAAAAGGAGTAATAATCTCTGCTGCCCTTTCAGCGTCGAGACCTCCCCATAAGAATCATTCTTCATTTCCCCGAAACTTAAATAAGGAGAACAATAATGCACGATGACTAAGGGGTGCCAAACTTAGCGTCATCCGCATATGTTATTCTGTATTTGTCTATAGAATCGTTCAAAGACCCACTTTTGTACAGGTATTGACTTGAGAACCTTCTGGACGGATCAAACCCAACATACCATGTTTTTGTATTCTTTACTTGAACGACACGATTATTAACGACATCAAATCTTTCGTCTTCTGGAACTGTTGATCCCGACGAACAATTATCCAGGAAAACGGCCTTTGACAAAGACTTGAGACACCATTCGTTCATTGTTGGTCCAGCAAGCAGCAACTGCCCATGCTCATTCCTTTTCCACAGCTGAAGGTTGCCACTCCTTCCAGTTTCATCATAAGCGACACAAGGCCTCACTTTTATCTTGCTGTTCATTCCCTTTTCCATTGCAGTGAGACACCAGTTACGACTCTGATCAAACAGGGTGAAGACGCTCCTAATAGTGAACTCTCTATCAAGATGAGATGATGGATTCGAAGAGGGGGCGTTAGAGGTGGAAGGCGCTACCGAAGGAATTGCTGACACGCTTGGAACATCCGAGGGCATCGCCGAAGGAATTGCTGACACGCTTGGAACATCCGAGGGCATCTCCGAAGGAATTGCTGACAAGCTGGGCTTATTCGAGGGCATCGACGAAGGATTCAAAGAAACGCTTGGAACACTCGAGGGAGTATCCGAAGGATTCAAAGACAAGCTGGGCTTATTCGAGGGTATCGCCGAAGGAATTGCTGACACGCTTGGAACATCCGAGGGCATCGCCGAAGGAATTGCTGACAAGCTGGGCTTATTCGATGGCATCTCCGAAGGAATTGCTGACAAGCTGGGCTTATTCGAGGGCATCGACGAAGGATTCAAAGACAAGCTGGGCTTATCCGAGGGCATCGACGAAGGAATCAAAGACAAGCTGGGGACATCCGAGTGGATCGACGAGGGATTCAAAGACACGCTTGGAATATTCGAGGGCATTGCCGAAGGAATTGCTGACAAGCTGGGAACATCCGAAGGCATAGCTGACGGATTTCCCGACGCACTTGGCTTATTCGAGGGCGTATCCGAAGGATACAAAGAGCCACTTGGCTTATTCGAGGGTATATCCGAAGGATTCAAAGACACACTGGGATTATTCGATGGCATTGCCGAAGGAATTGCTGACAAGCTGGGGATATCCGAGTGGATCGACGAAGGATTCAAAGACAAGCTGGGGACATCCGAGTGGATCGACGAAGGATTCAAAGACACGCTGGGCTTATTCGAGGGCATTGCCGAAGGAATTGCTGACAAGCTTGGAACACTCGAGGGTACATCTGACGGATTTCCCGACGAACTGGGCTTACTCGAAGGCATAGCTGACGGATTTCCCGACGCACTGGGCTTATTCGAGGGCGTATCCGAAGGATACAAAGACCCACTTGGCTTATTCGAGGGTATATCCGAAGGATTCAAAGATACACTGGGATTATTCGATGGCATTGCCGAAGGAATTGCTGACAAGCTGGGGACATCCGAAGGAGCCGCTGAAGGATTCAAAGAAACACTGGGCAAACTTGAAGGCTCAGAACTATCCTCAACTTGATCCCAGACTCTTGCGACTCCGAGTCCTGTATCAAAGCCGGGCGCCCCTATAATTATCCTCCTTCCATCTTTGCTCATGGAAATGCTAGATCCTGATGACTCCTGGGCGTCTACTCCATTGATATCACCAACAATCTGATCCCACTGTGCGCAACTGTCTGGATCGCATTGAAAGAGTCTCACATGACCATTGTAATAGTCAGAGGCTGTGCCTGGACCATTATTACTTGGCGCACCAATGGCAACTCTCAAGACGCCACCAAGCTCAGAGTTCACATTACTCAATGCAACGGTATAGCCAGACTGATCTCCCACATAATATTTCCCTGACCCATCCTCTTCACCTCGCACTCCATCAATATCCGCCCCAATCTGAGTGTATAGACTTTCGCTCCACTTGAAGACTCTGACATGTCCAGCATCTCTCTTCTGAGTCGTAGGATCATTATATCTGGCTCCAACAGCAATGTAGTCAGCATCATCGTTAATCGCCACTGAGAATCCAAATTCATCATCAGCACCTTCTCCAAATACTTCATATCTTTTGCTCCAAGTGCCACCATTATCACAATACACAGATGCAGATCCGGTTTTAACACCAGAACTGTTATCACTTCCTATGGAACCAAACACAACACAGAGTCCATTTCCAGATATCATGACACGAGTTCCAGCATAGTCTCCAGCCACGGGATCCTCAATTTCTACCAAGTCCGTGAAAACATTACTTGAATAGTCGAGATGGAGAACAATGATCTTTCCGTCATTATCTGCAAATACACCACCATTATCATCGTACTGCACCCCGATTGCAAGTCTGGAGCCATCGGTGTTCATAGAGACCTTGAGCCCGACATGTTCACCTCCGCCGCCAGCACCGCCAGTGTATGCGTTACCTTCATAGTTCCAAGCAGTAGCGGCATTTACCAAGGAATGAGAATAAACTTTGACAACTGAAGAGTTTTCAAGAGTGGTTCCAGAATCAACGCGCTGGTTCTTAACATTGGCAATCGCCAGTTTTGTTCCATCCCCACTCAAACTGACTTCTGCTCTAGCATCAGAGGAATATGCAGTTCCTGTACCGGTGGCTTCGGTGATAGTTGCACCAAGCTGGATCCAAACATTATCAACTTCCTTGTAGACGGAGACGGTGTAAAGATAGTCATCTCCAGATACCACCATGCCACTGACAGCGACAACGGCACCATCATCACTAATGCTGACACTAGAACCATGTTCAGAGTTTGAATTATCCAAAATGTCTGATCCAACCTGACGAAAGTAGGCTTCTCCAATGGCATATAAGCTACGACTTGCATGATTTATGACCTATTCCAAATGGTAAAGTATATCAAGTGAAGATTGTGGTGAGTGGTGAGGATAATGATATTTTTTGTAATGATCATGTTTCATATTCTTGTACCGTACATACCTTGGAGTCAGTATCGACGTGTGACATCTAATTAAAAAAAAATAGAATAGGAGTGAATATGAGTGAATACAACACAACACAATGCAATCCATTCCATTCCAATGCAATCCATTCCAATCCAATAGTAATTTTTGACGAACCTTGGTAGACTGCGACAAAGTACTGTCAGAGGAGTCACTAATATCAGTCGTACTACTAACCATGACTGACCCCGTACCAGTGCCAGTGTTGGTGTTCGGATTGGAGTCTTTACCAGAGATGACATTGATAACTTTTTCGAAAAAGTCTGCATCCCAGTGTGAGCGTTTGGTAGCAGAGGAAGGTACTAGCTTGGCACTACTATCTTTTTGAAATAGAGAAGAAGGCGGGGCAATCCTCCTCATGCTGGATTCAAACGAAGAAGCAGCAGCAGCAGTAGTAGCAGAGATATAACTTTGGCCATCATGTATATATGAAAGGCCACGGCGAAGGTTACTGGTTATAGGATGCTTTGGCTCAGTAAAAAAATTAGTATTAAAAAGAGGCCCAATAATTTCTTGTTCTTGCTGTCCCGCATCCTTCTTGTTCTTTGCAGCAATTTCAATTGCAGAAGACGAGGGAAGACAGAAGAGGACCACCAAGGCGGTGGCGAATGGTGATGAGAGAACTTTCATGACAGTTTTTTTTGTGATCGAGTGAAAGGACTATAGTAGTACTGTAGTAGTAGTAGTAGTACTAGCTAGTATCTATCAGCATGTGTGTGTTAGTTAGTGTGACCATGGGACATATCAATATGACGGAGGAGCGGCGGAGAACAACAATGGACAAATAATTATATGTGTCGAAGTTTCCCTTGCTCATTGTTTCTTTGGATATCACCAAGTTGTGCTTACTTACTGTTGTTATACGTTATGCTTGTATAATTGTAATATTCTATACACAGTGGTAATAACTTGTGTATCGATACGGTAGTGTAGTGTAATGTTATTGTTGAGGATGACGTAGTCCGTGCGGTTGGTGTTGTTGGGGTGTAAAATAATAATATTTTTTGTTGGCTGCCAAATTTCCAAAATGACTCGTCGCCGGAGCGGTCCCTTCGTTTCTGAAAATACGTCCGTAAGCGTGACCGGCGTCATAATTTTAGGTTCAAGTGCAATTTCAGAAAAAAGACCATGATAGAAAGTCTATTTTTATAATATATATGATTTCGTCAGGTTGTTTGTGTCACAATGTTGACGCAATTTCAGAATAAAGACCCTCGGATGACAGAAAACAGAAAATTCACAAATTCGTTCGGCGGAGGTTGGACCTCTAAGGTGGTGTCGTAACTCAAACATTCAGTCAGGTCCCGACGATGACCTAGCTAGAGTGGTGCACCGGCCGATAGCAATCGATAAGATAATGGCGAGATGCTCTGTATGTGGAGCCTTTGTCATTCCTTATGCTAATGGATGAGCTCTGATGGCTCTAGGCTCAATCTAGCTAAACTCGTCATATTCTCTCATCATTGTCAACGTCTCAAACACTTCTCAAACTCAGCTACTGACGTTTTCAATAAATAAATAAGTACGAACGTGGAACCGAATACATATGTAATAGATAATAGCGAGCTAGCGGTGCACGGAAACACAACTATTTTATTCGTACAGTACAATTGAATATCTCCCCATCGATCCACTCATCATGCGCACTCGTTATGATATGGCTTTATACATAGCTTTACCACACATTTCATTTGGTAGAAATATGCACGATGTTCTACAGTACGCGTTGTTGTAGCCGAATACAGTAGTCGTAGTCGTATTAGTGAATGAATACTATCATACTACCAGGACTGCTTGAAGAAGCCAATAACAAAAAGTCACGGGGCTTTTATACTAAATTCAAATGTTGCCGCTTACAGGTTACAGGACAAACCTTGTTTCAATTGAGTTCATGTTAAACATGGAAATATATTGTAGATTGAAGATAGATATGAAAGGCATAAACATTCACATATCGAGGCATAAACATACCGTTACCTGACACTTGTATGTAATTGTCAAGCTTCTCTTCTCTCTCACTCTTGGAAAAAAACAGTACCACGGTACTGCACGGTACTACAGTTTGAAGTTCGAGATTCGAAGACTTCAGAAAAATCAAATTCAAAAATGGCCTTTTCTGAGGATAAGAAATTCAAGATAGATTGAAAGTTAAAAGTTCAAGGACGGTTATCAATCAAATATATATTTAGAAGTATTGAATGCGGAATGCGGATCAGAAACACTGCTGCTGCTGGATTTTGCGTGAGAACCTCCGAATACATGACCGTGGCCAGCGAGACGAGAGCGGTGGCCAAATACGCGATGACGCCACATGGATGTTCTAACGCGTTGTAGTCGAATAGTCGTATTAGCGAATGAATCCATACACGTACAGTACTAGTAGGACCCGTCGACTTCTAAAGTTTTTGCGGAACTTTAATCGACTTCTAGGGAGTAGCTACAGTACGCCTCACCAATGCTTTTCCCGTGTCCTTATTCATTATAAGTAAGTAAATAAGTGCCTGTAGTTCTAGCGTACCGGTACATTACAGATATGCGCGAGCAGACCATTTTCTACGTCCTTGTTCCCTGAATACTTAAAAACCTTTAGAAGTCCTCCTCGATCGGGTCCTTGCACTGTACTGTAATTGAAACCAATAAAAAGTGTAAAATGTTATCACTTACAACAACAGGACAAGTAGAAATATGGTAATTGTGAGTTTTAGCCATGGATTGGAGGAGAGGAAGGATGGGACGATTGTTTGGGTTTGGGTTGGACCTCCTGTCGTCGCGTCCTCTACTGCTGTTACTCTTACTGTCCGTGGAAGACGATACAACTTCTTGGATAGTGCTGTAAGTTGACTGCTGGAGACACTTGAAACTACATAGTTCTTTTCCCACGGCAAGAGCCTATGATGATGATGGTATTATTGAAGAACCAAGGGAAATTTTTAACATATGTGTCATGTCATGATTGGAGAATAAAAAGTACCCAGTAATAGATCGTTATTATTGCGAAGTCATTTTGATGTAGGGAACAACAGCAGGAGGATGAGGAGCGACGAGCGAGGAGGAGCCAAAAATGTTTGTAACCGATCGTGATGTTTCGCCAGAACTATGAAGCTGATCCTTGGACAACCGTGCTGATATTCAACTCAGCAAAAATACGACTACTACATACAATACAGTTCAACTAGTAGTACCACGCACATGAACATCATGCCGACCCTGGATGTCGAAAATCAAAACAGTTCGAAGTTAAGGAACTTTGAACGTACTCTATGGTACCATTTTAAGGTTTTCTGCGGTGTCAACGGTTTGAAGTTGTCCCGATTGCATTAACATTGTTTTGAAAAGTTCACGTACTGTTGTTCCAGCCAGCAGTTCTAATTTTTGGCTCAAGTTGAAAGTGTTTTCGGTTCCTAACACAAGTAGTAGTATGATAGCTAATCAAAGCGCAAGGCACATCGATTATTCATGCAAAATATGTTTGATGCATCCCTCCTTATATTCTCTCTAGCACGACAAATTCAAACTGGAATCATCGTACTAGTACTGGTTAGTGGTACTTTACATAGGACATAAAATAATGTGACCATTTTATTACCAAGCACTATGATACATACTGTTGTTTGTTACGTGCCACACGTCTATTTTGCGCCAAATTATTCGTTAAGTAAATATAGGCCTCTTCATTGGAAAACTGAAGATTTTTTACCAACAACAATCAATCGGTAGATCGGTAGACTCTTGTAGTAGAGCTACGTGTACTGTATTAATAATAGTGTATGATATCAATACATAACTTCACAACGTACCCCTCTCAATTCATTAGTTGATAATCACTTTGAA
>Ga0115005_10005366_pt1 | contig 10144 bp, 6 predicted proteins | sample ArcOceMetagenome_FD_87163 | JGI IMG/M metagenome (GOLD analysis project Ga0115005, IMG submission 87163) | Marine eukaryotic phytoplankton communities from Arctic Ocean - Arctic Ocean - Greenland ARC118M Metagenome | ecosystem: Environmental > Aquatic > Marine > Oceanic | place: Arctic Ocean...
AGTCTTACACAAAGTTTTCACGTCGAGACCTGATAGCGATGCATCTCCACTATCAGCTGCCCACTGTTTCACAACGTCTTCGTCAGGAATGACAATTGCAACCAGTGCACTTTGGTATGAATCGCCGTAAACAAAGTTAGCAGCAATGAACAATGATTGATTCAGAACATTTTCAATCTTTTCAGCAGCAACGTATTCTGTAATGATGTCAATTGAGTAAATATTCTACCAACACGAGTTCGCGACAAACCAATTAAAAACATTCATGTAATAATAAGAACTCACCTCCTTGCGCTAACTTGAATATATTCTTCTTTCGATCCACAATCTGCAAACAACCATTCATGGTCCACAACCCAATGTCTCCGCTCATGAGCCAGCCATCTTCGGTCAGAGTTTCTCTAGTCTTTTCATCTTCCTTGTAGTAGCCTACAAATACACTTGGCCCACGAACCCAAACCTCACCGCGGCCCTGGCAGGGCTTATCACGATGAAGTGTATCGGTACTCAAATACCCCATCTCTGGAACATCTACGAGTTTAATTTCAACAGAAGCTACAGGACCGCCCACATGCCCAGCAGTAGCAACATCATCTGGATGCCCCAATGTAGCAGCAGCAGCCCCTTCCGTCTGTCCGTATCCCTCCACTACCGGAACACCCAACATACATCTAAAGAACATCATAACATTCTCCGATAGAGGAGCAGATCCACTAACCATGAACCGAATACAATCCATCCCCAACGCTTTCTTGATTTTATTGAAAATCAAAGCATCGTATAATGCATGTTTCAAATGTCCACGCTTCAATCCCTCCTTTTTAGCAGCGAGCGCTGTATAAAAAAGAGCCTTCTTGACACCCCCCGCTGCATTCATACCTGCCATAATCTTATCATGAATTTTATTCAAAACCCTCGGGGCGACAGGCATCATGGTTGGTCTACATGCTTGGATATCTTCAATCAATTTGGTAGTATCTCCTCGAAAGAAACCGACACTCGCCCCCGCTAGTAACATCTGACCCTGTACGACACGTTCAAAGATATGGGGCATGGGGAGGTAGGATAAGTGCCTATCCGAGGGATCGGGCAAGACTCCAAATTCTGCCATACCCGCTGACGCACTCAAAAGATTAGTGTGGGAGATGAGTGCTCCTTTGGGGTTACCAGTCGTTCCACTCGTGTAGCAAAAGGTACAAATGTCATTTCCAGAAGGAGGAGTATGTTTATGCCCTCCCTTTTGCGTGGATAGAATCATGGCCCCCGTGGATTCAACCTGTGCGAGCGATACAACTTCCAATCCAGCGTCCTCGCATTCCTTTCTATTTTCGGGAAGTACTCCATCAATAAGAATGATGTGCCTAAAACTAGGGCAATTTCCAGTTTTCTTTGCTTCCAATAGCCTGGACATTTCGGCACGAGTACAAACACAAGCTGAGAGATTGGTCTGTTTCAACACAAACATTACAGACTCGGGACCGAGGGTATCATAACAAGGAACCGTACACCCCCCAATGGAATACACCGCATGTTCACAGATAGTCCACTCGACACAGTTCTTCATGTAAATCCCAAGACCAATTAAACCATCCTCATTCGGAAGTACGAGATTCATAGAATCCAACCCAGCCGCAATAGCGTCAACACGCGCGACAACTTCCGTGTAGCTACTATAGACAAAGGGAGTAGCTTGTCCAGTTGTGGAGATGGCGCGGAAGCCGAGGCATGGTCCCAGGGGATTAATGGCTGCGCCTCTTCGCAGGGCTTCGTAGAGGGTTTGACATCCGTGATAGCCGAGGGCGGGGGAGGAGTCGGGATTGAAGCTTCTGTAGATTGGTGTTGAGTTTTTTGTTTCAGTGTTAATGAGTGCTGTTGACCAAATATTATTGTCCATGGTTCGTTGTATGATTTAGAGAAAGGTGAAATAGAACTTTGGGTTTGGGGTGCTCGGTGCTTGTAATCTGTATGTAATAATGCTATTCGTGCATACCTGCTGTATCGTATGATACAATAGATTGATTGAAGATGAGATGCGACAACCCTTTCTTTCATAAAGAAGATACGTGAGAGGGATACCCCAAGTTGACGAAGATAAACTTGATTCTTGATCCTTTTCTGACGACGGACAGACGACAAATCAAGGAAGAGTGAGTGAGTGAGTCTGCGTCATCAATTTGAAATTTCGAAACATAAGAATTCTCAAGTTGTGACGTCACGTATTCGTCCTCCAATGATTTTCCAAGCCATGACAACATTCAACATGACACAGAAGTAAAGGCAAAGACAGATGCCGGAATTCTCACCAAGATCAAACACTCATCATTTCCAATTTTAAAGAACTTCACTTTGATCTTGATGCTTCATAACAAAAATATCATAAAAAACAACCACTAGAAGAAATTACTTCACTTTGAACTTGCTACAACTAAAGATCCTTTCCTTCAAACAACAGCTGTTCCATATTTTATTGCATCAAGTCAGAAAGATACCATAATAGAACCAAATCAAAAGATTACATTACACGTTCACATCACTCTTTCCAGATACCATGAAACACCACACACTGATATCGCCAGCCAAAATAGCAATCATCCTACTGCTGCAATCCATACAATCGACAACTAGTTACATAACCACCGGGCTCCCAGGACCTAAACACAGAGCATGGCTCACTGAAATGACCATTGAAGTATGCGACACAGCACCCGGAGAACTCAGTCAAGAAATGTGCAGCAAGGCTCCTCAACTCCTATCAGCTTGGGCGCAAAATCCATACGTCCCCCATACCAAGCATAAGACGCATACGAATACCTTCCCGCACCACGGGAAGGAATGTGCTATATTATGCGAAAAGCTTCTGAAGCGATTAGTAGACGAGCGACGAGCAGGCAATCGGAATGCAGTCGCGACCACTCAAACGTATAATGCACTCATTGATGTATGGTCTCGATCAGGGGAGAAGGCTGCTGCTGCCCAAAGAGCAGAGGAGATTGTGATTGGGATGCAGGATGCTTACAGCTCAGGGCAGGATGATGTGCAGCCTGATTTGGAGTCGTTTCGGCATGTGCTGAAAGCATGGTCGCAGGCTAAAGGCGAGGAGGATGCTTCGTATCGCGCCCAGAGATTGTTGGAGTGGATGGTATGGTTGTATGACTCGGGGGAGAATAAGTCAGTGCAGCCTGATGCTGATTGTTTTGATTTGGTCATTCAATCAATTGCAAGTAGTAAGGATCCAGATGCACCGCAGAGGACCGAGAAGCTCATCACGTATATGGATCGGCTGTATCAGAAAGGGAACGAAAAGGCAAAACCCACACGAATGAGCTTCAATCAGGTAATGGCTGCGTGGTCAAGGTCCAAAAAGCCTGGCTCTGCACAACGAGCTGAAGATATTTTGAACCGCATGACTGTTTTGTCGAAAGTCAGCGAAGAACATAATCGAGATCTTAGCCCCAGTATTGCCTCCTATTCTGCCGTGATTGCAGCATGGGCAAAATCAGGGGATGACGACTGCGGGAGGAAAGCGGAGCGCATACTGAAACAAGCCGAGCACCGCTTTAGAGCCCACAATGATTTGCAACTGATGCCAGATACCATCATGTACAATCTAGTCATTGATGCACATGCCAAGACATCATCAAGTAAGGGCCACCTACGAGCTCGTAGTGTGCTAGATAGACAAATCAGTCTTTACAAGAGCGGAAATAAAAAGTGCAAACCTGACGTTTATACATTTACCTCCGTTCTGAGTTCTTGCGCATCCCTCGGTGGATCGAAGAGAACAAAATTGCAAGCATTTGAAATTGCTCACTCAACGTTTGAGGAAATGTCTCGGTCCAATGTGGTTCCGAATCATGTCACCTATGGTACTATGCTCAAGGCTTGCAGCCGTCTTTTACCCTTGGGAAAAGATAGAAGGAAGTATACAAGAGAATATTTTCGTAGTGCATGTCAAGATGGGTGCGTTGGAGATATGGTTATGAGACGCCTGCAATTGGCAGCATCTCCTGTACAGTACAAGGGTTTGCTGAAAGGATACATGACGGGTGATTTTCCAACGGAGTGGACTTGCAATGTATCAGAGAGGGAGATGTATTCTAAGAAGAACAAAAATAGTTCATCGAAGCAAAAGAATAATAAGTTCTCGAAGAACGAGTTGTGGCCATAGTGTGTTTCGAGAAATAGCACTGAAAGTGCCATAACGATGCAATAGAAGATGTAAAATAGTTGAATGATTTTGTTCAGATTTGCAAATTTAAAAACATGAGCAATGCCAAAACTTTTTGTTGTCACCATCCTTGCCATCATGAACTAAAGAGAAAGGTATCAACAGTATAAAAGCGCCTTCAATGAAAAAAATCTCTTGTAGTAATGGATCGGCCGATCAAGCATTACCGAAAATTTAATTGAATTGATTGATTCATCTCTTTTTTAAACGGTATATTATTTCAAAAACATTACTTTGTTACACCTGAGGATAAAGTGGCAGAATGATACACATGTCAGTCTTTGGACCCACTCACTATAACTGTTGCGATCCCCCAAAACTTATCAATTTCAAATTGTCTTGTAAATTTAGTATCACTTTCGAACACTGTACTGTAAATTAAATAACAAAATCATAACGGCAGTAACTATTTCTTTGTAAATTGTTGAATGTGAACGGCTGAAATACCCAACGACGATGTCTTCAGGGACATATTGGTTGGTCTTTTCAATACTTCAGAATAACTTTATTAGTCTTTGGGCAATAATAAATCCATCAGGAGGCCGGTGTGTTCCGGGGAAAGATGACAGTTGGGGACTAATTTGTTCGATTGAGTGTTAGTTGGGTACAGCACTGACACAGAACTTTTTTGTAAGAAAATTTATAAACAGGTCTGTATAGTAGTAAAAAGCCGTTGTTGAGTTCCGCTGGTTATTTTAGCTCAAAAACGTTGCAACGGTCTTTTAGCGATTTCTTCGAGGGAGTTGTAACGAGTTCATTCCGAAACCCTGAAAAACGGCGATTTCTTTCAACCAACTGAAACTCTCGCTCACAAACGATCACTTGATGTATTCGCTCAAAACTGGCGACCATCGAAGCAAAGCACTGTCAACAACACATTATTTCACATCGAACCTCAGTCACAGCACTAGAGCACATTGTATCAACACAACACAAGTAACAAGTGTCAAGAACCAGTCACACAAGAACGAAACAACAATATAAATCTCAACGATGTATCCACGTAATACAAATAATGTGGGATATGGTGCCAACACTCGTCGAGCCTTGGGAGTAAGTTATTGAAAACGAGAACTGTAATCAGGTTATGGTGAAGGAACTGTTCAACGTAAACGAGAGAAACAGAACGTTGTTCTGATGATCAAATTTACCGTTTCCAAGGATTCATTTTTCGTTCATTCGTCCATTCATGAGTTCAGTCCAACACACAACAACCTGATAAGAGAGGAACTAAAACGAAAAACACCATTACTAACTCCTGTTATTTGTTTGTTACTTCAGGATGTTACGAATAATCGTCTTGTGAACGGAAATGGGCAGAAAGAAGGTCAACATTTGGTACAGAAAAGGCAGCAGCCAATCATCCAACCGGTCCAAACTCAGCGTGTTGACCAAGATTTTCACCAAAGAGAAGTTATTGCTTTGCCTCCTGCTCCGGAAATTCCTCTTGTGCGCCAGCGTAGCAACTTTTCCTACCAATACAATGGACAGGTTGATAATATTGACGAACGCGATGCTAACGACCCTTTGTGTGCTACTGAGTACGTTCAAGACATGTACCACCACTTTCGTGCGAAGGAACAGTCTACTTCAGTTCGACCTGTGTACATGGAAAATCAATCTCACATCAACGAACGTATGCGATCCATCCTTGTGGATTGGTTGGTCGAGGTCCATCTGAAATTCAAGCTAGTCCCTGAAACTCTTTACCTCACCATCAATATCATCGATCGATTTTTAGACAGAGGCGAGGTGACACGCCCCAAATTGCAACTTGTTGGTGTAACTGCACTTCTTATCGCATCCAAATATGAAGAGATTTACCCTCCTGAGCTTCGTGACCTCGTGTACATTTGTGACCATGCTTACCGCAAGGAACAAATTCTTCAGATGGAGGAGACCATTTTGAAGACACTTGAATATAAAATTACCATCCCAAGTGCTCACGCATTCCTTGTAAGATACTTGAAGGCCGCCCATGCTGATAGAAAAATTGTACAATTGTCCTGCTATATTCTTGACGGCACTCTTCAGAGCTACAACTTGCTGCACTACCTGCCAAGCCAACTTGCTGCTGCTGCAGTCTTGATCGCAAGAAAGACTGTTGGGAGGAATGCCTGGAGCCCAACGCTATTAAAGTACGCTTCTTACTGTGAAGAAGAGATCACGCCCGTCGCAAGGGCCGTGCTTTCCGAAAAAAGCTCTGCTGCAACTGAGTTACGAGCTGTCAACAAAAAGTACTCGAGTCAAAGGTATGGCTCCGTCGCTAGCACGTCTCTCGATTATGAATTCTAACTTCACAGTCAAGTAATTCTTCGGAAGGGATTAGGTTTGAAGAAAGGGAAGATTTTGCAATGGTCTTGGTTATGAAAGCCTACCGGGAAGGAGCGAAACGTTAGCATAAGAACAGAATCCTCTGCATTGTTGTGTAAACTCTGCAGAGCACACTCAAGTTCATTCGTTTCTGCTTAGATTGAATATTCATAACTTTAATAAATTATCCATTTATAAAATCTCTCGTACACGATACAGTAGTAGACTAGATATTTGATGATGCGCAGATCTCTACTGTACGAAAATGACGATACAGTTAGTGAACGCCAACTCATCTCACTCAGGCCATGTTTCATGGCGTTACAGTGTTTACCCCCTCCCTCCCTCCCTGCCTGTGGGTCCATGTTGCATTGATCCCACAAGGACAACTGATACTTATTTTCAACGCGTTTTATCTTTGAGCTCAAGACGGGTTCCGAGAAACTTACTTGCACTGCCTTCAAACTGTTTGAGATAAGTGCAATGTGACACGGCCTACGCCTACATTTTGTTCCTGCACAGTATATCTTATCTTTCGGGTTTTATCTTGCTTTATAAGAAAACCAGTCTCATCATTACATGCATGATGTTTCATATCTGATAAGTTCCTGGTCAAAGAGAGGCTCGCCGTGCCATTTGAACTTGCAGGTTATATGAAAGATGAACAAACCGACCGCCAATCCATTCACGTTTCCAATGTAGAAAAAACATTGTTGGAAAAAGCTTCCCTCGTACGTGTACATTACATACACGCGTACCAGTATTGTGGTCTCTTTTTCATGATCACTGCTGGTAGTGATAGTAGCAAGACCTTTTTTTGGTACCCGGTACTTGTATCCGTCATCATGGAATAGGTATGTACCGGTACAGGAAGACATCATCAGGCTAGATTTGAAGATATGTGCAAAATTATGAAAGAAGAACTTTTTGGAATGCTATCGAACAATATTCAATATTTTCCGCCAAGAAACCTGACGTGGAATTTTGCTGCCAAGCTCCAACATCGGTTTGCCGGAAGTTTAGAAACCTGCATGGTAAGAAAGTTTTCTTCACGTCTGGATGGTTCCGTGTCAACTCAATACCCTGTCATAAAATCAGATCCAATAGCACAAGATGGTTTCCTACAAATCATGTGCCTTGAAGGCAATCCTCCTCACAGGAACTGCACTTTTGACCTCCAATGCATTCGTAAACAGTCCTTCTTTTGGAGTACAGACCAGACTTAATGTCGCTACCGAACCTGAGATTGATGAGCGAACCCAGAAAAGGACCGGAAACTCTTTCCTTTCCGAGGAGACCAAGGAGAGGGCAGCAAAAGGAAATCCTATCGAGAAGATGAAGCAGCAAAAGGATGGTACTGCTGCATTCGTTGATGTTTACGAATATGCTGCCAAGATCCGTGCTGGAGAAATGTCATGGTCGGACGTTGAGAAGGCCGATCTTGACAATGTGAGTTAATTGATGCAAAACCTGTGCTACCGGCATATCAAATACGTGTTTGTTCTGTCTTTTTACTTATTCCTTAATTGTTTGTTTATAGCGCATCAAATATGTTGGTATGTTGCACAGAAACAAGCGCACTCCTGGTCAATTCATGATGCGTCTTAAGGTACCCAACGGAATCGTCAACAGTGATCAAATGCGTTTCTACGCAAAGTCTGTTGAAAAGTATGGTGACGAAGGTGGAGTTGTAGACATCACTACCCGTCAGAATATTCAGCTTCGTGGAGTCAAGATTGAGGATGCTCCTGATATCATCGATGGCTTCCACGCACGTAACCAGACATCTTTCCAGTCTGCGCTTGATAATGTGCGTAACATGGTTGGAAGCCCTCTTGCAGGAATTGATGATAAAGAGCTAGTAGATACCCGTGAGCTCTGTAATGCTATCAATGATCTTGTCAGTCTTGATCCTGAAACCGGTACCCGCGGTAACCCACAGTGGGGAAATCTTCCCCGTAAATTCAACGTTGCTATCTCCGGATCACGTGACGACTACGCTCATACACACATTAATGATATTGGACTTGTTCCCACTCCTCATGCTGAAACTGGAGTTATGGGATTTAATGTTGTCCTTGGTGGATACATGTCAATCAAGCGCGTTGCTGAATCCATCGACTCAGACATGTGGATCCCTGCTGATCGCAATTCTGTAGTCACCCTCACAGAGGCTATCCTTCGTATCTTCCGTGACGAGGGAAACCGTAAAGACCGCCAAAAGGCACGTCTTATGTGGCTTGTTGAGGAATATGGGGTTGTAGAGTACAAGGCTGCTGTAGTTAAGGAAGTAGAGAGTTACGACCGTGGAGTTAAGATTGAGAATACTCAGCCACTTGATGACTCTCCATTTGAACGCCGTTCTTTGTTGGGAGTTCACAAGCAGCCTCAGGAGGGCAAGTGCAGAGTTGGATTCCTCGTTCCTTCTGGACGTCTGAGTCAAGCTGAATGCCGTACTGTTGCTGATCTTGCTGATAAATACTCTGACGGAGAGATTCGTCTCACCGTAGAACAGAACATCATCCTTCCTAATGTTGATGAAGATAAGGTCGATGAACTTCTTGCCGAACCAGCCTTTGGAGCAGATACTCGTCTCAAGGTCATCGTAGGAAACATAGAAGGAAATGTTGTCAGTTGTACTGGTGCCCAGTTCTGTAGTCTTGCTATGATTGAGACCAAGTCTAATGCTGAGAGTGTTTCCAAGAAGCTTGAAGAACTTCTTGATGTTGACAGAGAAATCCGTATTCACTGGACTGGATGTCCGAACAGTTGTGGTCAGGTACAGGTTGCTGATATTGGAATTATGGGAGCTCCTGCGAAGAAGATGGATCCCGAGAAAGGAAAGGCTATTGCCGTTCCTGGTTGCAAGATTTTCGTTGGAGGACGCATCGGAGAAGATGCGCACCTTGCATTAGAACCTTATATTACTGGAATCCCTCTTGCTGAGGAAGACTTGATACCAGTCCTTGTTGATATATTGAAGAAGGAGTTCGGTGCAACTGATAAACAGCCGGCAGAGGAAATGGTAGTTATCGATGAGTAATTTCCTAAAGGGGAGAATAACTCGGCTAGAACTGAAAATTAAATAAAAAATAAGTTCACCAATCTGAAATCCCACATGATCTTTCCTCCGTTCAACATGTCATACTTGTAAAGTCTACACATCAAGCAAATTCAAACGAATGTGAGGAATATCCGAAAAAGAGCGAGGAATACATTTGACACCACACTGGCACGGCTGATTGATGTTTGTGGTGGAAAGAGTTCTCTAACTGTACAGTAAAGCTTGTTATACTGGGGGCACCCTGAGCTTGACGATCATTTTCACTTCCAATATGATCATAATCGTCAGATATTATTTTTATGTTGCCGGTTCAACTTGCTGGTCCTCAACAATCGGGGTACACGTACAGTATAATAGTGCTACTGTAATGTACTACAGTATCATACCGGTATTTTAATACTGCAGTACATACTGTGTTCAATAGGGTTGAAGAGAGTTGGAGCTTCTTGGCATTGAAATCGATGTTGCCAGCTAGCCAGCCAGGAAGCCGTTAGATTTTTGCAATTACCAACCCAAATGGGCCTGTAGATTTTGCTTTC
>Ga0115005_10005367_pt1 | contig 10144 bp, 5 predicted proteins | sample ArcOceMetagenome_FD_87163 | JGI IMG/M metagenome (GOLD analysis project Ga0115005, IMG submission 87163) | Marine eukaryotic phytoplankton communities from Arctic Ocean - Arctic Ocean - Greenland ARC118M Metagenome | ecosystem: Environmental > Aquatic > Marine > Oceanic | place: Arctic Ocean...
TGATCGCTTCAATGATCTCATGGCTTTCAAAGCAAAGTATGGTCATTGCGATGTTTCTCGTAATGGTGAGAATGCTTCTCTTTCGCAATGGTGCAATAGATTGAGAGTTTCATATAAGAACATCGAAAACAATCAGGTGCCACACACGAAACTATCTAATGAACATATTCAACGCTTGACCTATGCGGGTTTCAATCGGTCTCTACGGTATCTGCCAAGGAATGGTCCGAGGAAAAGTTCAGTTTTTGACAAGCGCTTCAATGATCTCATGGCTTTCAAAGCCAAGTATGGTCATTGCGATGTTTCTCGTAATGGTGAGAATGCTTCTCTTGGGCGATGGTGTGGTCAACTGAGAGTTTCTTATAAGAAAATCGAAAACAATCAGAAGCCAAGAAAAAAACTATCTAGTGTTCAGATTCAACGTTTGAACAATGCGGGTTTCAAGTTGTCTCTACGGGATCTGCCAAAGAATGGTCCGAGGGAAATTTCAGCTTTTCACATGCGCTTCAAGGCCAATGCAACGTATAACCATTACTATAATCCTCATACTGGCGAGAATAAGTCGATTTGGTCATTCCGGAACTAGTGTAGTGTAGTGAATTGAGAGCTTCGTATAAGAAAATCCAAAACAATCAGAAGCTAAACATGAAACTATCTGTGAACTGATTCAACGCTTGAACGATGCGGGTGTCAAGTGGTGTGTGTTGGTAAAAAAAATTCAGTGTGGTCTGCGTTTGCATATTCATTTGCTAATGGGTGCGAACTATGTTTGGAAAAGGCATAGCAGAGTTGCGAGGAAATGCGCAATGCATTCGATAAGAATTTGAAATTTTATTGATGTTATTATGTTTCAGATTGTAAATTTGAAAATATTTACGCGCGCGATTAGATTTTTCCAAAAAGGGGGAGGAAATTCGAAAATGGTCTGTCCTTCGCCAGAACTAAAATCCGGCGCACTGCTTTCGTGCTCGGTGGCGCATACGTCAGAACGCTTGTCAGAATTCCAAAATTTCGAAAGTGTTCGACGGAATTCTTGAAAATTGAAAATTCTCCGTGAAAAAGAAAGAGTGAGTGACATCCGAATAATTCGAGATTCGGACTCGATTCTTCTCCTCTTTCTCATGGCATGCCACCTGAGCCTTCTTTCTTCGATTGCAATCGCACCAAGTCATAAACCTGAATCCAACGGACAACAAAATCATTCTCTCATAATCATTCTTTTTGATCCGTGTCAACTCATTGAAGCGAATTCGAATCAACTCAACACTCAATAACTAACGAATCTATCAAAACGTTTTGATACAAACGTACCTTACCCGTCTAAACATCCCGATCCTTTTTCCCGCCATCCCCCAATGAATAACAATGAAAACAAATGCGAAGACAATGAGTATGTATTTGTGGAACTATATCCAACCACCGAAAATGACCTTCAAGGTAATCGAGACCGACACGATCATGGAGTCGAGAACATGAAAAAGAACAACGCTGTCAAGTCAGGCTCAAGATTCAAGACCCTTTTCTCTTCCAGAAGTGCCAGTGCTCGTAAAGGCGACACAAATGCCGACATGAATACGACCAAAGACGACACGAGAAATCGCCCTTCAGACGACTTCTGGATGAATTCCTTTGATCTCTGCGATGAAGAGTTTGCTGATATGGACATTGAAATTGATGGACCCATTGATATGGACCTAGACGACATTGATCCAAAAAGTCACAATGTCATTGCCGATACAATTGTTGGCCCTGGTGCTGATGCTGATGCTATCAATAGCGATAGTTTGCATCTTGAACTGTCCCAGTGCCCGTCTGCTTCTGCCTCTGTTTGTACCGAGACCATGTTTGACACCTTGCTGACAGATGCTAATAGTGTCATTGCCAGTAACGGGACTGTCAGCGATGACAAACAAACCACCCATAGCCGTCTCTCCAACAAAAAGAGGAGGAAAAAACTCAAGAAGCAGAAAAAGGCTGCTGCTGCTGCCGCAGCAGCTGAGGCCCTGGCATCCAAACAGTCCCAGAACAAAACTTGTTCTACCGTTGCTCCTTCTCCTGCAACTAGTTTTGCTCTACCCGTCTCTATCCCTGTTTCATTGACTTTGACGCCCAAGAGCAGAAAGAAAGCCGCAAGCATTGCCGTCCTATGTGCAGCGCAGTCTCTCGCGCAATATAGGCAGGAGATTGGGATTGCAAATATGGGGATGGCGTCAGCTCCTAGCATGAACATTCGTTCTACCTGACTGATGGTACGTGTAATGCGTTGCCTTCTGATCTCGTAGTATCGCATTACTTACGAAGAACGAATGGATGGATGATGAAGTGCACTGCACTTTATAGGAGTAGAGTTGATACGGTTCCGTTTCATTTGCTGATGATGTTCAGTAATTGTTTGAACACCCTAAAAATTCAGCAATTACTGTAGGGTCAATGTCCATCGTCATCCTTTTCCCAAGGGATTTGTTGATGCGAACCATAGAAAAATAGAAAAACAAAAAAAGTAACCAAGTTCAAAGTGGATCTCTCTCTTCTCGGTTGAACCAGAGATTGTTTTGGGACCATCAAATCATAAAAACTTACAAAAATAGAAGCTCATGTATTTCAAAATAATCAATATAACATATAACACTTATAAAAACCCAATAAAAAAGGGAAAGCTTTATTTGAATGTGTGCATATTGAATATACTCTCCCTCTTTTGAGATGTAAAGAAATGGTTCAATCGAAGAATTTTAATGAAGAATCTATCAAGATGAGAATGCATGGAAAATTGATCCCGACCAAACCACTTTAGGGCAGGTTGGAGGTGTTGTATGTTGAAAATGAGAACAAAATACGGTATGTGTTGTTACTACAGGCGTTGGAAGAATCGCTTCACCAGCTCTCCGACCAAACAAGTTCCAACGGATTCGAATCATTCATTCGATCCATCTTCTTGGCACAGATACGATACATACGAGAAGAACCCTCGCCCCCAAGGATGACTCGTAATATTTTAGTGCAACTAGGAGAATCACATCCATACTAAATAATTCAAGACAAACGGATGAACCGTTGGATATGCCGTTGCTTTGTGCCTTGCTTTGTGCCTTGCTTGAGAATGAAGAATTCTTTTCTCTCCTTCTCCCTTTTGTTTTGTGTTTCAAACAGTACGTACGTCGTCCAACATTACGCACGTCCAAACAGGCGCCCAAATCAAAGTTGTGAAATCAAGGCAAGATCTTTTATGTCTGTCAGGTCAATAGAGCTGTCAATAGACAACACAGTAACATACATACCCCCGCCCGGTACATCGACTGAATCTATTTCAAGTTTTTGTCCAGATCGACAAGCTAGCCAGATTCATATATCATCAATTAACATCACTTCAGTCATGAAATTTGCAGCAGTCTCCTCACTTTTCTTCCTGGCTTCATCGGCAAGTGCCTTCTCCATCAATCACAATGTCCAACATGGCACCTCCTCTCCCAGAACACATGCATCAAACATGTCCCCCCTCTTTATGGGACGTGCTGCTGCTGTCCGTGCGCAAACCAAGGGAAAGACAGATGCCAAAAAAGCAAAAACCAACGCTGTTTACGGAAAGAGAATCATCATGGCGGTGAAGCAGGGAGGGCCTGATCCTAATGCAAACCGTGCTCTTGGTGATATTATCAAGGCTGCCAAGGGAAACAACGTCCCTGTGGACAATATTAACCGTGCTATCAAAAGGGCCTCATCAAGCGATACTGCTAATTTCTCCGAGAGTACATTTGAAGCATATGGATTTGGAGGGGCATCAATGGTCATTAATGTTCTCACCGACAATGATAATCGTGCTAATGCGGATGTTCGTGCAGCTGTTGGAAAGAATAATGGGAAAATGGCCGAGCAGGGATCTGTACTATTCATGTATGATCACAAGGGAAAATTAGAAGTTCCTGGATCTCTAGATGAAGAGGAACTTATGGAAGCTGCCATCGAATCAGACATTGATGATTTCGAATTGATTCTTGAAGAATCAGAAGACGATGGAACTACGAGTATTGTTTACGTCGAAATCAAGGATACAGGTGCCATGTTCGAGGCTATCAAGGGCATGGGCTTTGAAAAGGGATTAAAGATGGATTTGAATTACGTAACAAAGGCTCCTATGGAAGTAAGTGATGAAGATTTTGAGTCAAATATGAAGATTATTGATGCTCTTGAAGAGTTTGATGATGTTGACAGTGTGGTGCACAACATGAGTAATTAAATAATGCCCACGTGTTCATGAAAATTGTATCAGTACGAGAGAACCATTGAATTTACTTGTAAAGCCGAAAAACAGAAACCCGATTTACGATGACGAAAACGTGACGTGAAAACACACCAATCGTTACTATACAGTATGTGTTCAAACTACTTACGATAATGTAATCTCTCATCTCTAGCACAAACAGCAAGCTTCTGGATGGTATCATACTTTCAACTAACTTAATGTTGTCAATATGTTCATACCATTGAAAATAGTCATTGTACCACTGTCGAGTTCCTGAACTTCTTTTTCATGAAACCTGACATGAAAAAAACACATCCAGATCCAAACATACCGTTCTTCTCACTTTCGACGTACGGAAAGTATGAACAACAACTGATAATGTTTTTTAATCTTATGCCATCGGCCATCATCTTGAGACAAAGAAACAAGTCAAGACTACTGCTGAATTAAAGGCTGAGAATTATCTCTAGCAAGATAAGATCGACAGACTGGACAGGACGCGTTCTTGAAGCGTAAATTGCACAAAGAGAAGGTGATGAAAGAGAGAGGCGGCATAATCGAAATCGGAAATTGTTGGATGTTGTTCGTAAACATCACAGTTGGTAGATTTCATGAGAAGTACCAAAATGAATTCCTTCATAGAGGAAAATTAGTCACCTTCACAATTAATCCATCAAGATGCAAAGATGGCGAGCTGCTACAGAATCTGCTCATTCCTGAGGTCTCTTCTATGTCACGGAAAAGTGTATTTTATTCATGAGAGGGAGCAATAACGAAAAGTTTATTTGTGGCGGGCAAGTGAAGTGCCACCACCACACACACAAACAAAACGAAGAAAATAACCTTGTTCATCTTGTTTTAGAACTGCTTCAATAATTCAACGAATTGAATACCGACACTACAGATCATAGACGGGAAATTTCAGAAATAGTTTTTTTGACCGTTTTGCTTGGTTTTGTCACAAAAAATGTGTGCCAGAAAACTGAGATCACACTACTGCCACCACGAGTAAATAACGAATACTATTCAATATCAATTCATCTATCGCTATTTCCACAGTTTGAGTTTGTCAGCATACAATTACGTGTACCATACATACTTAACCCTGCCCTGTGGCCATCAGATCAAGATCGTTTTGAAAAAAAACACCTCGTTTAGAATTCAATTCAAAATGGATGCATCTTCCAACTATCTATCGAGCCTATCGTCGATTAGAGAAAGGTTATCTAGCATCGAGAAGAGAGAGACACCTTTAAAGTCAAAAATGACACCACCCTTATCGAAAACGAGATCAAGAAGGCGCCAAGCAGTTGCACCGTTGCCAGATGTATCGCTGACACCAATTCAAACTAAAAAACAAAACATATATAGGACTCCCATTGAATCGCAATCAAGAGTACCATTGGGAAATTCAACGCCGCCATCAACATCAACATCAACATCACATACACGGACAAGAAACTTCAAAAGTAAAGAGATTCGTAAAAGTAAAGTAACGTCGACCAAGAAGAAACGAGCGACGAGTACCCGCAAGGTGCAAAAAGTACAAGTACCCACGCAAGTTGAGTTTCGAACTATTCTCAGAATTAGACCTTTAAATTCAGAAGAAAAAGGTGAAGATGTAATTTTATCAGTGCCAGAGAGAACTGGCCGCAATCGTATCAACAATCTCAAAAGCAAAACACATGGTTCACGAATAATTCACTTGCAACCTTTGAAAGCAAAGGCTTCTGCTACTCCTCATCAACATGCTTCAAAGAGTGACCCTGCTATTGCTTCTCCCATGAAATTCCATTTTGATAGCATTATTGAATCTGATAATTCTCAAAAAGAAATGTATCAAGATATTGATGGGCCTAGCATGGCAAAAGATGCAGTTAAACCTATTCTATTCCATTCTGCATCCGTAGATAGGAATGGTAAAGCAATTGGTATTGAAGCAAAGAACCACGTTGTTATCAGCATGGGAGTGTCTAACTCTGGCAAAACGTTTACTCTTCTCGGTGATGAACATGGGTCAGTGGAAAATGAAGGAATTTTACCTCGCTTGATTGATGATTTGTTCAATGCTGGGAATGATGAAGGCATCGGTAACGGTTCTATTGCCGGTTCCAGTTCATCAATAACAAATATGGAAGTAGAACTCTCAATGGTCCATATACACAACGATAAAACCTTTGATATGCTATCAACAACGGACAATGAAGAAAGGAGAGCCTCGAGCGTTTCGAGAATGATTGATACATTTGAAGTCAGCCGCACTGCAAGTACCGGTACACGTACTATGATCTCAAAGTCCATGCAAGAAATCAAAATATTCCAAGATAAGACCACCCAAGACTTTAACGTAAAGCCAAACGTTGCTAGGTGCCCTTCAGCATCAGAGGCGCGAAAAGTGTTGAGCGAAGGGTTGAAACAGAATACAGTGGCATCGACAAAATTCAATAGCCGAAGCTCTCGCGGGCACACAATAATTACGCTTCGTCCAACCTTGAGGCAGGGAACGGACGACGAGAGTAGTAGAGTAGGCGCATCCATTACCATCATTGATATGGCTGGTATTGAAAGAACAAGATCTAGCGACATGAACAGAATTGCAATGCGTGAAAGTGCAGCCATTAATTCTACTATCTCTGCCGTGCTGCAATGTTTGAGAGTTATCAAGGCGAATCAAGAAACATCGAATCTCACGAGCAGTGATAATGGTGAAAAATCAATTTCAGAAAACATTAATTCATCGCATAAGAGAAAGACGCAGCTTATACCGTACCGTCAGAACAAATTGACAATGTTGATGCAACCATTATTTTCTGGTAGTGTACATCGTGGCTCAATGATGGCCAAGACAAGCACCGACGTTAAATTGCTCTTATCCGTCTACCCAGGAATGAAGGATTATAATGAAAAAAAGTCGTTACTATCGGACCTTCATCAGCTCCGTGGCTTGTCGGTTGAGGGAAGTTGTACCATGCAGCATGACTGTGCTAGCAGCAGCAGAATGAACTTGAATTCATCGGAAGAATCATGTGATAAAAGCGTGGATTCTCCTGATTCAGACAAAGCCATTACAAGAAGCCAGAGCGAAGAAAGCAAAGGATCCACTGATGAAGAAAACAATCCACCCACTCAGTCGTCGACCTTCTCTGATGTAAACTCTTATAGTTCAAGGTCACCGTTGCAACGAAAGAGTCCACTGGATCGATTCGTCCACGCAGTGAAACCGCGCTCGTCCAAGAAACGGAAGGCAGAGGTACAGACGCTACACGAGAGAATACACGAGTTAGAGGCTGAGAACGAGGCTCTGAAGTGTAAGGCAGAGAAAGCAAAGAAACAGTGCATTTCATTGAACAGCGAAAATGCAAGCCTGAAACAATTGATACACGAAGCAGAGCAGCGAGAGGAGAGACTGAGGCTGGATATTGAAGAGAAAGGTCGTGATATGAGTGCACCCCGAGACAAGAGAGCTGACGATGCCGAACTTCTTCAAGCAAGAGCATGGAGATGGAAACAACAAAATCTATTGGGAAGCCCTACGACCCGTCACATGCGCACTGTGGAAGGAACAAGAACCATATTCACTGGCCGGGTCGGAACACAGTTAATGACCCGTTCACCTTTTAAATTGACAGCTTTGATGAAAAGTAAAAGAGAGACACCAAACCAAGATCAATCCTGTTCTGACCTTGAAAGTCTTGAGTATGCAAGTGCTTGAAGTGATCTCGGATAAGGGATGAGTGAGAATAAGATAAGGAGTTACATGTAGTACCAAAGAGTGATAATGCATTTGGGTAGGACATACCCGATACGGGAAGGAGATTCGACGTATTAGTCATGAAATAGAGAAATGCCCCCTTCTCCCTAAGACAGGGAAGGAGTATTGAAACAAACCATAGGAGTATTATGCGGAAAAATATCTCAAGTTTGATGGGGGGATTCATTCACATCATATTAAAAAAGAGCGATATTTACATAAATTACCTTGAAATTACTATACCATTTCAAAGTTGTATGATACCCAAGTGTGTACACGTACATGCAGCTTTCTACTCATGGTTATGTTTGCGATCCTCGAGCAATTTCATTGCGTACCTACAAAGCTCGCACTTACAATGCCCACGATCTGATACTTCAACCAACCATCGAAAACCTGGTAACACTTTGTCTTTCCGTGGATCGAGCTTCTTCCACTCAAAGAACTCATTGTACGCTTTATCGTCATTATTGAGTCGAACAAGCTCATCACTCAGAGCCTTGGGTGATCCAAAGTCAGCATAATTGATAATACTCTTGTTGACAGGCACAGGAAGAAAATCAGCAATATTTGGAGCACCAAAGTACACTGGAAGGCAGCCAGCTTGGAGTGATTGCCAAAGCTTTTCAGATACATAGTCAATCTCGTTACTATTTTCCATGGCGATGCAAAATTTGTATTTTGACAGGATTTCCATCTTATTAACCCCCCTTCCTCCACCCTCTTTATTCCTGAGGCAGATTCCAAAGCTGTGCACCTCAATATCACCAATGTCCATGACCCCTTTCACAATATTATTTCGCCCATTGTGTGCCCCGCAGTTTGAATTGATGTAGGTGAGCATTGGCAACTTATCCGCTGTTTTTCTGACAGGCTGAAAGACACCATTAGTCTCGAGAAATTGATTTGAAAATACAAGTGGGACTTCTGAAGTTCTGTTGTAATACATTCTGATATCTAATTGTTTGAGGAATTCAGGGTCCTGTTGATTCTTGTAGTAAGACCCAGGTTCCATACTCATGCCGGCAAGGATTTGACCTGGATACTCTCTTTTGAGTTTGAGAGGCGCATTCGGCATATGATATAGGAGAACATCAGCTTTACCTGCTTTATCTGCATCCTTGCCTGTCGGTTTGGTAAAGACGCAGTCCATCAACTTCTCCTTATACATACAATTGGGTACTTTCTGCTCATACTTTGGCCCGAAATAATGATGGTTTGCAGTTACTACATGTATACTTGCATTTGAGCTTGGGCTTGTGGTGGCGACACTTTGAGAAGCGCCAACACTGGCAGTATTCGACTGCAGTGACGCAGGCAAACGATTCTTTGTAGTCCCTTCTCCTTGCGTACTAGTAAGTTTGGAACCACGAAGACCATCAGTGACACTTTGAGAACTTTTTCCATAATGTTTAGGCGCAGGTTTGGATTGCTGAGCGGCAACGAGGGCACCTTCTCCTCCGACTGCCGGCGGTGGTGCTAGTAGGTCTTCTGCATTGACTGCTGATTCCATCGTTGCTACCATGTACACATTCGTTGAAATGGTAAGGAAATAGAAGGATGCAATAAACACAGTTGCCTTTACAAGAAGTGCACGAGTACGAGCAGCCTGGGATTTCTTGGACTGCTGTGCTGGTGCCTGCTGCTGTGCTTCTTGCTGTACTCGTAGGTGATGGATCTGTTCGGGGGGCCTACTACCGCATTCCTGCTGCTGAGAGATGCTCGCATTTGCATGCCTTTTTTTAATTCCTTTTGGCCTGATCATGTGAATGTTCAATATCCGTATATATTTCTAGCAGCATTTGACAGTTGACTGATACCGGTATGTGTCATTGAAGTAGATCTGCTTGGCGTAGATTATGTATGATACCAGCAAGATACCCCAAGTGGTATCATAGATAGACGACCGTTTGGGGTTCTTTTTCAATTTGTGTTCAAACCCATTATTCCCAACGGCAAGTAATAACTGTTAACAAGACTGACTGACTGACATGACTGACTCCAACAAAGTCGCAAGTGACGGGGGGGGCAAGTACTTACTGTTTGTTGTACGTACTCTACTCCTCGTATGTAATGGGGGGAACTTTTCATACAAAAATCAAATCTAAATACCCTGAAACAAAATGTCACTACCGTTATTGACCGGGGCTTAA
>Ga0115005_10005369_pt1 | contig 10142 bp, 10 predicted proteins | sample ArcOceMetagenome_FD_87163 | JGI IMG/M metagenome (GOLD analysis project Ga0115005, IMG submission 87163) | Marine eukaryotic phytoplankton communities from Arctic Ocean - Arctic Ocean - Greenland ARC118M Metagenome | ecosystem: Environmental > Aquatic > Marine > Oceanic | place: Arctic Ocean...
GAGGAAATCGGAAGCCCTGAAAGTACAAATGCGAATACTGGGACTGTTTTTGTGATGGCATGCATCATGATACTACTGTAGTTTTGCTGGAAAATAATGCGTCCTTGTCGTTGTTTGCTTTCGTAATGTAAACCAATTGCTACAGATACGATAGATTGGACAAATATACTGTAGTGATTTGGAATGAACTATGTATAATCAAGTGACCTAGGTTGCTGGTTTGTGAATGCTTGAAAACTTGGTTTTCTTTAGTTTTTTGATTTTTTGAAGGAACGCGATAGAAATTCCTCTGCTTCAACCGCGCGGCTGTTACAAGGCAAGGGCTGGCTGGGCGGAGGCTTTTGCGCGATGCGATGTCCAAGGCCATGATATGACAGCAACGCAACTACGCAACCTACATACACGTAACCGAACCCCCCTCCATGCGCTCGCTGTTTCCTTGCCTTTCTGCATGGTTCCTAAAAAATGGCGCCAAGATAACAGACAAATCGCTGTTCAAAGCACAAACCCTGCATGATGCATCCCGAACCATGATCGATGACATTCACCTTGCTCGACATTCTGCTATTTTTCAACACGCACCCATTTACTTACTCCACAGCTGAATGAAAATGTCAGCGAATTTCGTGTGACACGCCCCCGTGTTAAAGACCAAAGATTCGAGCCGGCCAGTTCATACATGCAACTTCAAACTTCCAACAGCTAAACGAAACACTGCAATAAACTAAATTATCAAACAAAACAAACATGGCAACAGTAGCAGTCAAACCAGCAAGTACAACTACCGGTACGTGTATAGATATTAATACTACCATGCGTGCCACTCCCGAGCTGGAAAAAAGGAAAAAGACCAAGCTACCAAGAGATTCCATCATCGTGTACATTCCACTGAACGTTACCGCTGACCTCGGCGTGGCCATGAAGAGATCCCGTGCCAAAAACATTGCCAAATATAAACAACTGCAGCCGCACCTTTTTGAAAAGAAGGACGGAAACGAAGATAAAGACAAGTCGTTAACTGTAGTAGACGACGGGAGTAATGCCGGTAGTATGAATACATCGGAAGAAGACGGCGATTCTCAAATGCAAGAAACGGAGAAGAAGATGATGGACATGGACAAAATTGGTTCCGAAGTGTGCCGAGAACAATTTAGTTCCATTGTGGACTACTTGGAAGCAAAATATGCAAGAGGTGTCATGATCCATGATCTCGATGAGCGGATTCGTGAAAAGAAGAAGAAGAAGAATACTGATGGTAAAGCCGGAGAAGGTGACGATCTTAGCGTTCTATCAGATTCTGAAGCTGGATCCTGCTATTCGGAAGAATCGGGTGTATTCATTGATGACTCGGATTTGAGGACGGATGTTGCTCATCAGATTTTTGCTAGTAGTGCTTTTGGGACGACCAAGATTGAAGCGGATGCCGTGAAAGCTCGGGCTCGGGGAGATGGCGGGGATGATGACTCTTTAGGCGCTGATGATCATGCTTTCTTTGTCAATATTGGTGATCTCGAAATGGAAGATGGTTGGAATGATGATATTGAGGAAGATCAGGATTGGTTGACTTTGAAGAAATCAAAAGGGTACGTTTAGTGTGTGATGTCTGCCATTGATATCTATTCTATCACTCGTGCCGCAACCTATACAGGTTTTCTTTTCTCTCCCGTCTACTTACTTGCTCACGCAAATTCATTCATTATATAATTCATTCTTTTGCAGCAAAAAGAGAAAGAGATCTTTGAAAGACAGTACAAATGCAAAGGGCACATCCAAAGACAAGAAGGTCTCCAAAAAGACCAAAACAGATGAAAAGAAGAAGGAGAATACATCCGACAAGAAAAAGACCAAATCAAAACCAAAAAAGGATGCGGCAAGCATCAAGAGTGATGCATCAAAAAAATCAAAGAACGCACCCAAGTCAAAAGAATCCAAAAAGGGTGAGAATAGTAAGAAAGAAAAATCCTCCGCCGTAAAGGTGAAGGTGAAAACTGAAGTAAGTGTCAAGACTGAGGAAGCGAAGAAGGAGGCAGTGAACCTGAAACGAAAGGCTGATAGATTGTACAAGAAGTGTGTGGAAGAGATTGGTAAAATGACGGAAGAGCATCTGCCTCGGAAACCGAAAAAGGGTGGGGTTGCCAAGTGTCAAGTGATCGTGCCAGAAGGAAAATCAGCTGGTGATAGTATCACCATCAAGTAAGTGTCATTTTGTTTTTTCATTGTATTTGTTCTGATGAGGAGTATAGGGTGTTAGGTTTATTGATGCTCATTTCATCTTTTGTTGACACCTCATCCCTATCGGATCCAATAGTAATCCTCATATTCCTGGACAAAGATTGAAAGTGAGCATACCTAAGAATAGGGTACCCGGTGACAAATTTCCAGTTAAGGTACCACTACCATCGGTGCGAAAGAGCGGCAAATTGGAAAATAAATTCACAAAGGAATCTATGGATGCTCTTGATAAATTTTCAAGCATGTATGATGAGTATTGTCAGGCGGAAGGTAGGTGCACACAGTTTTGAAGTTTGAACTATACAGAAACAAACCCTCGATTATTTTTGGGTCCTCTCTACAATTTGCTAACAATTGTAAATTGCAATTACACCAACTGCAGCAAAATATCGGCTTCTCTTGCCCAAGAAAAAGGGTGTGGAACCATACAAAGTTGGAGTGGAAAGATTGAAGAAGTACGACAAAATGCTGACTACGTTTCCGAAAAGATTGGAGGTACCAATCGAACCTGCCTTCCTTCGGCTGTTGGTGCGCCGGAGAAGGCAGAACCAAAATAAACGCGTCAAGAAAGAAGGTTCGGAATCCGCCAGCGTTACTACGGTTGCTACGCCAATCAAAAAGGAAAAGAAACCCAACGTCATGAAATTACAGATTCCTCAAGCAAGTCAGAAGTTTCCTACTATTACCTACAATGTAGCTCACTTTGTGGTAACTGCTGTTGAAAAGTGAAGTCATAGTTGTGCCACTAATACGTGGGGAAATTCAAGTGCTATTGTATCATCTAAAGAATTATAATTAGCAATTACACGTGACGACTTTCGCCTACGATTGACTTTCTTCTTCCAAGAACGGATGGGTTGTTAGCACCCCCACCTATGGTGAATCGTCGCTCTAGTGATACCGGTATCAAAGAATATTGCCTTTCTAATCCATCGCGTTTCTTTCCATCTTCGAAAGACGCAGCATCAGGAGTCTTTGCTGAATGTTTCTCCCAACTAATGAGAGTTTGTCGACTAGCATCTGTGAAATCACCATAAAGCCTTCCTTCTTCCTTCTCCAACACTGCGCAAACTCTGCTACGTGCACCTCTGTGACCCAGCTCGGCACTAATAATAAGCCATTCTAAAGCTTCAGCCCTATCTCTTTCAACCCCAATCCCATCTAGTAAACAATCGCCGAGCATGTAGCTAGCTCCAGCATGTCCACAATCTGCCGCACGACGAAAGTAATCAACAGCAATAGCCTCATCTTCAGGTACACCCTCCCCAGTGTAAAATGCAACACCTAATTCATAGTTTGATTGTATATGATCGCATTTTTCACTAGCATTCATCCACCAAGACACAGCAGCATCTGGGTTAAACTCCAGCCCTCCTCTTCCATCATTGAGGGCAGTTGCATAAGCACATATGCCATCTCCGTGGCCGTCTTCGGCTAGCTGTTTCAGCAGGGCCAGCCCGTCTCTCTGGGAATCTCCGTCTTGTTGAAGCATCATGAAGGAAGCTATGCGAAATTTTAAATTTTGACAAAACCTTGCCTGCTTGTCTTTTGGGTCTTTCCGACGGTTGCAAAATTTGAGGTCTGTTTTCAGACTTCCAATCATATCTTCGTCCGGTATATTTGTTGGCCAGCTAACTGTAGGAATACGGGAGGAATGGTTATGCCAATTCCATTTTTGTTTGTAGTCTTCTAGTTGATTCTTATGGTGGTTTAGTGTCTCTCGGAAATTTCGTTCTTCTTCATCTTGTTCACAAGTGCAGTGACTCAGAGTAATTCCAAAAGTATTTGTGCAGGACGCGGCAGCAACCGTTGTCACAATTAATGCAGAAGCCTTTAAAGTTGCATCTCTCTTTGATGCTGAGTAAGAAAGTGATCTAATTGCTTTGAACATTCTCTTTCTCGGTTGTTGTGGTTGTACTGTTGTATCCCATGGATGAGAATGCTCACAGTAGTGGTAAAACCAAGGTAAAACATCGCCCGAAATTTGAGTTCGTCGACCGACCGTCCGTCCGTCCGCGTCGCATTCGTTTTGGCTATCTTTCTTTGATTTGTCTTCATGAAACGGTAAAAACCCATTCAAATTACGCATCACTTTATGAAAGTAATTTAGCAAAATCAGGTATTATATCGATATACCTTCAGAAAAATCTATATCAATACAAATACTGTACACTAATGCATTAATAATGTGGCGACACAAAATGGAAGTAAAAAAGATGCTGGGAATGGTGACTTGTTAGTATTGAGTGCAAAGCATTATATTTAAAAACCAGTCAACTTTTTTTTTGAGATTTAACCTCCTATTGTAGCGGTACCTACTCAGCCTCGAATCATTCTTTGCCGTTGTCTTTTAACAAGCCCTGCTCTCTGAGCACGCGCAATTGCCTCTCGCGCTGTATCTTTTTCCTTTGGGCGAGTGTAAGCTTAGGCTCTGGAGTAGTCTGTGCTGTTTCCTGCGATTTGGATGATTTCGTAGGACTTCCAGGGTTTTTCACTCCAATGATAGAATTGTCAATTGCTGTTACGACCCTCTTTCCAATGTTTGAAAACACTACTCCTGCTGGTGACTGTGATCTGATCGATTTCTTCTTCGGTTTAACTTTCTCAGTAGTATGCTTTTCTGCTTCGGCCAGCAATGTGTCTGTTAATTTCATTGTTTCAGAAACGCTTGTCACGTCAACTGTGTTTGATTTGTGTGAAGCTAATATTCTCGCTTTTTGAGCGACACTCAATCTCGTCCTGTTGGTAGTTGAAAACACAGCAGTGCTAGCCTCGGATTTCGTGTCTTCATACCTCGCGGTCATCCCATGCTCATCTGTGTCGTGAGCTTCTTCTGGTGCGCCTGCGCCTATGATATAACGAGGAGGGCCGTCCTCCTTTTCTTTTCTCGTTGTTCTTACTTTTTCATATTTTACCGGGATGCTCTTTCCATCTGATGTCTTCGTAAATCCACGCCCGTCGGCGATAATATTCTCTCCTGTCGTGTCACTCGTCGTGTAATGGATTTGTCGGGCAGTGTCAAAATGACGTTGGGTTCTATCTTCAGTCAATTCGCTCACGTTTGTTTTGTCGTCGCCTTCCCCATCACTTTCTTCGTGATTTGACATTTTGGGCGTTACATCATTTTTATGATTCCCTGCTCTTTCTGAGATTGGGGTGTTAAAGCTACCATTTCGGTCGTCATGGTTATCTTGATCTTTTCTAGCATTTCGTCGGTGGCGATTCGCCAATGGTGCTGGCGCAAAATCGCTACCACTTGCATTTAGTTCGTCATCCAAAACACCACGTGCCGTGACCCCGGCGCGAGGAAGTTGATATTCGTCATCTGTATCAAAGGAATCGGCACCGAACTTTCTACTTGGTTTCCTTGAAGACGAAGGAGAAATCGGTGATGATGGATCGACCATTTCTTTCTTGGATATAGAAGGAAATGGTGACTGACCTGGTGGGTGTGGTAGACGGGTTCTGGGGGGGAGCCGACTCTGAGCAGGAGAAGCTTCTCTCATTCGCTGCTGCATCATATTTCCAAAACTGCTAAAAGAGTTGTCATCGGGGGCCCCGATTATCCGTCCTACGACACTACCATTCATACCGCTCTCCCCACCGTGACTCATACCACTATGACTCATGCCGCTAAGGCTGACCATTTCCATCATATTCTGCTGCACTCTCACCTGATTCTCCATCTTCTCGATATACTTTTCGAGCACTTCATTCTTGTCCTTCACACTTTCAGTTTGCATCTTATGACCATCAGTGATATGCATAGCAGCGTCTCTTTCACTTTCCACCAATTCTTTCTTTTTGCGCAGTTCAATAACCTCCTTTTTAAGAATCTTCTTGTGCGATGAAAGTTCTTGGAGCTTAGACTTGGCTTGACCTTGGAACATGGTAAACTCCATACGCTGAGTGGTTAATTGGTGTTCAAAGTCTTCGCATGCCTTTTGAGAATCACTCCATTGGGCTTCCAACCCAGCAATTCTGCCCTCGTAATGAGCCTTCTCTTCTTCTCGTTCGGCCTCAATTTTTTCCAGCCTAAATTTCAGATCCGATACTGTTGCATTGTCAACAGTTGCAGATTGGTTCAGCTTTTGCTCGGTGCTTGTCAATTGCACGGATAACTCGGTATGTGAACCAACCAATGTCGCTAAATAATCAGCCAGCACTTGAACTGGTGCCGCGCGACTTTTGTTCGACGATCGCAGCGAATCTTCAGAAGCTAGTATATCATCCAATTGGTCTAGATAGTTCAACCTGGACATCTCCAAAATCTTTTCATTGCTATTCATAGTCCCCCAGGATTTTTGCTCTAGCGCTTCTCGCACAGTACTTGCGATTTTGCTCTTAAATTTCTGCGCATTGCTCCGAACATGATAAAGCTGCCGCTCGGCTTCTTGCGCTTTCCCCTCCGCTGTATCAATCATATCCGACATATTTTGAAGTTGCAATTGAAAACTTTCACAAACTTGTTTGTAAGCTTCACTCTCATCCTTCAACGCCGAATGGCGGTCCGATAGCAGAGCTTTGGTCCACATTTCACAATCTTCCACATCTGCAGCTTGGAAATAAAACGAACGTAAATCAGGGTTGGTTCTCGAGTCTCCAGTGAGTTCAAACACACAGTCGTGAAGTGCAGATCGATGAATGGCAGAGTAACATTCCAAATCGATGATACCAACAGGCGATAAGTTGCCACTGTTGGCCATGGGACCTCGTACAGGTGCTGCCAGCATTTTCTTCTCTGCCGTCGTTGGAGAGGAGGGCAGATCGTAATCTAAACCCCTTACGGGTGAACTGCTTCCGCTATTTAAATTGTAACCATCGCGCACTGCCTCATTTAGAATATCCTGATTTTCCACAATGGTGGCATCACTCCTATATATGCCTCCGCCACTGAATCCTTCTCTGGTAGCATATTCGTGTTCGTCATTGTCTCCAATGTTTGTAGCAGGCTCTGCTTCGAAGTAGTACATCATCATGTGGGGCACGATAGAACACCATCGCCGTTGCCAAACGTGCTGTTCATTTCTTTTGACGAGCCAACCGGATTTGACCGAGAGAAGAGTCATTACTTCGGGTGTTCGAGGTGGAGCAGATTTGATGGTACATGTTGTGTTGAGATTGGACAGCCAGGAGTGCGATTTGATGGCAGTTGGTGCACGGGAGAGTACGGCGCGTTTTGCATCTTCGGATGCTTGCGATATGTGAGCCGTGAACCCTTGTTTAGCGGCCATGTTCTTTTCGCGATTTGTGCTTTTTCGACCCAATCAAGTCGTGATAGTATTGGCAATGCTGATGTATGAATATGCCTAAATGCTCGTGAGAACTTCTTTCTATGATACTTATTTTCAAGTTGCTAGCGCCACTGGCGAGCTTGCGACTATGTACGGTAACACTTTTTACTGCTCCTCGCTTTTGCTTGTTTCGATTTCTTCCTTTTCCAAATAAAAATGTTGTGTCTAAAATTTGTCAACAAGATTGGCGCGCGAATGCCGATGTTCATTCATGAAGATGATAATAAAAGTATCCTCGTTGTTTTGGGAGTGACGACATTAAAAAGTGAAACATGACGTGGATGAGAACCGCGGAAGAAAAAGCATCCAAAAAATCAAAGTGCAAGCAAGGTGCGATTTGAGATTACAATAGTAGTTTGAAGGTGGATGTGAGAAAGGAGAAACTGCCTTCATTCAAGTGTCACTTTCGCTTCACAAGTCATCATCACTTTGGCTAGTCTGCACATCTAACATCAAACATCCAACCACCGCCTTTATTCCTATCTCTCCTTCGACCCATATTGATATACTAGCTAGAATGCATGCTATCAAGAAAGCGTTAAATATTTCGGGATCGACCACAAGTCAAAAACTAGCGATTCGTTATGCACGAGCTGAAGCGAGTACATGTGCATGGTTTCAAGGAATAGCTGTCAAAAGGAATACAAATACTCGTACATCCTCCTCCATCGGCAGTATTCACATTCGACACAAAAGCACAAATGCCGCAGGTAAAAGCAACAATCGTCCTATATATATCGCAGCAACACAGCAGCATGTTGGGAAAACTACCACATGCCTTTCCCTAATCTCTGGCTTGAAGAAAAGGTTCCCTCATTCGATCGGATTCATCAAACCAGTAGGTCAGCAGCATGTGCCAGTTTTTTCAGAATTGATGGGGTCCGAAATTAGAGTTGACAAGGATGTTACTTTGATTCGGGAGCATTTTCAGTTGCAGCATATTGATTATCAGCACATGTCCCCTGTGCTTATTCCCAAAGGTACGTGTGTAGGTAGAATCGTATTCAATATGCAATTTAGTCTCTTTCGATGATATTTTCTCGATGCAGAGACCAGAGACTCAAAGGTTGTTCATTTCATAAATGTCGCCTTCCACTCACCACTCATTCACTCACGAACATATCTTTACCTAAGGCTACACAAAAGATTACATTGATGGGAAAATTTCTCATGATTGTCAGTTGAAGGCGATTACGAATGCGTATGATGCTGTCGCATCTCAGAACGAAGTTGTACTGTGTGAAGGAACAGGTTAGTATATTTTGAGTTCAAGTACAATGATACCAGTTTTTTAATTTAAATTTGATCTTGTGCTCAACGAGGTCTTGTTGTTCACTCTTCTTCTATGGACGTGTAGGTCATTGTGCTGTTGGATCAATTGTTGGTGCGAGCAATGCAAAGGTTGCAAGTCTTATTGGAGCAGATATGGTGTTGATTGCAAATGGCGGTTTGGTAAGTTCCAACCAAAACAATTCCATCAAAGATATTGTTCACTCTCAAATGCAAATTCTTTCATGCGGAACATCAAATGATTAGGGCTCTTGCTTTGATCAGCTTGAATTAAATCGGGTCCTTTGTGAGCACCACAATGTGAAGGTGGCTGGAGTCATCGTTAACAAGGTCTTGCCTGAAAAGTATGATCAGACGAAAGACTACCTTGGACGAGCACTAGAACGATGGGGAGTGCCTCTAATTGGCGTCATTCCTGACCGGCCATACTTAGGCCATCCAGCGCTCGCCGATCTTGAAAGATTGTTCAAAAACGAAATGATTAGTGGTAGTAAACACAGGTTCAGGCATTATACAGTCCAAGATATGACCCTTGTGACTACAGCTCTTACTCGATTCTTGATAAACTTGAGAGAAAAACCTAGTCGAACTCTTTACCTTTGCCATGCAACTAGAGAAGACATTGTTCTTGGATTTTTGGCAGAATATCAACGTCGGAAGAGAATCGGTGGCCGCCCCTTTGAGGCAGCATTAGTCATTTGTGGGAGAGAAGGAAAATACGAAATTTCGAAAGAATTACGCGACATGATTGACGTGCACGTAGATGAAGTGCCTATTCTTGTAAGCCGCCACACTACGCATCGCACGATGGAAATAATCCATTCGTACACACCAAAATTGAATGTGCACGATAAGAGTCGCGTGGTTGCTGCAATCGATCATTACGAGAAATATATCGATTATGATTTATTGTTGAGTAGAACGGGAAACTCCTTGATCAGCAAACGCACAGCATAGTGATGTGATAAGCTTTTTGTTCCATCCATGTAGCGGGGGTTCTACGGTCGAAGTTGCTCGAATGAATGGCTTTGATCCTGGTTATGATTATTGAGGAAAAGAATGGCGAACTAATGCGAATATGATTGTGGTGTAGAGGAGTTCAAAAGTTTATTGTGAAGAAATATTAATACAGTATTAAATATGTATTACAGTATATAACCTTGAATCAAGCTTCAATCTTAAGTTTTTATTCAAAAACAAAATAAATTATTGGCTTTTTAAATTCAAAATGTGAAAGAGAGTGTTCTCAAATCGGCTGTTCATCTTCGCATTAAAACGTCATCGTCGTCTATTTATTTCAACGGGGATGTCGTTACCAAGCTGCCA
>Ga0115005_10005371_pt1 | contig 10140 bp, 11 predicted proteins | sample ArcOceMetagenome_FD_87163 | JGI IMG/M metagenome (GOLD analysis project Ga0115005, IMG submission 87163) | Marine eukaryotic phytoplankton communities from Arctic Ocean - Arctic Ocean - Greenland ARC118M Metagenome | ecosystem: Environmental > Aquatic > Marine > Oceanic | place: Arctic Ocean...
AGATGGTTGTTTGGTCCGTTTTAAAACGTACATAAGGGTTGTCGGTATTACATGACTTTTATTTTGTGCAGTGTACGTAGATATGGATTTTTTTTCTAATAACCATGTGCAGAAGGGAATCGAATCAATCAATAAATAACATATGCATATTCGAATATGTCTATGTAAAATATGCCTCTCTAGAGGTAGTAGGGTAGAAAGCAAGGTTCAAAGTAAACAATAGAAATTAGAAATTACCACAACCCTACTGAGTTTGCCGAACAACTTTTCTATCTAGAATATGTCCTCCTGTAGACTACTGTACTTACCATACAATACCGTGCACACGAACGCTAGCGCTAGCTAGCTAGCGAGCGAGTAAGTCCCATCATAAATAACGGTAAACACTGTTTTTTTCTCGAAAATAGAACGCTATTACGGGAGAATTGATTATTCGTGTGGGAGAATTCCACTGTACCCGGTACAAACATCTTGAAATTGACGAGGTGCATATTTGATGGCATGATGGCCAACGGGAAGATCTTTCTCTACCGGTACAGGGATTCCCCACAATAAGTCTGTCCGTAATCAATTTTAAATTAACAGTACGACTTAGCATTAGAGTTTATAGCTCTCCAAATCTACTGCTGGAGGAAGTTCAAAAAATGGCGCAACCTTCTTGAACTCAGTAGCATCATCAATACGAATTGCTTCTTCGGGAATAGGATTGTCGAATGTCTCCATGTGCTGCTTTGCAAACACCTGTACCGACAGCTTCTTCCTTGATAATGATCCTTCCTTTTTGAAAAATTCATCATGAAATTCCAGTACTTGTTGTTTTGTTATCTTTTCAACTTCATTTGCAACCAACTTGAGTCTCTTGAACATGTAGGTTTTGTTCTGCAAAACATTCCAGTATTTTGATGACTCTTCGCCAATATTCTTGTCTTTTTCACGGAACGTCTGGCACACAGCATCAATATTGGATTTGAATTCTTCATCAGTCATTGTTTCAATCTTTGTCCGAAGCCTTTCAATGAATGCTTCGATGCGGCCGTCCATATGGATTGGATCAAAAGAATCGCTTTGAATGAGAAAAAGAATGCCCTTGACATTATCTCCATTAGTCTTGACGCTTGTGTGTACAATATATCCAAGTTGTTCGTTAGTTCGCAATTCATTAAATGCTGGTTCTTTGAGGAGATGGTGTAAAAGAGCAAGAACGGCATTAGCGTTGAGCTCCATAGGTCCTGCCTGGTAAAGTGAGGCCATGCAACTATTAGTGTTATTCTCGTTGGGTTCTTGGAAGCGGTGGACGTAATCCTTTCCATCTTCAAGCTTGGCAACGAGCATTTCTGTGATTGTCGATGGGAGTGGTGGCAAAGGCTTGAACTCGTCGAGGATGATATCTGCCATTTCCTTAGCTTCGTCTTTCGACAAGTTGCCATGGACAAGAAGCTCAAGGTGAAATCTTGACAAGGCACGATGGGCGAAGTCAACAACATCATCCATAGCGATACTCTCCAACGCGCTCATCTTGTCTTCGATACTCCACTTAGTAGTCTCAAGACACAAGTCAGCAGCATAAAAGGCATGTTGGTATGGTTGAGCAAACTGAAAATTCTCGTATTGTTTTGCAACTTTATCCTTAACCCTCTCAAACAATGACAGCTCGAGCTTGTTGGGCAATTCTGTCATTGCTTGTACCATGCGTTTGAGTAGAATGTGAGCTTTGTGGTTGTATCCAGACACTGTAATTTCAAGACCACGTGATCCATTTGCAACACTTGAATGAAGACTAGCCATGGATGCCAAATACGTGAAGTCATTGGTGTGTTCTTGCATGATTTGACTGTAGAGAAGGGCTAATACAGAATTCATAGCGGAACTTGATGAAGCTTCCGCAGTTCGCAAAAGCACCATTATGTTCACCTTGGGCATTTCAAATACATTGTCTGGCTTATACCAAAGGCGACAGCGATCAGAATCGACAAGCAAACGAGGTTCATCAACTGGCATATTCTGTTCCTCCTTGAGAGCAAAGTCGCTCGCAATCATATCATTCATTTCAGGGAGCTTGAGCTTTGCTTCTGCGACTTCAGAATCAACAGACGCACTGGACCATTTTGCGCAAACATCCTCGGACAAGTCTTCAATATTATATTCGGTACCATACCAATGCTCCTTTGCTGTCGTTGATCCTTCAAATGTTTTGGAAGTGATGAATAGTGCCATATTTTCTGGCGTAAAGAATTTTAGAAACTCTGCAATCAATTCAGGATCGTATTTGTAAATTTGGTATGGACCCGACAGCACATGATGTGCGGGATATGTCTGCATTGCACTAGCGAGAGAGCAAGTATAATCCATAGGATTGCGCTTGGAGAGGAATCTAAACTGACAAGCTGCCACAGTCGCACTTTCATCATGAATCCATTGCTGGATTCCATCCGCTCTGACCAACGAAATGTAAGCAAAAATTACTTCCACAACTTCATCCACTTTTTCAAGACCAGCATCTGTAAGGTCAACAGAAATAGAAAAAGCGCTCCAGTCACTGAGGCTCCTAGCTTCTCCAGAGCTCAATTCATTCGCCCAACCCTTTTCTTTCAATAATGCCAGAATGGATCCCTCGCCTTCATGGCCAATTAAATGACTAAGATATCTTGTAGGTTTGTAAAGATAAAGCGAATCAATCTCCCTCATTGGAAATTGCATCTCCAAGCTCCTCGTCCCATCCTTCACTGGAACAACGGATAATTTCGTGGACAATTGCTCCTTACCAAATGGTTCACCAGGGAAAACAGGAACCTTAATATCCTGATTCGGCACATCTGCCAAATACTTATTCGCAAGATCCTCAAGTTCCTCTAAAGACTCCTTCCCCAACATAACCATCTTCATAACATTCGCACTATAATACCTCTCATGAAAATCCAACAACAACTTGCGAATATCCACCCCATCCTTCTCCGGCCCCTCCTTCAAGGTGACTAAATTTCCACTCCCAAATTTAGAAAAAGGATGCTCCTTTTTACACAAACTCTTGCTCAACTGAAACGCCCTCCAGGAGTCATTCTGTAAATTCTTGGCATGTTCCGAATCCACAGCATTCAATTCCTTCTCTGTCGAATCCTTGTGGAAGAGGGGTGCGATGAAGAATTGTGCAAAGCGATCAAGGGCGCCTTCGAAGTGAGATGCGGATACGTCAAAGTAATAGTTTGTGGATTCCATGTCCGTGAAAGCGTTGGAGCTGCCGCCGTGCGAGGATAGGTAGACGTTGTAGTCGTTTTCGTCGGGATACTTGGAAGTACCCATGAATCTGTTTGTTTAGTTGGAAGAAAGAGAAAGCGGATGAGTTCTTGGCATAAGATGACTGTATTGAACGAAACATTCGATTGATACACTGTCAAACACAGAGACATGTAGTCATGTGGAAACGAAACTAACTTACAACATGTGTTCCAAAAAATGCGCCAATCCAGGAGCATTATCCGGATCAGAGAGATGACCCACCCTCACATCCACGGCTGCTGCAGATTTATCCGTCGTGGGGTCAGAGATGAGGAGGACGGTCAGTTTGTTTGCGAGCTGGACCATCTTGTATTTTCGGTCGTCTTGTTGGCTTGCTTCGATGGGTAGGGCCGGGTCCAGGCCGGGATTGATCCGCTCGTTGTTGACGGGCGATACCATGATTGATTAGATTAATGTGATTTATTGATTGATTGATTGATATTCTTTTGTTGGTTATTATCTAGCTCTCATGCAGTGTCTACTAGTTGCTGTAATAGGTTCCTTTCTGCTGGTTATTGTTGATGTGGACAATGCCCACCCAGAATGACGATGTGATGGAGAGGCATCGAAGCCAAAAGAATACGGACGTCTGTACGACGAAGAGGGTCTCTCGCTTCTCGTTCCAAAAAGGCTCTTTACTCAGAGGAAGGCTCTATTTGATGTACCTACAGTAACCTGGCGATGGCTTCTTGCTTGCTTTGGGTAAAGCGAGAGGTTTTTCAAATCCCTTGAATTTGGCTCGAAACGGACGGAAATTACGACAAAAATAGCCTTTGAAAGGCTCCCCCGCCCGGCATCCCAAATTTTTCACACTCGCCGCGCCCCATACATTATTCTGCGGCCCATCGCATTGGGAAGGGGAGACAAAAGCAGCGAGCAATTTGCTGTGAATGTTTGACAAAGAGGCGTGTCTTGAAACCGCCAAAACATACCCTCCTTACATACTGTACACCTGCTACAAGTACAAGTACACGTCCGCCATGACCTCTTCCCACTCTGGTGTAAACCATCGCCTATACGCAACAACAATGGGAACCGATAACGGTAATGAGAGGCAAGGCGAAGGCCAGGGTCAAGCGGTGGCCAAACGGGCAAAGACAAACTGCTTACAACAAGCATGTGGCTGTCGGTATAGACCATCCGTAGAAAACCTCGAGTATGATTATACAAAGGGGGAAAATCAGCCGTTGCCTAGGATACGACAACGGGGGGAGTTTTATGTGGATAGGTTCAACGGTGAAACCTGGAGCTGTGCCCTTGGGACGAATGAAGAGGTACGTTTTTGATTTTTTGCCGGCGGGGTTGTGATGTGTTTCTTGGTAAACCATCCATTGCACATGTGTTGTGTGTATTTGGAGAAATTTCAAATAGAAAACGTGCCTTTTGCACAAAGGCATTCTATAAATACGCACAGAGGTCTATTTTACTTTCCCAAAATCATAACATTACACAACACTCACCCACCTCACCCATCATACCATCTCGCCACACTCACCCCCACCCCACCAGGCTGGGATCTGGATGAACTCAGGCGATCAAGCAGGATCCATAATGGCAACCCTAGTATGGCTCCTAATGATATACTCCGCCGTAACCGTAACAGCCCTCACCATCACAGAAGGAATACCACCCATACTAGGAATGATGTACACGGTCCTCGTCGTACTCGCCCTCTCATCCCATGCTAAAACTTCCTTGACGGATCCGGGATCCGTGCCCAAATGCGCTGTTCCAATGGAGAGTCAGAGGAGGGATTCGACGAGTCATTCCATGTGTGGGCAGTGTCAGACTTTTAAACCGCCCTTTTCGCATCATTGCAGGATTTGTAATCGGTGTGTGAGTCGGATGGATCATCACTGTCCGTGGATGAACAATTGTGTTGGTGCTTCTAATTTGAGTAAGTGTCGTTCGTGGTTGTGAATGTGATTGTGATTGTGATCATTGCAATATAATTGCCTTGTCTTTTCCTGTGACAAAATATGCAACTCGTCACTTATCTTTCCATACTCTAATATATACACGTACAGAACACTTCTTTCTCTTTTTGATATACACATGGTCCAGCTCCGCATACGCGCTATCACTATTCGGATGGAACTACTTCTTCTGCGCAGATGACGACTGCATCTTCCACCCAATAGTAGTACACCTGGTCCGCGTCATGACCGTCCTTTGCGTGGGCGCCTTTCTCTTCACATCATCCATGCTCATGAATGTCACTTATGGAATAATGACCGGAATCGGTACCATTGATCGTCTGAAAAAGAAAGCTACCAATACCATGGGTCAGAGTGATGAGGAGCCTATTAATTTGGAGGATGTATTTGGTATTGCGGGGTATCATACTTGGCCATTTCCTATTGATCCCGTGTTTGAGGATTATGATCGTGTCATGGGGTTTAGTACACCGCAACGGTTGTCGAGGGAGCAAAATTTCTTGGAGAAGAAGAGACCGCAAATGCAGCAATGTGAGACCATCAAGGCTAGTCAGTCTGTGGAATTGCCAAACTGCGTCAATGATTTTCTCCCAATTTGAAGGATCGGTTTGATTTCGTTGTTGATTTGATATGATGAATTCAAAGATTTTACACATTTGTGTGCTAAATCCATGCTATCCTCCAAACCACCCGGCTCAAGTTTGAATTCGAACTTGAGTAGTATTGATTATATAATGCAGTGCACATGACGTGGAGAGGTTACACTAGGCATTCATGTTGATTGTTCGTTGTTCATCATTAGCTTTAGGAATAAGTATTTTAAGTATTCCATTCATTCCTAACTTAAATTCTCCGCAAATCTAGCATTGCACCTCTTTGCTGCTCTTGCAATGGCCTGTAATATTTCTTGCCTTGCGGTATAATACTCATCCGTCATTGGTGCCAACCGCAGTCTACAATCCACAGTGATCTCCAACCATTCTTCCCCAAATGAAGTCCAGTGAATACGAAAGGGTCGGGTTCCATCTGTGATCACCACTTTTGACGTTTCCTTGATTTCTTTCTTGATTTCTTCAACTATTTCTCCCACATTGTCTAAAGCCGAAAAGTCGAAGCGTAATTGTTGCTTTACTTGGCTAGTTGAACTTAAGGACAAGTTGGAAACACGCATCCTTTCCAATTCGGAATTGGAAATTCTGACAACAATTTCATCGTGCCCTGTTTTGAATTATTTCGATGTTAGCTGATAGATACAATGCACACAAATGAATACATACACAGTCTTTTACAACTTTCTGACTATCTCACCTCTGATATAAGTATGCAAAAACCCTACAATCTCAACAGTGCCCAATTCTCCGGATTCCAACAATAGCTCATCGCCTTCTTCAAACTGCTGTGCCGCCCTTATACTCAACCCGCTCAACATTTGTGTTGACATATCTTTGCTTGCCAAACTGAGCACGATTGTACCTACCCCACCAAAGACAGAGATACTCTTGAGAGCTGTTTGATATTTGAACCCAAGCGTGTCCAAAGCTGTAATCGCAGTGATGACGTAAATTAAATAATCCGAAGACGTTTCATAGAATCTTTCAAGTCTTTTGGATTGTATATTGATTCGTTTGCAGAAATATTCGACAGCAAAATTCTTCAAAACTTTGACCCGATACATGCCCCAAATCGAGAATAAAATGGAAGAGATGGCATTGGTCATAACGATTGTGATTGCTGAATCTAGGCCAAGTATCATTTCGGAAATGGTTTCAATTAATGTGATAAAAGCACCTAGTTTGAACCCTTGTGAGATATGATTGAGGACATGATAGAAGGAAGTGTTTTTGTATTTCAATTCATCCATTTTAAGCACTCTCTTTCGTACGGAATTTCCCAAGAATGGTATGCCGTAACCAATCAAAGCAAACAAAGCAATTTGACGAATATCAGATGTTTCCTGGCGTAGAAATGTTATTGTATCTCGTGCTTGGCTCGGAGAACCTACAATGCGTGAAATGAAGGGAAAGGTACTTTCAAAGGGTGTCATGGTGATGACTTCTTCTTCGTCAAAGAAAGTTGAAAATTGTTCCGACATTCTCGATTCTAGTTTTGTGGCTTTACGTCCATTATGGGTGTTGACATTACTTCCATGTTGCAAGGGTTGTGAGAAATCAGAAGGGCAAGTTGCCGAGGATGATGGCGGGCAGATACACTGTTTCGTGGGAATAAAAGCTTCTATGATGCTGCTCAGTGATGATATGAGTAGGAAGGCTATGAAACTGGAATTCAGCTTCATTATATTTATTTTGATGTTGGCACAGATCTGCTCTCCCAAGTACAAATTCAAGTGGGGTAAGTTGAATAGTGCAGGTGGCAGGTGTGTTGTGTTGTTCAGATCAGATGACTACGAACGAAGATGGCTAGGAGAGTACAGTCTGGTACAAGTTCAGTCCCAGCAGGTACTGTACTGTTGTAGGTTAGTTATAAAAAGGATCCAGCAGGATGGGTGATGAGATGGGCGTTGAGTGATTTCCGTTGTGTTCTCATTTTGAATTCCAGGTAAAAACGGTTTTTAGATTGATTGATTCGATTCCTATCAAATTCGAAAATGTTCATTATTTTGAACCACCACCTGCAAGCAGTACTCGTATGTATGATACCTGCTCTCTATATTGGAAATACTGAATAGTGGCAACATTTTTACATCGACAATTACCTCCAACGAACAGTCTCCGTATTGATGGAAATTCACTCTCAAGGGTTTCGTTCCATCTGAGATAACCAATGGACAACTTCTAACAATCTCATTCTTTATCTCCTCCATCAATGATGGCAGGCGATGTAGATCTTCATAGTAGAAGTGTACTTTCTATTCAACATGACTGAACTGGTTCCGGCTAATATTAGAGAGGCGCTGCTTGTAAAGCTCTTTGTTTGGAACCGCCGTCACGGTTTCACTTGAGTCTCGTATTAGGGTCTCAAACAGCCCGATCCGGTCTACATGCCCCTGCATTCCATTCCCAAAGCGGACTTTCCGCGCTGATTGTGTTTGTTAGAAGTTAAAATTTCAGATGACTATGAAGATGATGGACTGCGATACCGAGTTAACGAAGTTCAGTTCCAGGATCCAGGATGGGTGATTTGTGGGGTGATGATTGATGATGAAATGTTGGCGTGAGTGATTTCCGCTGGACAAAGGTACTGAAATTGACAAGCGACATGCACCCCACATGCACCCCTCTAGCAGCTTGGGGCGTACTCGAAACTCGACATGGTACAGCCGCTGATGAAAGAGATATTTGTCAGCAGGAAATTTGGGCATGTGCACAGTCCAGTGGTGGTCAAAGTGGAGGAAGGCATTGTGCTTGCCGCTGGCAGGCTTGGGGAGTTCTGGAGGCAAGGGGGGATGATTATGATGCAGCAAGACGTTGTTTTAGTAGGGCGTTGGATGCAGCAGATAGAAGAAATGTTGCTGCAGTTACGGCTTGAACATTAATGGAAGAAGGACTCGGAAAGTTTAACGACGCAAATTTGTGGAGTCTCGGGCAGGCAACTTTAAGACTGCACAAAATGTGACCAGAGATCGATCCGTGATGTAATTATGAGGGATACGGCCCAGATATTGACAAACAAAGCCTCGTAAGTGTCCAGCATTATCATATTACCCAACCAAAAACTAACATTCGTCTTCAAAACTAACCATTGACTTTAAAACTAAAGGCACAAGATGTCAACATTGAGCCTCTACTACACGTAGACAAATTACAGAAAGAATCGAATGAGGTAGAAGTGTCGAGATGGAACAGCAACAACAATTCTGGGTTTGGTGGAGCAAAAGAGAAGTTTGGCTGAATGAAGGTAAAGTGCCAAAATCAGCCATGAAGAAGAAAAGGAATAAGCCAATGAAATAAACATAATCTATCTTCATGCTATTATCGTTTGAAATGCCACTTAAATCCTGCTTTCTCAAGGCGCTTAATGTCAGGCTTGGAAAGTTTACATCTCGGCATTCCTCCCTTTTTAATATCTTTGTAAGACTGCCTCATTTCATTGCACCACGACCCCAGAGAATAGTGCTTATAGTTTCTTGACTGTGTTTTAGGCACGTTGCAGTGACCAAACTCTGCTTTGAACGCCATGAGATCTTTGAAGCGCTCATCAAATTTCTTATAAATATTCCACTCAAAACTAGCATTCTCGAGGAGCTTAATGTCAGGCTCGGAAAGTTTAGATCTCGGAATTCTTCCCCCTTTGATATCTTTGTAAGACTGCCTCATATTTCTGCACCAAAACCCCAGAGAATAGTGCTTATTGTTTCTTGACCGTGTTTGAGGCACATTGCAGTGTCCAAACTCTTCTTTGAACGCCATGAGATCTTTTAAGCGATCATCAAATTTTGTCTTACCTTTTCTTGCTTTATTAACCCTTGTAGCGGCTGCTACATCCGACACCCTTCGAGAAGAACTTATATTCACATCTTCGTTGGTACTGTCCATCACCATGGTCTCATCAGTTGCACTGCTGTGATCAAGAGGAGGACAAGCAGTCAATGTAGTATTCCTTACTACGACGCCTGAGGAATCATGAGGAGATGCTGTCCATGATTCCTCTTCTGCTGGAACATAACGGGCGAGAGCAACCTTGGCCCGTTTGCTTCTCCTTGTCCCACCGGCAGCAACCATTTCCTTTGATGCGCCATCTCCTGTGTTTCTTTTTCTACCACCTGTTTCTCTTCTTGTTCCCTACTGATTTTGTTTTCCAAGGGAACAATGAATTCCTTTACCAATCGGTCAAGCTGAACGCAATAACAAATTTCCATTAGTAGTGTATTGAAGGCGAGCGGCGCCATGATGATGATGATAGATACACACACCAACACATATTGAATATCATTTCGTCTCAGTACTTACAATGTGATCAAATAGTGGATCCC
>Ga0115005_10005372_pt1 | contig 10139 bp, 7 predicted proteins | sample ArcOceMetagenome_FD_87163 | JGI IMG/M metagenome (GOLD analysis project Ga0115005, IMG submission 87163) | Marine eukaryotic phytoplankton communities from Arctic Ocean - Arctic Ocean - Greenland ARC118M Metagenome | ecosystem: Environmental > Aquatic > Marine > Oceanic | place: Arctic Ocean...
ACTCCAGCTATTGGAGCTTGGCTGAACTTAGATGTTTCATTTACAGACAACCCAAGTTGCAGTTTCTTTTTAGGAAACGCCGTATACGGCCCGCAATCATGTGCCATTGAATGCCCTACAGATCTAAATATAGATGGATCAACTACCGTTGCTGATGTACTTGCTATACTATCCGAATTTGGATGTATTCTGAATTGTCAATACGATGTTGACGGGGACGCCAGTGTTACTGTTGGAGATGTATTGGATATCCTTGCCGCTTTCGGAGAAATCTGCTTTGAGTAGATTACTCTGAGACTATCTCACCATGGGTTGTGCCAAGACCATCGAAAGTGAAATTCATTTTCATGCTGTTTTTACCATCACCCAATGGAAAGATTTGGGCATTTATATTCCCACTAATTGAACCGGCAGTTGTAATTTGGGCGATCAGGACAAGAAGGTTCTCATCCCCCAAACCGTTGGATGCCGTTTTAAGGACAAACCAGGACCCACCTACCAAGGTGCTAATCTCTAGCTTGACAGCTTCGTTCTCTTTAAAAAACTGAGTCCAAGGGTTTGAACGGTCATCCACCATCATGGGGTCTTCTGAATTGGGCTTGCCACTTGAAGCTGGGCCATCTAAACCGATCGTTGCAAATGAATCATCCACCATAGAAGGCATGGCTTCAAAAAAGTTCGGGTTCAGTCCCGACGCAGACCAGCTGCCATTAAACGGACTGTTAAAAACACCTTTTGGTGCTTCGATAGTCATCGGATTCTTATCTGTTCCAAAGATGGCACTTATTTGGTCTGCAGGGTCTGCCAATTGAATGTGCAAACGGAACTTCGTCATCCCATCAATGACAGATGGCTCTTCTGATACGACAAGTGAGTATTGTGCAGAAGTTGAGAACGGGACCGTGTAAAAAGTGGCCAGAAGAAGAAGAGCTGTAACAAGTTGATTTCTATGCATGCGTTTTATTTTGTCCAACTTGGATTGGTTTCTGAAATCAATTCGAATTGCAACTTAAGTAACATCTCTTTTAATGAGATTGAGTATGAATGGGCCTGCAATCTTCGAGAGTGTATTTGTAAAAGCTCAACGGGGTCAACAATACCATGAGAAGAACGAAGCAATACATCTGACATCGCCGAATCGGCAGCAAGAGAGGAAGAAATTGCGGCTTCCAAACTTTTTTGAATCGTTGAAATCCTCAAGGTCAATCCATCCACGTACGCTGAATGGCGTAAATCCCACTCTGCGAGTTTTGCATTTGCGAGGTCGACCTTGGCGTCTGCCTGCTTGCGCTGGCCACCAGGCAAGATGTTTTCGAGGGGGAATGAAAAGACAGCACTTGCCACCCACTCTGTTGTAGACGCAAGTGACGTGGAAGCGAAATCGCTGCCGAAACCACTGAGCATGGGACTGAATCTCAATTCAGGCAACCAAACCTCCCTTGACAATCCGTTTTTTTCTGACTCAGCCTCTTTCATTCTGTAATGAATGGCCTGTCGGGCTGGAGGGTTTGCCAATAAAAATGCTCCAGACAAAGAATTCGTCTCTACTGAAACGCCTAGTGTTTCCTCGAGACTGGGCCAAACCGTTTGGATCCCTACCGTCCCTGGCAATCCCAGGGCACCTCGCAATTCAGCGAGCACTCTTTCAAGAGTTGACTGGAACAGCAACGTTTGACTTTCTAAATACAAACGTTCTGCTTGAATCATTAAAGCATCTGAGTAGGGTCTTAATCCCAAACCGGCAAGTGTTTCAAACTGCTTTTCTATTTCACTTAATTCATTGGATGCTGTCAAGAAATCAGAATGCTCTTTTGTTGCAGAAACGGCAGAAATAAAGAGATTCATACATGAGAGGACAAATGCATCACGCTCAGCCTTCACTTGCTGAATGGTGGCCTTTTGTGAAATTCTAGCCGTCTCTACTCCTGTAAAGCCTTGACCTGCATCTGCATTAAAGTAGAGCCCAAAGCCCAATTCCGCACTGCGTGCGTCAACATCGGAGAATATCTCACCATTCGCATTAAGTGCATTGCCAGTGTGAGAAAAACGCGTTGCCCCGAATGTTGTGACAGGCATCCACCACCTACGAGCAGACTCCAGTTCTCCTTCTGCCAACTTAAGTCGAGCTGTAGATTCATTGAGAAAAACGGGCGAAGAAAGCGCCAATTCAAGAACATAATCTGGCGTAAGTACTGCATTCGAAGGTGAGCTCTGCGGAGATGTATTCTGCGCAAATGAATGATTTGAGGCAAACAAACCGCCCAAGATTAATGCGCAAATACAAACGATGTTTACAGTATTTGCTGAGGGGACTGAATTGAGGAACGCGTTCATTTCTTCATTTTCGTTGAAACAGTTTCACCTTCGGTTACAAGATTTCGACCTGTAATAATAAACTGAGTAGAAGCGTCAATTCCAACAGCAGAAAATGCAATGCTGTTTTTATCCTCGGCGAGGATGGTAAGGGGGATTTTTTTGACAATACCCTGAATGACTGCGGAGGCAAACGGGAGACCGTTTTCCACAAAACGAACGCCTGCAGGCAAAGACATTAAACTGTCACGAGAACCGCCCATCAGCGTTCCTTCAACATAAATCCCAGGTCGTATAGAACAATCTGGTGACGAAATATCGACAAACACATCTACAGTACGGGAATCAGGGTTAATGGCAGCTGACACGCGACTCACTTTCGTATTTAGCTTCAGATCCATGTCTGGGAAATTTAGCTCTATGTCGGCGTCCTTGTAAATAAATCTCATATCCCTCTCAGGGTATGGCAACAGGACTCGAATATCAGCACAGGATACAATTGTAAGCATGGGCGTTTGGTTTGGAGAAGTCAGACCATTTTCAACAACGGCACCTGGATGGATGTTCCTTTGGGTAATCACGCCAGAAATAGGTGCTTTGACTTCGAGGAAACGCAAACGATCTAGTCCTGTATTTAGCGCAGAAGTTGCCCTTGCAGCGGAAGCTTCAGCATTGTCTAGTTCTGAAGCAGAAATAAGACCCGCAGCAGCTTTTGAGGCTGCTTTCATACGTGCCAAATGTTTTTCAGCCGCAGAAGCTTCTACTTTAAGTGCTTCTACATTTCTTTCAATAATGGGATTGTCAAGAACAACCAGCAAATCCCCTTTTGTGACTCGGTCTCCTATATCGACAAGCACTCTTGAGGTTTGGCCTGATTCTAAAGGAAGCACATCGACAAACTGAAGCGGCTCAACTGTGCCGACCACTCTCAGTTCCTTCTGGAAATTCTTCATCGAAGGCAAAACAGTTTCTACTAAAATATGTTCTTGACTCTGACGAGTAGCTGGTGGCTGCTGACTGTCGGTGTCTTTCATTTCACAGCTGCCAATCCCAATCAAAAGAAAAATAGAAATGAGTGTTAGATATCTTTTATTCATTGTTATTTAAGTTCTGGTTTTGAGAAAAAGCGATAGCCTACTGGCACCACATACAACGTCAACAAAGCAGCCATGGACGTCCCTCCTATTACAGCCAATGCCAGCGGCTCATTGATAGAAGAGCCACCAAAACCGATGGCCGTAGGGAGTAACCCCAGAACAGTTGTGAGTGCAGTCATGATAATCGGTCTAAGTCGTTGACGTGACCCCTCAGTCAGAGCCTCTTCAAGAGACATTCCTTCGGTTCTCAATTTATTAATCCGATCAACCAGTAAATTGCCATAAGAAACCGTGATCCCTACCACCATAATAGATCCCATAAGCGCTTGGATACTCAGCGGCGTTCCTGTGACATAAAGCAATCCCACGACCCCTGCAAGGGCTGGAGGAAAAGCAATCAACATCCCGACAGGCTGTCTGAATGACCTGAAAAGGGGCACCACAATCAAATATGCAAAAAGCAACGCCAGAAACAATCCCAGTCCAAGGTTAGCAAATGAACTGCGCATCACACTTACTTCTCCGTCAAGATCCATTGTGTAACCCGCAGGAAGATTGGACTTTATCTCAGATAAACGCTCCTCAATATCTGCAGAAGTTCGACCGACATCTCTTCCTTCAACGTTGGCATACACATTGTAAACACGAGACAGATTGTGGTGATTTATTTCTACCGCTGTATTCTTATCTCTAACGATTGAAAAATTCCTAAATGGAATGGGTTTGTCTGTAAGACTACTTGACACCAAAACACTCCCGAGAACATCTTCCCCATCAATTTCATACTCAGGGTAAGTTACTCCGACATAATAATGGTTTCCATTTCCCTCATCAATCCAAAACGATTTGTCAAAAGTAGCCGTTGAGCTAAATGCTGCGACCATGTTTTTAATCGCATCTACTGGATCAACACCCATCCTTGCGGCTCTTTCTCTGTCAATATCGACCTCTTTTGTAGGCTGATCTAATCTTTGTAAAACACGCGCGTCAACGATTCCATCTACCTTTCGAATCTCGTCTCTGACTTGCTCTGCAATGTCTCTGAGGACTTCTAGTTTGTTTCCTTTAATCCGCACATCAATTGGCGCTGGCTTGCCTTCATTCAGGGCTGCTGTCATCAGTCCACCCGTATAAAAACTTAACTCTACACCAGGATATGCCTGTGTAATTCTATTTCTGAGTCTGGCCGCATATTCATCCGTTGATATCGACGCGTTGTCTTTTAATTGCACCCCTATAAATGCATCTTGCGTACCAGAATTGGGGGTGTAAGCGGCTGGCAAATCATAGAAAACTCCGATGTTCGATATGACCAAATTCAAATCCTCTCCCAGCTCCTCTCTCACGATTCCCTCCATACTCGCGATGTTCATCTCTGAAGCACTTAATGTCGTTCCCGAAGGCATTCTCACTTGAATTTCCAGTTGTCCGACATCTTCTTTTGGGAACAACTCATATCCTGTCTCCCCTACGCCTATGACCATCAATGCTGTCAAAGCGATCATGATTGCTCCGACAAAAATGGGGCGCTTAATCATTTTTTTAAGCGACTTCTCATACGTCAATTCAAGCGAACCCAAGGCGCGATTAAAACCGGATATGGTAACCTTAGAGGAAGCATTCGGCGCTCTGTTTTTCATCAACAGCCCTGCTGAGAGTGGAACCACAGCAATAGAGAACACATAAGAAGCACACATACAAGCTGTCACAGTCAGCGCCAAAGGCCCAAACAGGTCGCGCGCAATTCCCTCAAAAAACAAAATCGGAACGAATACCGCAACGATGGCGAGCGTCGATGCCAAAACGGGTGCAGCCATTGCACTTGCGGCCTCTTTTGCAGCCGTCATCGAATCTAAACCAGACGAAATTCGCCGGTCAATATCCTCGAGCATGACAATTGAATTATCTACAAGCAGACCCAGAGCAAGGGCGATCCCTCCTAAAGTGATTGAGTTAAGTCCTTGACCAAACCCGTACAAAGCGATCAGGGCCGTAAGAACACTTAATGGAATGACAAATACAGCGATTGAAGCAAACCGTATGTTTCCTAAAAAGACAAAAAGAACAAATGCGACAAGAATAAGCCCACCCAATCCTGCGAACATCAATCCAGAGATGGAACGACGTACGTAAGAACTTTGATCAAAAATAACATTCAGATTCACATCCTTGGGAAGACGTTCCTTAAGTTGAGGCAATGCTGCCTGAACGGCTTCAACGGCTTCGATTGTATTGCTACCTGATCTTTTAAAAATAGGCAGATACACTTGATTTTTCCCATCCACACGAACAATGTTGGTTTGAATGGCTGCTGCATCTGCCGCAAAACCGATGTCTTTTACTTGAATCGCTTTGCCGTCAACCATCGCAACAACAATGTCATTGAAATCTTCGACGTCCTTAATCATTCCCTGAGCGTCAATGCTGTAATTTATATCTCCTATTTCAGCAATACCCGATGGGATCATCGTTGTATTGCGTTTAATCGCATCATTGACGACTGTAGAGGACAAATTGTACGCCTCAAGCATTATCGGATCAACGTAAATATGAATGCGTCGTTTTGACCCGCCGTAAGCAGCTGGAGCAATGATGCCCTTGACACCTGAGAGCATTTGTCGCAATGCGTAATAAGCAACATCATAAAGCTCCTTTCCAGACTTCGTGTCTGAAGAGGCTGTAAGCAGCATTAAAGGAGTAGAAGCTGTTGGGTCAAAGGGCTGAACCATCGGCGGAAGCGTACCGGGAGGTTGGTAGTACATATCGCTCATCGCGTATGCAGAAGTGTTTGCCATTGCCTCTGCAGGATCGATATCTGCACGGTAGTGATTCGTGACCAAACTCACACCCATCAGCGATTTCGATTCCTGCTTAAGAATTCCGTTTGACTGACCTGTCCACCGCTCCATCCTACTGGTAATGTCCTTCTCGACAACTTCTGTCGGCATCCCTGGGTACAGCGTCAAGATTTGCATTGCAGACTTTCGAAACACAGGTAAAATATCTACCTGCATCTTAGGTACCAATACGGATCCTATGGCAATCACCGCAATAAGTATAACCGCAACGAGGAACGGATTTTTAAATGGACCTTTAATCATGGTGTGAATATCGTGAAAGGAACTTGGTTATTTAAATATCTATCCCAGAATATTATACATAATGACTTACTCCTCCTTCGTGCCGCTTTTTGCTTTGCGATACACACACGTATTGAAAATCTTTCTTTTTGCAAAACGCAGCTGTTTGTCCGAGTTTAAAAGCTTCGTAAAAAGCTGTTTGTTTACGCCAAAGAATTCATACGTATTCCCATCTGTAAAAGTCACCTCTAAACGCAAGCCCTTATGTTGAAGATCATCAATCATGGCCGTGGTTGTCGTCTCAGTAAACTCCTCCATGTTTGCCTCCTTTGTTTCTGGAGCAATACTGACAAGGAAATGATAACCATCAATGACTTGACGACTCATCGCCTCTGCTTCGACAGCCTTCTCCCCCCCATCAGGGAACTTGTCCGGATGCCATTCTTTCACGAGCAAACGATACTTCTTCTTAAGAGGTGCAAGTTCCAGAGCTCCTTCTATTTCAAATAGTCTTTTATACTCGTTAATTCTTTTCATCAGTCGTTTTATTTACTCCGCATGGTTTGGGGGCGCGAAAATACTACAACTTGAGGCAAGTACTCGCCGGAAATTAAAATAGACTGTATCTAAAGCACCTAGGCTCAACGACAACCTATGCCAGTTCGAGCACCGTAATTTCTGGAGGCATGCCAATTCTTCCACGAAAAGCGAGCACACCAAATCCGCGATTCACGTACAGAAGCTGCCTTCCTTCCGTGTACAGTCCCCCCCAACGTTTGTAGAGCAACTTGGCTGGAGAGTAGTTGATCCCCAGAAAATCTATCTTTATCCCTACTTGCATTCCATGTGTGTGACCACTTAAAGTCAAATCCACTGGCGCTTTGCCATCCATCACACATTCTTCGAAATGAGTCGGGTCATGGGTCATGAGGATGGTGGTAAGATTCTCTGAGTTGCTTCCGTATAAAGCTTTATCTAGATCTCCTTTTTGGCCAAAAGATCGTTTACTCCAATTTTCAACACCTGCAAGAACGATTTGAGAACCGTCGCGCTCTATTTTAATGTGCTCATCCAGCATCAGATGAAACCCCATTTCAGAATGAATCTCATGGAGGCGTTGTACATCCTTCTCACTCTCCCCAGGCGCAAATTCACCATACTCGGCATAATCATGATTGCCCATAATACTGAACTTTCCCAAGGGTGCCTCGAGGTTTGCAAACGCGTCTATCCAAGACTCCGCCTCTGAAGATGAGCTGTTCACAAGGTCCCCTGTAAATAAGATCAGATCTGGCTTCAGATCATTAATCGCTTGAAGTGCAGCAAGTACTTGTTTGGGCTGGCCTACAAAAGAGCCAAGATGTGCATCTGAAATCTGGACGATACGTAACCCCTTAAATGCATCGGGGAGGTTATTCAACTTGACTTTTATATTTTCAACCCGATAATCATACTTCCCTTGCACAACTCCATATAACAGACCACTAAATGCAACCCCCGCAAATCCAGCCCCGATGTAATTCAAGAATGTAGCGCGAGGAATGGTCTTGTCCGATTTGGTTATTTTCTTCGCTGCAAATTGAAAAGTATATCTGAAATCATCTAGAACTTGGAAGGCTGCCAAAATGAGTTTTGGGAAAAAGTTGACGAAAAACGCCATGGACAACAAGCCCACAAAACCAGGCAAACGAACGGTCCAATCCTCATAATTATAGATACTTAAAGAGAAGCACACCCACAATGAAAAAGTGAGAACAATCCAGATTGGGCTTGCTGTTGACCACCACCTTTTTTGACTCCACCTTCGTTTGACAAGCCTGAAAGCCATCCACTCAATCAATGCGACTGTAAGCAGCAGCAAAGCAAGAAAAAGGATCATTCGAGGAGGTTCGTCATTATGCATTTTGCAAAACTACGTTGAATCATCCGAGAGCAACCGTTATTAAATGTTATTCTATGCTTAGCAAGTGGTCCCGAAAGAAGCTAAGAACACAAGGAGATCACCCGCGGTTATGACTCCATCGCCATTCAAGTCTGCAGGACAAGGATTTGACCCAAGCATGCAAGTGCCATCATCCCAAAGGGCCTCTGGATTATAATTCATCGAAAACGGGTAGGTACATCCACCATCTGGAGTATCGCTTGAGAATTCACAGCCAAAAGGAGGGAAAACACACGAGCCGTCATCTGCAAACGCATTTGGATTGAAGTTGCAAGCTCCTTGATAGATGCATCCCAATTCCTCAATGATCAAGCAAGGCCCGTCAGTCCAACTCACATTCCCTCCAACATACATTGCATGACAGACATTCTGATAAGGCATGTTGTCACATCCACATACAGGGTTTACATCAGGCATACAATCAATCAAGGCACCCAGATCAATAAACTCCTGGCTGACACATCCTTCATTGCAACTGAAAACACAATCTTCAACAGTCGCATACAAAGCGACAGCGTAGTCAACACCGTCCACAATGGAACCACAGCCACTGACATAAGTGCAGTAACCATCTATTCTACCTATTCCCAAAACCATGTCACATTCGCCAAAATCAATTCCCGCCAAATCAGCACACCCATCTGCATCTTCAACCAAAGCACACTCCCCTTCAGTCCAACTTGCGACACCACCAGCAAATTGAGCGAGACACTCGTTTGAATAGGTGACAGCGTCACATCCACATACAGGGCTCCAAATCTTGGCACAGATCATCGTCGGATCAATCTGATTCTCATCGACACATCCTTGCGCATATCCGAGCAAAGAAACACAACAAAACAAAAACGTATAAATATATTTTATCTCAGAACTTTTCATGTGAAACCCGTTTGATTAAGTGTAGTCAAGGTACAAAAAAAAATCAATGATCCGTAGACTTAACCTTGTCTTGCTTTTGAAGCTTGTGGATGACAAACTCAACGTCAGAGGGATGCGTCAGGTCTAAAAAGCTCCCATCGAAAGGCAATGCCACCATAAGATGGGGGTTTCCCTTCACCCATCTGCCAATGGCAAATGGCAGTTCTTTTTCGTTTCTTTTTGAATCCAATGGGCAGTCCTTTAAAGCATCTAAAAAGTCTGTATATGACATCTTGAATGTGTTCATGCTTACTCTAAGGACTCCATCTGACTGAATGAAACTAGGGAGCGTTTCTTTAGATGGTTTCTCCAAAATTTGCGTCAGATAGCCTTCGGAATCTAGATCTACTACAGCAAATGCAGACACCCTGTCATCAGGCAATCCCAGCTTTGAAGCGTCGTATGCGAGCATGGCGCAAGGACTTTTAAAAATCTCACCAAACGACCCATCTGGCGGCATGTTGTCCCCATTACATACGACAATGGAATGCGTCGACAAATCAGGGTTTGACAACAACGCCGTTTCTACGGCATCGGCTGTACCTAATGGTTTTATTCTGCCCTGTGGTGTTTTTTGCACTGCATATCTGATGTCCAAACCTTCAATGGGGTTTGAAGAAAAATAGGGTTTCGTGACAAGATCCTTTTCCCCAACGACAACGATTACACAATTGCTTCCCTCTTCTTTGATTCTCTTTAAAAGAAGTTCTAAAAAGGGAACCTTACCGGGTCCTACACGAAGCATCGATTTGGGCCGTGAACTCACTTCATTTGCGACTTTTTCTTCAA
>Ga0115005_10005376_pt1 | contig 10135 bp, 14 predicted proteins | sample ArcOceMetagenome_FD_87163 | JGI IMG/M metagenome (GOLD analysis project Ga0115005, IMG submission 87163) | Marine eukaryotic phytoplankton communities from Arctic Ocean - Arctic Ocean - Greenland ARC118M Metagenome | ecosystem: Environmental > Aquatic > Marine > Oceanic | place: Arctic Ocean...
AAGGGGACAGTAGTAAGGGGACAGTAGTAAGGGGACAGTAGTAAGGGGACAGTAGTAAGGGGACAGTAGTAAGGGGACAGTAGCTCGCTACCCCCTCGCCACCCCCTGCCAACCCTCGAGCCGGCACTACTTACCACTACCTACCTACCACCTACTCTCTACTTACCACCTGTTGACCATGTACTGAGCGCACCTCCTCGTCCTCGAGCCGATCCTGCATCGAGACGATGGCCTGGGCGGTGTACGCCTTGATCAGCAGCGGCTCGGAGCGAAGACGCTCGACGAACTCCTGCAGCTTGGCGGCACAGCCCTCGCCGTCGCCGCACATCGAGTGCGGCATGGCGACTGTGCCGTCCGCCTTGACGAGCAGCACCCCGACGTTGAGCTGCATCGAGACGAGCTCGTCCACCGCGTCGTCGCCTACGCCGAAGCGCGTCTTGAAATGCTCGACGGGCGCGGGCAGCTTATCCTTGGGGGGCAAGGTCGCGCTCATCCACACCTGGAGCGTGGAGGAGCATGGAGATGGAGATGCCATACTACTCGTAGCTCAGTAGTAGGTGTGCGCGTAGGGTGCGCAGAGGGCGCGCGTAGGGGGGGCAGAAGGTGCGCACCATCTTGTGCGGCCCGGCCAGCATCGCCTGCACCATGTAGCCGGTGAGCGAGGTGGGCGCCATAGCCTCGCCTCCCCCCTGGTCGGCACCCATGGTGGGCTCGTCGATAACGAGGACGGTGTTGGTGGGGTCCATCTGGCGAGAGAGCCAAGCGCAGGAGGCCACGTCGGTGACGAACATCTTGGGCGCACGGATGACTTGCACGCGTCTCTTGCGCACCTGGGTAGGGTTAAGGGGTAGGGTCAGGGTTAGGGTGGTCATGGTTAGGGCTAGGGTTAGGGGGGTTAGGGCTGGGGTTAGAGGGGCTAGGGCTAGGGCTAGGGCACGCGTCTCTTGCGCACCTTACCCGTGCCCAGTCCGCCCGAGGTCTCCTGAATCTTCTCGACCCCGAGGCGGAGCTTCTCCTCCATCTGCGCGAGGCTGTTGGAGGTGGAGGCACCGCGCAGCCCGCAGAGCCAGGAGCACGTGATCGCGTTGTTGTGCACCCAGGCAAAGGGGATGCCCATGTTGTAGAGCGTCTGCGCCACCTCAAGGTTGACGCGACGCGCGAGGCAGCAGAAGACCTGGTGGGTGGAGCCGTGGCGCACGGTGAGTATAGGGCCGTAGTGGGTTGGGCCGTAGTGAGTGTGGCCAGGCGGCCGAAGACCTGGTGGGTTGGATAACCAGGAGGCGGTGTTCCGATGGCTAGGGAGCGGTGGTGAGAGAGGGCAGCGGCAGACCGTGCGCTGGCAGGTTAAGGGATGGTGACCAGGTAACAATGGGGGTGGTACCAAGGTGCCAGTGGGCGGTATAACTAGGGGGCGGACCGTGCGCTGGTCAGGGAAGAGGTCGGGCAGCGATGGGGCGAGCGAGGTCTTGCCGGTGTCGGGCGGCGAGCGAAGGAGGACGAGCCGCGGCCCCGGCTTGATAAGGCTCTGGTAGAGCATCGTCTGCGAGCCGTAGGGCTGGAGGAACTTGGCCGCGTGACGCTTCTTGAACTCGGAGGAGGAGAGGAGTGCGGGGTGCTTGCGTAGGCACTTGCCCACTGTGAACTTGACCTGGTGTGACGGAGGGAGCATCGTAATTCCCCTATACCATGTCTATACCACAGGAGGTAGGTAGGTAGGTAGGTAGGTATAAGGTGCTGCGATGCCGACGTGCTGTGATGCCCACGCTACACTCGCTACTCGCTACTCGCTACTCGCTACTCGCTACTCGCTACTCGCTACTCACTTTGTCCTTGACGACGCTGAGCACGTAGCGCGCATCGGCAAGTATCTGCAACACGGGCAACTCCTTCTTGTCGTATCGCAGCTTGAACTGTTGCTCGTACACGACGATCGCGTCCGCCAGGTTGCGCACCTAGCAGCAGGAGGTAGATAGATAGGTAGGTGGTAGGTAGGTATCTAGCAGCAGGAGGGGAAGAGGCAGCAGGTAGGTAGATAGGTAGGTGGTAGGTAGGTAGGTAGGTGGTAGGTAGTAGGTGGGTGGTGGGGGAGCAGGTACGTAGGTAGGTGGGTAGGTGGCAGGTAGTAGTTAGTAGGTTGGTAGGTAGTAGGTTGGTAGGACGTGGCGCACCGAGCGGTAGCGTGCCCCTACTACGCACCATGATCTACTCACGACTTACGACGCACCGAGCGGTAGCGCGTCTCCTCGGTGTCCTTATCGCCCTCGCCCCGTTTCCTATTGAGGAGCACCGCCGCGTTCGCCATCTCCTTCGCGAGCTGCAGCTCCCACGGAGCGTCCACCACGAGCATGCCACCGCCCTCCAGCGCCGCCAGCCATCCCGTGGCCTTGTCGCCCACACCCGCGCCCTTTTTCCCCTTGTCCTTGGCCGACTCGCCTGCACGTATGGGGGTGCGTCTGCGCGGCCGGTGGCTGCCGCCCCCTACGCGCCGGTGGCTGCGGCCCTGGTGTGGCGGACGCTGCGGGCCTGGTGTATTTGGTAGCCCTCGGCCGGCGCACGGTTCACGATGACCATGCTATACTCACTGTGGTGGCTAGTACGGCGGTCGCACCGTTCATGATGCGCATGACGTTGTCGATCTTGATCTGCTGCTTGGCCGGTATCTTCTCCTCCTTCCCGCCGCCGCCGCCGCCCTTCTTGGGGGGGCCCTTCTTGGGCCCGCCGCCGCTCTTCTTCTTCTTGCCGTCGCCCTCCTCCTCATCGGGCAGCTCGAGCGGCAGCGACAGCAGCTTGGGGCGGATGTGCTCCTTGTAGCACCAGTTGCTGAAGTTGTCCATCTCTGGCAGCATGTCGCCGAGGAACTTGCCGTTGGAGTCGTCGATGAGGATCTCGCCCTTGTGGCGCACCTGCCCGCACGCGCGCTTGAGCATCTCCGCCACCGTCTTCTTGTTGTACGTGAGCGACGCCTCTATGCTCTTCCACTCGTCCTTCGTCACGCTCTCCGCCAGCAGGCCCGCGGCGTTGCCGGAGAAGCCCTCGGCTTCCTCGTCGTCGTCGTCGTCGTCCTTCTTGGGCTCTGCCGGTGGGGCCGCCACGCTAGCGGCCTTTTCCGCACTCATGGGCTAGCTTTTTCGACGCGGCGCGCCCTCTGGCTGGCTCTCGTCGCGGAGTCCAAGGCCGAACTCTTCGGACGGGGGAGGTGAATTGGCACTCAACACGCAACAATCTTATCTTTCTTATAGAACTCGTAAGAGATAAGAATACTGTGGACGCTACGAGTGAATACTCGCAGCAAGGGTGGTGTGTGTGGGTTGTGTTTATGTGTGTGGTTTGGGAAAGGGGTGGTTGTGCAGGGGCGCGAGGCAGGAGGGGGGTTTTATTAAGAACACCGCTCGTTAATTACCCGCTGAAAGGGGCGAAGCGGGCCCTCTGGACGCTTCACAGAAAGGCGTAGGGACCGTTTCAGGGAGAGTACCAGCGGCTGGTTAAACATTTCAAGAGCGCGCGCCGCCCAACCACACATGCACGCGAAGCACGACTGCATCCACGAGCACCTCCCTCAGCTGGCCTCGCAGCGCACGCCGCAGCGCTACGTCGCTGCCGAGAAGGCCGCGACCGCCGCGGGCAGCGGGACGGCGCAAGCCCTCCGCATCCATGTGAGCGCTCAGTCGCTGAGCTCCGACCCAGGCAGGGCGTGCTTCGCGGCGGGTGAGAGCTACTCGGCGTTTGAGGGCGGCAGCGAGTACACCTGCACCTCGGCCGACGTGATCACCGCCGCCAAGCGCGCCATGCTCCTAGAGCAGCTCATGCCTCTGGCGACCTCGGCATTCTCGAGGCTGCTGCGCGTGCAGAGGCTGCACGGACCGCTGGTGCTGCGCAACGCGCGGTGTGGCTACGGCGGCGGCGTGCCCGTGCCCGAGGCGCACCACACGGTGGGGGTCGACGCCGACTTCGTCGTCTATCTGACAGCGCGTCCCATCGACGTCGGCGGTGAGAGCAGCAGCCGCTATAACCCTAGCAGCCGCCATAACCCTAGCGCTAGCCCTAGCCCTAACCTCTCGGCGCCCCACTCTGAGCACTCGGGCCTGTGCGTAGAATGGCGAGTAGTGTCACCTGGTCATCACCATGTCATCACCATTGTCATCACCCCATCCAGGCGAGACGATCGCCTACTCCGGCCACTGCGAGCAGGATCAGCATGGCCGGCCCATCGCCGCACACTTCAACTGGTCACCCCAACACCTGCCCGAGGCGGCGGACCGGTGGACGACGCACTACCTCGTGCGGGTGGCGATGCACGAGCTCACCCACGCGCTCGTCTTCTCCGCACCGCTACTCGAACAGTTCCCCACCGACGGAGGCGCGCCGGCCACTGTCCGCGCGTTACCACCCCATCGCACTCACGTGAGCAACCCTCGCAGGCGCCATCACGACCGTGCGCACCCCGAGCGGCGGAGCGGCCTTGGCCATACGCACGCCACACGTGCTCCGCGCCGCGCGAGCGCACTTTGACTGCCCGAGCCTTCAAGGTGCGCGTGGCGGCGTTGCCTCCCACCCTGTGCATCCAGGCTTCAACCCGACGCGTCCAGGCTGCAACATCGTGCGTCCAGGCTGCAACCCTACGTGTCCAGGCCGCAAGCCTATTTGCGTGCAGGCGCGCAGCTTGAGGACGGCGGCGTGGCTGGCACGGCGGGGTGCCACTGGGAGATGGCCTGGCTCAGGGACGAGTACATGACTGGCTCCGCCTCGCCTAGCGACAGGGTACGCTCTCCGCCGTAGAACCCCATGACCCCTTGACCCCATGGCCCCTTGGCCCCTTGACCCCTTGACCCCTCGACCCCACGTGTCCACTTACTACTTACTTACCAGTAGTACTTACCAAGTAGTACTTACCAAGTAGTACTTACCAGGTGCTCTCCGCAGTGAGCCTCGCCCTCTTCGTCGACTCCGGCTGGTACCAGCTCGAGGGGCAAGGGGCAGAGCCGATGGCTTGGGGGCGGGGACAGGGCTGCGCCTTCGTCCAGGCTCGCTTCGCTTACTAGGCGCATGGTATGCGTACCATGGCTACTACTACTCACTGTGGCTAAACTTACTAATAGCGAGACTTGCTCCTGTGTGCAGGCGGGCTGTGAGCAGTGGGAGCAGCCGGGCTATCTGTGCACCAAGGCTGGCACCGAGGCCTGCTCCTATGACCTTCGATCCAAGGCCTACTGCGACTTGCAGACGTACAGTGCGCCGCTACCGCCGAGCATGCGCCACTTCGATGAGCCAACCCTCGGTGGTTACTCCGAGCTGCTCGACTACTGCCCGGTCTACCGCCCGTACCGCGACGGCCACTGCACTGCCTCCGGGTGGGATATCGCCGCTGCTGCGGGAGAGGAGCTGTGCGAGACCTGCCGCTGCATCGCGCGCCGTACTGGCAGCGTGGACTCGGGCTCGGGCTCGGGCTCGGGCTCGCTACGGCCCGAGTGTCACAGGACACGATGCCTCAATAGCAGCGCCCTCGAGGTCCGGCTGGCCGGCCTATGGCGCAGCTGCCCGCCCGAGGGAGGCATCGTCGCCGAGGAGGCGAGCAGCCACTAACCCTAACCCTAACCCTAACCCCTAACCCTAACCCTGACCCCAGCCCCAACCCTAACCCTAACCCCAACCCCAACCCTAAACCTAACCCTGATTCCAACCCCAACCCCAACCCTAACCCCAACCCTAACCAGGTGAGCAGCCAACAGGCGGCGGGGCTGCGGGGCTGGGCGGCACGGGAGTGGCTCTGTCCTCCCGCACAGCAGCTCTGCGGTATGAGCAGTGCCTACTGGCCACACATCTCGTCGCTATCTCCGACGCACGGCACGGCACAAGGCGGGCTCAGCCTCACCTTGACTGGCGCCGAGTTCCGCTCGATGCCCCCCCCCGTCACGCTCTCCCTCGGGCTTCGAGATGGCACGGAGATACAGACCACCGCCCTGACCGTGCTCAACGACACACACATCATCGCCACCCTACCTCCCTGGCGCGGCGCCACGGCCTTCGCTTGGGCGGACGTCGCGCTGAGTGATGCCCGAGGCCGCACGGCGTTCCTGTACGAGGCCTTCTACTATGAGCCGTGCTGGCAGGCCTATGCCACCACAGGCGCGCTGCTGATGGCCGCGCTGCTCGCTGCCTGCTACCTGCTCCCCGCCTACCTACGGCGAGGCTGCGAGAGTAGTGCGAGCAGTGCGCGATCTCTCGAGGCGAGACGCACACGCGAGTGCGTGTGAAGGTGGCGGTGCATGGGGTGGCTTGTACGGCTTTACTTTAAACTACAGTCAGACTCAAGCCGTACATAGGCTGCACAGCAGGGGGTTGGTTGCACTGCGCGTCCGCTCTCCGCTGCGTTAAATACACCACCCACCACCGCGTAAAAGCGCATATGCGACGAAGGCACTGCAAGTGCATGCGCATGCGCAGGGGCGCCGCGGCGCGCCGCGCGCGGGCGCGGGCCGCGGCGCGCGGGCCGGTCGGGCGAAGGGCGCGCGGCGGGAGCTTTCTAAGCTTGCTGCCGGCGCCCGGGCGCGAGGAGACGATCACCCACAGCACACCGCACACGGTACTACCTTACCGCCTAGAAATTCAAAATCAAAACTGTGGAGTTCACACGTTTTTATACACAAAGTTAAGTACCTACCGCGGTCCCCTCAGATTCGGTACTCGCGCAGGCTCGAGAGGCGTGAGGAGAGGAGCGAGGCCGAACGCGCGAGAGGCGAGGCCAGACCATGAGGCGAGGCCTTGGAGGCGGGACGACTCGACCGCCGTCCGCTGCCCAGGCCCGTGGCTGGTGGCGTCGCGCCGTCATAGAGACTCCGCAGCCCCCCAACGCCGCCCTTGCCATCCTTGCCGCCCTTGCCCTTGCGACGAGCGCTCTCGTCGCCCTCTTCCTCGCCGAGGGCAGAGCCGTTGGCTCCCTCCTCCACCTCGGCGATCTGCGAGGTCTGCTCCATCAGCCATTGCATCTGGGTTGTCCTCGCGAAGGAGGTCGACCTGTCGCCCAGCATGGGAGTCCCGCCATCCCCCTTGTCCACCTCCTCCCCCTCATCAGGCTCTGGGTCGTCTCCCCCCTTGGGCGGCCGATCGGCCGACTGGCTGGGCGGCAGAAGGGGCGGCAGGTCGGACGACCGAACACCCTGCGGGTGGCTGCTTACCTCCTGCCGGTGGCAAGGGTGGGGCGGGGTCGCGGGGAGGGACGGAAGGGGGGGCGAGGGTGGAGGAGGGGGAGAGGGTGCCGTGTGCCGAGGAGGGCGCCGAGGGGGCGGAGGGTGCCTGCGTTGGGGAGTGCTTAGGGGAAGGTGGCACAATCCGCCACGATCCGCCAAGCTCCGTCGCCAGGTCGTCGAGCTTAGCCTTCGTCGCTGACGAAACCTCGCCCCCGCGCACAGTAGGCAGACTGACCGCCCTCGAGCTGACGGGGGGGATCAAGGGGGAGATCGGCGAGATCGGGCCGTGATCCGCGGAGAGGGCGCCCAAGTCAACCTTTGGGAACGTGATCTGGGAAGGGGCCGAGGGCAAGGCCAGCGCGGCGCGTGCTCTCGCGTGGAAGAGGCTTTGCCGTCGCTCCGACCCGGCGACTTGCCCAGTGGCCGCACCCCATAGCACCGTTGGCGATCGATCGCGCGGCGGTGTGCACGGCACTTGCGCCTGCAGCTCTTCTGGGAGCAGGGCACGCAGCATTGCCGCCTCCGTCTGCAAGGCCTCGCAGCGAAGCTCGGCCTCGTCCCGTCGCCGCTCGGCCGCACGCTCCCGACGGTGCGCCTCCCTCTGTGCAGCCCTTTGCTCCCGCCTCCTACGCACCTCGGCCGCCGCTGAATTCGCCTGCGCCTCCGCTAGCTGCTCCGCATTGTCGGCACGAGCATTCGCCTCATCCAGCTGAGCCTCCAAGGCACTCATACGCTCGTCCCGATCGCGCACCGCCTGGTCGCTCACGTCGGCGTGCCGTGAGCGCTCGGCGCGCAGCTTTCGCGCCACGCGAAGCGCGACGGAGACCGCAATGGTGAGCTCCGCTGCCCGGCGCTGCACCACCTTTGTTTGCACAGCGTGCACGGCTTGCACGTCCTGGACGGCTTGCACGTCCTGCACGGCTTGCACGTCTTGCACGTCTTGCGCCTTTGCTTGATCGGCTCGAACGGGAGAGCCCGGTTGTTGCAACTTTGCTTGCTCGGCTAGCGCCTTTGCTTGCTCAATACGCGCTTGAATGCTCAGCTGCGGATCCGTCGGCTTGCGGGCCGCTGCCAACGCTCCCGCCCCTGCACTTTCGCTCCTGCCTCTGGGCGCCTTCGGGGTCCGGCTGTACGGGTCGGCATCTGATACCATCCAGGAGGCATCCTGAAGGAACAAGCCCCCTCTTGGCATCGGCGACGCAGTTCCTGAATGCTTGTTCGGGCTCGGTGACCCAGACTCAGAAGACCTCGCCGACCCAGGCACTGAAGGCCTATTCGGCGAAGCAGGTGTCGACGGCCTCTTCTTTCGTGGCGGGGGCTCGGGCGCGACTAGCCCCTCTAAACTGGCCGGATCGAGTTCACTGGGGCTTGAGCAGAAGCCCCATGCGGACTGACTGGGCCGTAGGATCCTCTGGCCCAGATTCACCGGTGTGTCCGGCGACCCCGGCCCTGCCTGTTCGCCGCTCACGCCAGGTGCGCTACGCCTGCGCATGGGGGGTGCCAGCGGGTTCATGTTCGTCATCCACGTGGACGCCGAACACGGGCCTGGGCGAAGAAGTTGTGCGCCCGTGTTTCGCGGACGCGCTGGGTTGTTACGCAAGGGGGGTGCAGTGACGGAATTTGATCGACACGCACACGCGGCCGTCACTCATCCTCGGGTTCCTCAAACGACAGACCGCGCCGCTCCTGCTGTTCTCGTTTGGCCTTCTTCGCCTGCCGGCGCTTCCGCATCTGCTCCACCGCCTCCTGCTCCTCCCCCTCCTCGCGCCCTCGCTTCTCCACCGCCTCCGCCTCCAGCTTTTCTCTTCTCTCGCGGAACTGCTCCGCCGTGACGAGCCCCACCGTGTCCGCGGCGAGCTGCGCCTCCAGGCCCGACTCTCCCTTGACGTACTTGGCGTCGCCGTCCAGCACGCCCTGCGTCCACGAGGCGGCGGACATCGAGCTCTCGGCAAGCTGCTTGATTGCCCGCTTGTCCGCCTTGCTGTCCCTGCGCGCCTCCTTGAGTGACCTTTCCACCTCTCTGCGCAGCGCAGCGTTCTTCTCGCTCTCGTCGAATGTACAGCCGCCGGTGCCGAGCTTCTTGCCCTCCGCGATGACGCCCGCCAGCTTCGCCTCCAGCGCCTTCACTGTCGAGCTGTCGCCCGGGCCTGAGCGAGGCGTGCAGGCTTGCGACTCCCGCTGGTGTGCGCGCATCGCCTCCTCCGCTCCGGACCGGAGGACCTTGCCACATATCGGACAGGTCCGGCCTGCCATCTCACCTCTCGCGCGTAGGGATGGTGCGGTGGACAGCTAGTCTTGGTTGAGCACGTACGACGAGGAATCAGGTGCTGCCGAGGAAGGGAACGGGGGCTGTAAACATTCACTTTTGAGTACGATCTTATCTTACTGTAGTCCGGTGGGATAAGATAAGAGAGTGTGTCTGGGTGTGAGGGGCCCAGCATTGCGGAATTGCGTAGCGTCGCGTTTCGTGTAGCGTCGTGAAACCCAACAATCTTATCTTATCTTAGTTGGTAGGGGCCTAAGAAGCTAAGATAAGATAAGATTGATAAGAGATAAGATAAGATAAGAGATTATCGGGCCTAGGGGGTGGATAAGATAGGGGGTGGATACCTAAGATAGATTTCTCGCCTAATACTCGGGGTGGGGCGCAGTGTGGGGCACGGGCGGCGGGCACGCAAGGCCAACGTGACGGAGGGTCTTGGGGTGGACCCTCCACGCACCCCCGCCGACCGCCACGCCCGCCGCCCGCGCCCGCCTCGCCGCCCCTCGCGCCTCCCCCGCTGCCGGCCTCCGGCCGCCAGGGCCGGCCATCCGCTGCAGTACCGCCTCGACCGGCCCGTCGAAGAATTCCTTGACGAGCAGGCCGACCTCCACCCCCTCCTGCGCCAGCACCACTGCCTCAGCCTTGCGCATCGCTGCCTCCAGCCGCGCCACCGCCGGTTCGCCGCCGC
>Ga0115005_10005378_pt1 | contig 10134 bp, 8 predicted proteins | sample ArcOceMetagenome_FD_87163 | JGI IMG/M metagenome (GOLD analysis project Ga0115005, IMG submission 87163) | Marine eukaryotic phytoplankton communities from Arctic Ocean - Arctic Ocean - Greenland ARC118M Metagenome | ecosystem: Environmental > Aquatic > Marine > Oceanic | place: Arctic Ocean...
ATAATGATGCCAGAATCAGGCAGAGCGCTTGAACACAAAGAAGGAACAGAGTTAATCAGAAAGTGGATTAAAAACCTATAAAAACTCTTTAAATTTGTCTTTATGACCATACCTAACTAATATATAACCTCATTTACGGAGAAAAATTAACATGTCCAAGCATTCAGCACTAAATACTTTTGGTAGATCGGCTAACCCGGCTTTTACAAGAGGCTTTGAAGCCAACACACAAAGCTTACCCTTAAGTGAGCAAATGACACTTGATGGAGCTGTCAATAAGACAGGGATTTTACTATCTCTTTGTTTTACAGGCGCTATTATTGGATGGAATATTCCCTCATTAATAATTCCAGCTGCAATAACTGGCTTCATTCTTGCTATGGTTACGATTTTTAGAAGTAAAGAAAAGGCAGGCTCAACTGCTCCTTTATATGCATTAGCTCAAGGAATTGCCCTTGGAGGTATTACGTTAACATATGAGAATCAATTTGATGGTATTGCAATTCAAGCTATAGGCCTGACTTTTGGTATTCTTGCTTCCCTGTTAATTTGCTATAAGAGCGGATTAATAAAACCAACAGAAAATTTTAAGTTGATGGTTGGAGCTGGAATTGGAGGCATATTTATACTCTACATGGTTAGCTTTGTAATGAGTTTTTTTGGAGCCGGCATAAGTCTTTTATCACCAACTAACGGCTCATTAATGAGTATTGGTCTTTCAATTGGCATAGTATGCATCGCCTCTTTATCCTTAGTTCTAGATTTTGATTACATAGAAGAAGGTGTTGAAAAAGGACTTCCAAAATATATGGAATGGTACGGAGCCTTTTCATTAATGGTTACCTTGGTATGGCTATATTTAGAAATACTTCGCCTGCTATCAAAAATACGAAGTAGATAATGAATTCAATAATTTTTGGTGGCCTTGCAGTTCTTTCGTTATTTGTCTTTTTTAATCTAGGCAAGGTAAAAGCATCGAAAAAACAAACAGACAGGGATAACAGGATAAATAGATTTGGCAAAAAAAAGCCTGATAATATTATTGAAGGTGAATCAGAGGAAGTTATAGATGAAGATAAATAAAATATTTTTTGCAATTATTTTATTCTCATCTTTTGGTTTTGCTCATGATACCCATCAATCTAAGGGCTCTTTTGAAGATAAGTTTCGACAGTTAGAAGAGAGGTTTCCAGACCCTAATCAATATAGGCCAGCAACTGGAGAGCCTGGTAAGGCATATTGGCAGCAAAAAGCGGATTACAAGATTAATATTACTCTTAATGAGGATAATAGGTCTCTGAATGGCTCTGAGACTATTACTTACCATAATAATTCACCTCTTGATCTTAAGTATGTATGGATTCAGTTAGATCAAAATATATTTAAAAAAGACTCTATAAAAAACTTAACTGCTACTTTTGGCAGTTCAGATAGTATTTCTTTTAGTGCTCTTAGAAAAAATAACTTTGCTGATAATTTTGATGGCGGTCTTAAGAACTTAGAAGTCAAGATTGATAATAAAGTGGCTAAAACATATTTAGTTGGAACCTTGTTAAGGGTGAATTTAGACAAACCATTAACGAGCAACGAATCAACAGATATTAAAATTGATTGGGAATATCAACTCGTTGAAGAAAATGCTGTAAGGGCTAGAAATGGGTATGAGTCATTTGAAGATGGCAATGATATTTTTCTTGTAGCTCAGTGGTACCCAAGAATTTCTGCATATACAGATTATGAAGGTTGGCATAATAAAGAATTTATTGGCAATGGAGAATTTACTTTAGAGTTTGGGGACTATGAAGTTTCTATAACAGTACCTTCAGATCATATTGTATCTTCAACTGGCGTTCTTCAGAATCCAAATGATGTACTGTCAAAAATACAGATTAAAAGATTAGATAAGGCCAAGAGATCTGAAAAGCCTATGTTTATAGTGACTCCAAATGAGGCGTTTGAGAATGAAAAATCAAGATCAAAAAATACGAAAACATGGGTCTTTAAAGCTGATAATGTAAGAGACTTTGCATGGGCTTCATCTAGAAAATTTATTTGGGATGCAGCTGGTTTCAAGCAAGAATCTGCTAAAAATCCTTTGGTGATGGCTATGTCTTTTTATCCCAAAGAAGGTGAGCCTCTTTGGTCTAAATATTCTACAGAAGCAGTTATGCATACCATGAAAGTATATTCAAAATTTTCTTTCGATTACCCATACCCTACTTCTCAAAGCGTAAATGGACCTGTTGGTGGTATGGAATATCCAATGATAACTTTTAACGGACCCAGAACTGACCTTGAAGAAGATGGAACAAGAACCTACTCAAGAAGTGAAAAGAAGTTTTTAATAGGCGTGGTAATTCATGAAGTTGGCCATAACTACTTTCCAATGATTATTAACTCAGATGAGCGTCAATGGACTTGGATGGATGAGGGTCTAAATACTTTCTTACAATATCTTGCAGAGCAAGAGTGGGACTTAGAATACAGGTCCAGAAGAGGTGAAGCTAGATGGATAACAGATTATATGAAAAGCTCAAAGCAAGTACCTATAATGACAAATTCCGAATCTTTATTGCAGTTTGGTAATAATGCTTATGCTAAACCAGCAACTGCATTAGTAATTTTAAGAGAAACAGTTTTGGGTAGAGAGTTATTTGATTTAGCTTTTAAAGAATACTGTAATAGATGGAGATTTAAACGCCCTACTCCATATGACTTTTTTAGAACCATGGAAGAGGCCTCTGGCGTCGACCTGGACTGGTTCTGGAATGGCTGGTTCTTCTCTACAGATCATGTAGATATAGCTCTAAAGAGCGTATATGAGGCCTCATTGGACTCTCTAAACCCTGCTGACAACCTTAAGAAAGATAGGAATGATTTTAATAATGAACCAAAAATGCTTTTTGATGAAAGAAATAAGTCTGAACAAATAGCCGAAAGAGTTAATCTTAGACCGGAGCTGCTAGATATATATGATGAATATGATCCATTTACTCCCTCCAAAAGGGAAATGGGAGACTATGATGATATTTTAGATGATCTTTACGATAAAAATAATAGCGACCCTGAATGGAAAAAGAAGGCGCTTGAAAGTGCTATTGAAAAAGACGAGCTCTACTACATTTTAGATTTTAAGAATATTGGTGGCCTAGTAATGCCAATACCCTTACAAATAGATTATGAAGATGGAACAAGCGAAGTAATTAAGATTCCTGCCGAGATTTGGAGAAAAAATCCTAAAGAAGCTAAATGGCTAAAAAGATCTAAGATTAAAATAGCATCCATAGTGGTAGATCCTTTTTGGGAAATAGCTGATACGGATATTGAAAACAATTATTATCCACAAAGAATGATTCCTGCAAGATTAAGACCAAATGCAAGCAACAGTAATCCAAAAAATCTAATGAAAGACTTAATGGAAAGAAACAAAGAAATTAACTCTCATAATTAAAAATGGATATTGGTATAGATTTTGGAATCACCAATACTGATCTAGTCATTGAGGATAATGGCACTTCAACATTTCATACATTTGCATCTAAAGATAGTATTGATACTAAGCTGTTAGATACTATCTTTTCTAAATTGAATCTCACTGACTTGGAGATTGAGAATATTGCAGTAACTGGGGGTAAATCAAGCAATCTCCCAGAATCTTATAATTCAATACCCATAACAAAGGTGAATGAAGTTTTTGCTATAGGGAGAGGTGCAAAGGCAATTTACAACATCCAAGAAGATTCATTTGTTGTTGTAAGCACGGGAACCGGAACTGCATGTGTAAGTTACATTAATGGTGAATTCCATCATTTAGGTGGTATTTCTTTTGGTGGTGGGACTCTTCAGGGATTATCAAACTTGCTAGTTGATACCAAAGATTCTAAAAAAATAGACAGTATGGCTTTTGATGGAGATAAAAATAGTCTAGATATGCTTATTGGTGAAGTTGTAAATGATATTGGCTCTCTTGACCCTGACATAACTGCATCAAATTTTTCCAAAGCAAGGGATTTAAAAAAATTCGCTGATGAAGATATAGCAGCATCTCTTATGAATATGACTGGAGAGGTAATAGGCACTATAGCTTATTTGAATGCCTTGCTTGTTGGTGTTGATAAAGTCTATTTTGTAGGGAGAGTTTCTTTGCTTGAATCTGTTACATCAGCTATAGATAAAAGATTAGAACTTGCAGGTGTGACAAGTGTATATACTGAAAATAGAGAATTTGCTAATGCAATTGGCTCACTATCTTTTTTGAAGCCAGCTAGGTAGTTATATGTATAATTATATATAATTAGTAACATAATAAATTTGCAGGAGGAAGTATGATAGTCACAGATAAATCTTTAATAATAACTTTTGCAGTTCCTGTATTTTTTTTATTGATACTTGTAGAGTACTTTTATGGAAGATCTGTAGGTAAGAATACTTATAGACTAAGTGATACTTTTACGAGCATCTCTCTTGGAATGATAAGTAGATACCCCACTATGTTAAATCTTGGGGTGCAAAGTATTATCTTTATGTACATCAGCTCCTCTTTAAATCTTAAGCTGTTATCTATTGCAAACCCTATGACTTGGGTTATTGCATTCCTTCTATACGACCTTTCTTATTACTGGATGCATAGACTACATCATGAAATAAAGATTTTATGGGCCACTCATAGCGTTCACCACCATGGAGAGGATTACAATCTTGCCACCGCTTTAAGGCAAACAAGTACAGGTTGGTTATGGAAATGGATTTTCTATATGCCAATGATAATACTAGGGGTCCCTGGAGAAGTTTTTGTAACTGTAGCTGGTATAAATCTAGTCTATCAATTCTGGGTTCACACTGAACATATAGGGCATTTAGGGATTTTAGAGAAGATATTTATTACTCCTATGAACCATGGGATACATCATGCAAAAAATAAAGAATACATAGATGCTAATTATGGAGGCGTCTTTATTATCTGGGATAGAATGTTTGGAACTTATACAGCGAGATTACCAGATGTCGTCCCAGTTTATGGAACAGCAACTGCTTTAAAGAGCTGGAACCCTATCTGGGCAAACCTTCAAGTCTATTCCATTATGATTAGTGACTCGATTAAAACAAAGAAATGGAGTGATAAGGTAAAAGTTTGGTATTCAAAAACATATTGGAGGCCAGAAGACTGCATAGAAGATAAAGACCCAAAAGAGTTTTATGTAAAATATAATCCTGAAGTTTCAAGCGATATTAAAGTTTTTAGTTTCTTTCAGATGCTATTTACAATAGCAGTATCAGGCTCAGTATTATTTTTCCTACCTCAGCATACTTATAATGAAATAATTGTTTTCGCTATTACCATTACTTCTCTTAGTTCATTGACCGCTTTCTTACTTCAAGGAACTAAATACGCATACGCTTCAATATTTAATTTTTCTGTACTCGGGATACTAGCTATTTATTATTTAGGGGTTCTAAATATTGAAATTCTTTCAACTCAGCTTCTTATGGGTCAGTTACTAATTAATATCTTAATAGTAAGTTTGATATCTATATATCAGAGATTGAATTTAATGCAGAGAGCTAGTAGCTAGATCCATTCAGGACAAGGCAACTCATTGTTTACAAGAAAGTTCCTGTTATAAAGCTTGCTCAGATATCTAGATCCTGAATCACATAAAATGGTAACAATATTATTCCCAGGCCCCATCTCTTTTGCTAGATGAATTGCTCCAGCAACATTCATACCAGCACTTCCCCCTAGATATAAACCCTCGGTTTCAACCATTTTAAACATGACATCTAGAGCTTCTTGATCCGGAAGTCTTATTGGAAAATCTACTCTTAAATCTTCTAGATTTTTTGTAATTCTTCCTTGGCCAATTCCCTCAGTTACTGATGAGCCCTCTGATTTAAGTTCACCATCTTTGTAATATGAATATAAGGATGCTCCAAAAGGATCAACAAGACCTATTTGTGTAGATTCATTCTTTTCTTTTAGGAACTTAGCTATCCCAGCCAAGGTTCCACCAGTCCCTACTGAACAAATAAAACCGTCAACCTCACCATTAAGTTGGTTATAAATCTCGGGGCCTGTATCGTTGTAATGTCCTTCTCTATTGGCTGTATTATCAAATTGATTAGCCCAGAGGACTCCATTTGGATTTTCTAAAGACTCTGCCACTCTTTTTGAGTACTTAACATAATTATTTTCATCTTTATAAGGCACAGCTGGAACTTCAATCAATTCAGCTCCACATGCTCTTATTGTTGCTTTTTTCTCTTCGCTTTGAGTGTCTGGAATAACGATAACAGTCTTTAGTCCAAGTGCGTTACCAACCAACGCTAGGCCAATGCCAGTATTTCCAGCAGTTCCCTCTACAACTGTTCCTCCTGATCTTATTAGCCCTTTAGACATTGCATCTTCAAGAATATATTTTGCTGCTCTATCCTTCACAGAGCCGCCTGGATTCATAAACTCTGCTTTGCCATAAATATTACATCCAGTTTCTTCTGAATAGTATTTAAGCTTTATAAGTGGCGTGTTGCCAATATATTTAATCATTTTTATAGTCCTGAATTACCTGGATCCCAGCTATCATTGGTAATATTTAGTTTATTCAATTCTTTTGCAGGTATCCCTGCTACTGTTGTATCTCTTTGAACGTCTTTTAAGACTAAGCTTCCAGCAGCTACAACTGCATTTTCTCCAATAGTAATATTTCCTAGAATTGTACTTGAAGCAAAAATAGATGCCCCTTTCTTTATATTTGGGTGTCTTTTACCAGATTCAAACCCCTTACCACCAAGAGTAACACCCTGGAATATTGATACATTGGACTCTATCACTGCTGTTTCGCCGACAACAACTCCAGTAGCATGATCAATCATTACACCACCTGCAATTTTTGCAGCAGGATGGATGTCTAATCCAAAAACTTCAGAGGCTCTGTTTTGGAAGAATAATGCCATAGTGTGTCTTTGATCATTCCATAAGCAGTGAGCGGCCCTATAAGAAGCAAGACCTAAGAAGCCTTTATAAAAAAGTAATGGAGTTGAGTAGTAGCTACAAGCTGGATCCTGTTCTTTAAAAAACTTTAAATCAGCTTCCAAGGCTGGTCCAATTTCCTCACAATCAGTATAGACATCTAATATAAATTTCTTTATATCCATTGCAGATAATGCATCGCTATGAAGCTTAGATGCAAGAATGGAAGCTACTGCTGCAAGAAGATCTTTTTGTGAAAGTATTAACGAGTGCAAAAATGACCCAAGAGAAGGCTCAGCCTCTACCCTGAGATCAATCTCATTCTTTATTACCGCCCATAAATCTCTATCCATAGTGATGGAATTATAAGCCTAATAACTATTATGAAGAAACAATATCTTAGTAACCTAAATTATTATAAGATTTGTGCAATGAATGCTAACTATATATTAACTTTCTCCTGTCCTGATACTTCTGGTATTCAGTCAAAAGTTACAAGCTTGTTATATAAAAACTTTGCTTTTCTGACAGATGTTCAGTCATATTCTGATATTGACTCTAATACTTTTTTTTCTAGAACTGTATTTACTATCGCAGAGCTTTCCGATGAATATGAAAAACTGATTAATGAGTTTGAGCAACTTGCAAATGATCTGCAAATGGAATGGTCAATTGACCTTGAAGGAAAGAAAATAAAGACTCTCATTGCTGTATCAAAACTAGGGCATTGCTTAAATGATCTTTTATATCGAACTAAGTTTAGAGATATGCCTATCGAAATAGTTGGAGTTATCTCAAATCATGAGACTTATAGAGAGATTGTAGAGTTTCATGGTTTTGATTTTCACTATCTACCGATTGAGAAAAATGAAGAGTCTAGGAAAAAACAAGAAAAAGAATTTAACTCTATAGCAGAGGAAAAGAATGCTGAATTAATAGTGTTAGCAAGATATATGCAAATTCTTTCTGCTGACTTTAGTAGTAAGTGGCTAGGGAGATGTATTAACATTCATCATAGCTTTTTGCCAAGTTTTAAGGGAGCCAAGCCCTATCACCAAGCGTTTGATAAGGGGGTTAAATTAATTGGAGCGACATCACATTTTGTTACTAGTGATCTAGATGAAGGCCCAATCATAGAACAAAATATTGAAAGAGTTAATCACAGTGACAGTACTGACGATTTTACAAGAAAAGGGAATGATATAGAGTCAACAGTCTTATCTCGCTCTGTTAGGTGGTATGCAGAAAAAAGAATTCTAATTAATGGCACTAAAACTATAGTCTTTAATTAAAAAAAGGCTGGTTAAATTAATCTAACCAGCCCTATATAGACTTACTTTAATGGGTCTTACTAAGCATCGAAACGGTCATTATTCATGACCTTGTTCCAAGCGCTAATAAAATCAGCTACAAGCTTAGATTGTCCGTCATTAGAAGCATAAACCTCTGCCAGTGCTCTTAATTGAGAATTAGAGCCAAAAACAAGATCTGTTCTTGATGCAGTTCTCATTTTTTCACCGGAAGATCTATCAAAAGCTTCGTATGAATCTTCATTTGCATTAGGCTTCCATTCAACTGACATATCTAGCAAAGTACTAAAGTAATCATTGGACATTTTATTTTTATCATCTGTAAATACTCCGTGACCTGATGAGCTTATACCTATTGATCTCATTCCGCCCAAAAGAACTGTCATTTCAGGAGCGGTCAATCCAAGAAGTTGAGCTTTATCTAGCATGATTTCTTCAGCTGATACAGCCAGTCCAGCTTTATGAAAGTTTCTAAAACCATCAGACACCGGTTCAAGTGATGCAAAGGAATCAGCATCAGTTTGTTCTTGAGATGCGTCGCCTCTTCCTGGTATAAATGGAACATTAGCGTCTGTTGCCATTTCAATTCCAAGATTACCAGCCAAAATAATCACATCAGCGATTGATGCACCCGTGTCATTAGAAATAACCTCATATATGCTTAAAGCTTTTTGAAGCTGGCTAGAGTTATTAACTTCCCAATCCTTTTGAGGTGCTAATCTAATTCTAGAACCATTAGCGCCACCTCTCATATCAGACCCTCTGTATGTCGAAGCACTGGCCCATGCTGTTTCTACCATTTCTTGAATACTAAGCCCGCTTTCAGATAATTTTGCTTTAACAGAATCAATATCATAATTAGTATTGCCTACTGGAACAGGATCTTGCCAGATTAATTCCTCTGATGGGATTTCTGGTCCCATATATCTAACTTTTGGACCCATATCTCTATGAAGTAATTTAAACCATGCTCTTGCAAATGCATCTGCAAATTCTTCAGGGTTTTCATGGAAACGTTTTGATATTACTTTGTAAGATGGATCTTCACGAAGAGCAATATCAGCAGTTGTCATCATAGTAGGGACTTTAATAGATGCATCTTCAGCATCTGGGGCAAGATCCTCTTCTTTTGGGTTGATGGCATGCCAAACAATAGCTCCAGCTGGTGTAGTCACCTTTTCCCATTCATAACCAAATAGTAAGTCAAAATAGCCGTTATCCCACTGAGTTGGATTAGCGGTCCAAGCGCCTTCAAACCCGCTAGTAATAGTATCTCTACCTTTACCTGAAGCATAAGAACTCATCCAACCAAAACCCATTTCTTCTAATGCAGCGCCTTCTGGTTCTGTGCCTACATGATGGTCAGGGCCTGCACCATGACCTTTACCAAATGTATGTCCGCCAGCAACTAACGCAACTGTTTCTTCATCATTCATTGCCATGCGTCCAAATGTCTCACGAATATCTACAGCACTTGCAAGTGGATCAGGATTCCCGTCAGGTCCTTGAGGATTAACATAAATTAAACCCATTTGAACTGCCCCAAGAGGGTTAGCTAAATCTCTCTCGCCGCTATATCTTTCATTTTCCAACCATTCCTTTTCCGCACCCCAATGAATATCTTCTTCAGGAGCCCATATATCAGGACGACCACCACTGAAACCGAATGTTTTACCACCCATGGATTCTATCGCAACATTACCAGCCAGAATTAAAAGATCAGCCCAGCTAACTTGTTTTCCATATTTTTGCTTAATTGGCCATAAAAGTCTTCTAGCTTTATCTAAGTTTCCGTTATCAGGCCAGCTATTTAGCGGAGCAAAACGTTGAGCACCAGTTCCACCACCACCTCTTCCG